>Ga0193717_1002054_pt1 | contig 11878 bp, 6 predicted proteins | sample U2c2metaG_FD_145900 | JGI IMG/M metagenome (GOLD analysis project Ga0193717, IMG submission 145900) | Soil microbial communities from a riparian zone of the East river system, Colorado, United States - U2c2 | ecosystem: Environmental > Terrestrial > Soil > Riparian zone | place: USA: East River...
GCCACGTACATCGAATGCATGCAGTGGCTGCTGGCGCCGACCGATCTCAGCGACGCGAATCCGAATCCCGATCTGGCACCGGACATCGTCAGCAATTCGTGGGGTTGCCCGGCTTCGGAAGGCTGCACGGCGGGCGACGAGGTCATTGAGGCGGTCAGCAACCTCGTGGCCGGCGGTATCTTCTTTGCCGCGTCCGCAGGCAATGGCGGTTCGTCGTGCAGCACGATCTCGACGCCGCCGGCGATCTACGATGCGAGCTTCGTCGTCGGTGCCACGGACAGCAACGACCGCATGGCCGGATTCTCGAGCCGCGGACCGGTCAGTGGCAGCAGCCTGATACGGCCGGACCTCTCCGCGCCCGGCGTCAGTGTTCCGTCGGCATGGAACGACGGCGCCTACGCAACGATCAGCGGTACCAGCATGGCCGCGCCGCATGTCGCCGGAACTGCGGCTCTGCTGATGTCGATCAATCCGGATCTCAAGGGCCATCCCGACGAGGTGGCCACGATATTGCGGTCGTCGACGGTAACCGACGGCGTCACCGATCCGTCCAACGACGGCTGCGGTGGTTTGACGATCGCGGACTGGCCGAACTACCAGGTCGGCTACGGACGTCTCGACGCCTACGCCGCAGCCGTGCTCGCGGGGTTGGAAACGCCGGACGATGTGGTCTTCACGGACGGCTTCGATGGCGCAGCTCCGTGACGAAAGCGCCACCGGCGGCGAGCGTGGCAACACGCTCGTCGTCGCGATCTCGTCGCGCGCGCTGTTCGACCTCGGCGAAAGCCATGCGCTGTTCGAGCGCGAGGGCATCGATGCCTTCGCGCGCTACCAGATCGCGCGCGAAGACGAACTGCTCGCGCCCGGCATCGCGTTCCCGCTGGTGCAGAAGCTGCTGCATCTGAATCGCGCGGCGACCGCAGCGCCGCATGTCGAAGTGATCCTGCTGTCGCGCAATTCGGCCGATACCGGCCTGCGCATCTTCAATTCGATCGAGCACTACGGGCTCGACATCGTGCGTGCTGCGTTCACGCGCGGCGAGTCGACGCTGCCGTACGTGCATGCATTCGGCGCGGACCTGTTCCTGTCCGCCAATCCGGACAGTGTCGCGCAGGCGCTCGCGGCCAACATCGCGGCGGCGACGATCCTGCCTTCGAAGACGCCGCGGCGACAGTCGGAGCAGCTGCGCATCGCGTTCGACGGCGACGCGGTGCTGTTCGGCGACGAATCCGAGCGCATTTCCGAGGAGGGCGGCATCGACGCATTCCATCGCAACGAGTCCGAGCGCGCGAGCGAGCCGCTGTCCGGCGGACCGTTCCGCGGTTTTCTCGATGCGCTGCATCGCCTGCAGGACGCGTTCCCGAGCGAAGGTGCGCCGATCCGCACCGCGCTGGTGACTGCGCGCTCGGCGCCGGCGCACAAGCGCGTGATTCTTACGCTGCGTCAGTGGGGCGTGCGCATTGATGAGGCGTTGTTCCTCGGCGGGCGTGACAAGGGGCCGTTTCTGGATGCGTTCGGGGCGGATATTTTCTTCGATGATTCGACGCATAACGTCGAATCGGCGCGCATGCATGTTGCGACGGGGCATGTGCCGCGGCGGAGTGGTGGGTCGTAGCCGCGCGCCTTGCGGTTTATAGGGTGGGCCTTGGCCCACCGCTTTCGGCCGGCGGGCCAAGGCCCGCCCCATAAAATCCCCTGCAAAGGGGAGGGCCGCTCAAAAAGGTCCCAGCGCAACCACCTTCGCAAGCAACGCGCGGCGGAAATTCTCGTGCATCGGCTTGTGCCAGTGCACGATCACCGGCGGGTGCTCGGTCTTGACGAACCCCGCGGCCTGCGTGACTTCCAGCGCGCGCTTGTCGCCGCAATGCCCGAAAAACGCATCGCAATCGTCCGCGAATTTCTCGAACGCGTATTTCGCTATCAGATACCAGACACCGCCCGCGGCATAGATCGCATCGCGATGCGCAGCGGACATCGCGCGGATCGTCTCGCCGTCCGAGCACGATCCGCCGGAAAGATACACATCGCCGAACGGGCGCATATGCGAGAAACCGGCAACGCGCACGCTGCCGTCGCCGGCCTTGTACAGCGCTACGAGATGCCGGCCCATGTCGGGCGGCGGCTCGGCGAACTTGCGCCGGAACAGCGCGCCGGCGAGGAACTCGGCGTCGTCGATTTCGGTGATGGTGAGGAATGGCCTCAGGTGTTCGGGAATGGTCTCGAGCGGATTCCGCGGCATGGACGCTCTCTCGTGCGGCGTGCCGGCAAGGGTATTCGATCCGGCGCGGAAACGGTACGCGCTTGAGCGATTCGCGCGATAACAGAACAACTGGCAGTCATTCCGGCGCAGGCCGGAATCCAGGTCTTGTCGTACGCAGGAGCAGGAACTGGATTCCGGCCTGCGCCGGAATGACGAAATGGAGTGGCGCGCGGCCGGCAATCGCGGAATGTCGGGAGTTCAGCCGCGTGATGGCAACAATCTCGCGAATTCATCAGGCGACCGCCAATGATGTCCGCAGACATACCGCGGCAGATTCCATCGATAACTGGTCGTCTGCACCGGCTCCGGCAGCGTACCGAACGCCGCGCGCAACCGATGCTCGTGCGCATGCCGCGGCAGATACTCGCGCAGCAGATAGTCGTTGGTTTCGCCGTAGGGGAATGCGAACAAACCGGCGCGCGGTGCGCGGCAATGCGCGTCCAGCCAGTCGTTGGCCTGGCGGATCTCGGCGTCCGCGTCGGCGTGCGTGTCGATGCTGCGGAACGTGCCTTTGTGCTGATCGCGCTGCGCCGTGAGCGGCAGCGTGTGATGGTTGTGGTCCCAGCTGTGGCTTTCGATGGCGATCAGGCCTTCGCGCTCTGCCTCCGGCCACCAGTCATCGGTCCACCAGCCGCATCCGATCAGCGAGGTGCGATCGAGGATCGTGCGCGCGTCCGGCGAAACGATCACGAAGCTGGTCGCATGCACGGCGGCGCCGGTTTCGGCGGCGAAATCGCGCAGGATGCTGGCGAAACCTTGCTGCCTCCCGCAGGTCGGGTGATCGAGATCGTGCCAGTCGAACCAGGAGCCGTCGTCGAAGCTGAGCGCCACGGCATTTTGCACTGCAGCGTCCGGAGTGTTGCCGTCAAGGACGTCGACAACCTGCGCCAGCGGCACGATGCGCAATCCGAGGCGCCGGATCGTGCGCAGATCGGCGGCGAGCGCCACGTGGTCGTTATTGTCGTAGTCGTTGCCGCCGACGTTGTTGGAATGATAGGTGAGGATGGGTATGCGCATGGTCGTAGTATCGCCGCTTCCCGCTGGACCGCATCGGCGCGCGCTGATCCGGCAGCGTGACAACCGGCCTCTGCAATGACCGCTCGCCGCGACGTGGCTGCGCTACGCCGGCCCCGTTACAATAAGCGGCTTTTGCCGCCCAGGACCCGTCATGCCCGCCACGCCCTTGAACCCTTCGGACCTCTACGACGTCCGCTCGCTGCTGACCGACGAGGAACGCATGGTGCAGGACACCGTCGCGCGCTTCACCGACGAGCGCGTGCTGCCGATCATCGGCGACTGCTTCGACAAGGCGATATTTCCGAAGGACCTGATCCCGGAAATGGCCGAGCTCGGCCTGCTCGGAGCGTCACTGCCGACCGAATACGGCTGCGCCGGCATGAACGCGGTCAGCTACGGCCTGATCTGCCAGGAATTGGAACGCGGCGACTCGGGCATCCGCAGCTTCGCCTCGGTGCAGTCCTCGCTGTGCATGTACCCGATCTACGCGTACGGCAGCGAAGAGCAGCGCCAGCGCTGGCTGCCCGACATGGCCGCCGGCAAGGTCATCGGCTGCTTCGGCCTGACCGAGCCGCACGGCGGCTCCGATCCGGCCAACATGAAGACGAACGCGAAGAAGGACGGCGGCGACTGGGTCATCAACGGCGCCAAGATGTGGATCACCAACGGCAACCTTGCGCATATCGCGATCGTCTGGGCGATGACCGACGAGGGCATCCAGGGCTTCATCGTCGAGAAGGATTTCGCCGGGTTCACCGCGCAGGAAATCCACAAGAAGATGAGCCTGCGCGCGTCGGTCACCTCGGCGCTGTACTTCGACAATGTGCGCGTGCCGGATGCGAACCGCCTGCCCAACGTCAAAGGCCTCAAGGGCCCGCTCGGCTGCCTGACGCAGGCGCGCTATGGCATCACCTGGGGCCCGATCGGCGCGGCGATCGCGTGCTTCACCGAGGCGACCGAATACGCGAAGAACCGCATCCTGTTCGAGCGGCCGATCGCCGCGACGCAGGCAGTGCAGCTGAAGCTCGCCGACATGGCCCGGCGGATCACGCTGGCGCAGCTGCTGTCGCTGCAGCTCGGACGTTTGAAGGACGCCGGCAAGATGCAGCCGACGCAGGTATCGCTGGCGAAGTGGAACAATGTGCGCATGGCGATCGATATTGCGCGCGAGGCGCGCGATATTCTCGGCGGGGCAGGGATCACGACAGAGCATTGTCCGATCCGGCATGCGTTGAATCTCGAGTCGGTGATCACGTATGAGGGGACCGAGAGCGTGCATCAGTTGGTGGTGGGGCGCGAAGTGACGGGGATCAGCGCGTTCTGATCGCATTGCCGATGACGTTCGGTAGGGTCTTCGTTCGGTCGCCGACAACTGCCTCTTTTTCGTGAACTTTGATCCTTAAGCGCGCTGGCAGCACTGCGCGACCGGATGATTTCGGATTTAACGCCTAATCCGTCGTCTAAAAAATGGCGTATTCCGGCAGGATTTTCCGTACCACTTCCAAAGAGGCGTCGTGCGAACGGCGATTTCTCGACGGCAGGTTGCTGCCGTCGGTAATTCGTTCGAGTCGAATGGAGGAGTACGAACATGCTGATTGCGTGGAAGTGCATTGCGCTTAGTAGCGCTGGGGGCGGACGCAAAGAAACGAGCCGCGTTTTCGCCACTTCGCAGCGTCTGCGAATCTGTCTGCAAGCGATTCTCCTCGTCTTTTCCGCGAGCGCCGCTTCGAATGCGCTGGCGCTCGTTGGTATGGGCGTGTTCCTCTTCGATGAGCCCGATGTAGTCTCCGCCGGTGGCGCGTACCTATACGGGATCAAAGTAAAAAACGGCGGTACTACGGCCGTTCCCACCTGGCAGCGAGTCACGGTCGACCTGCAGCTGCAGGACAACGTTGCGGTTCTCGAATTGCCTCAGACGGAAGGATGGACCTGCCTGCTGGTGCCGTTTGGCGGGCCGGCGAGATGCTCGCGCATAGGCGGCTTCCCCCCAGGTACCGAATATTTGTTGTACTGGAAAGTGAGGGCGCCTGTGTACCCGCCCCCGCTAACGGGCCATCCCAACGCGGGCGTGACGGTTAATGCTGTCGCGACGGCCAGTCCGGGTGGGTTTCCGCCAAATGTCCACAACAAAAGCACGAACATTCGTTTCACGGATTTGGCGCTCGAGAAATTTTCGGATCACGACGTCGTCAACGTCGGCGCACCTTATCAATATTCTCTGCATGTAACGAACGCCAGCGCGTTTGCGGACACCAGCAGGACGTCGGTCGTAGACCAACTGCCGGCAGGCGTGGTCGTGCTGGATGCGTGGGGCGTCGGTTGGACATGCGACCAAAGTGGTCAACAGATAACCTGTCAGCAATCGTGGGATTCGAGCGTGCCCGCGGCAAGCTCGTCGCAGCCGCCGGAACCCGGCATAGCGCCACCCGTGCTGATCGACGTATTGGCGCCGGCAGCCGGCGGAATTCTTGTGAACAACGCTACGGTGGATGGCCCTGCCGACTACTCGCCGGGCAATAATACGGCTCAGCACTCGATAATTGTAATCGGGTCGCCGGACGCGACCGATCTTCAACTGAGCAACGTCGCTACCGGCTCCGCATTGGTTCCGGAAGGTTCCCCGTACAGCTATGTCTTCACCGTCAAGAACAACGGGGCCGTTGCCGAGCAAGGCGTGATCACAGTCCATGCGATTGTGCCGGCCGCCATCACGATCGTCGATGTCATCGGCGGAAACGGCTGGACGTGCTCATGGGCTCCGCGCATGGACATGTCGGAAAATCTCGTGACCTGCCTGCGAACGGCATTGGACTCGGGCGCCACGGCTCCTGCCATCACGCTCGACGTATTGGCAGGCCCGCCGGGAGCCGACCTCGTTCGTGCGTGGACGACCGGCACTGCCGATACGAACCCATCGAACAACATACAGAGCGCTACGAAACTTGTCGTCGCGTCCGCTGCGCCGGACCTTGGGATCACCAGGACTGCGGATCCGTACTATCCCACTCCGGCGGACCGAGGTTCGTGCGGCTACACATTGGACGTCGCGATCAATGGCTCAGGCTCGGCGTCGGGTACGACGATCGTCACCGACGTATTGCCTTCGGGCGTCGGCTTTGCAAATGCTTCGACCCGTTGCAACTCGCATAGGCTGGGCTTCAGCCCACCGCGTATACGCGCGCGTGGGCGCCTAACCGCACTCCACTGAGCACTGCGGGTGAATGCCGACGCTCCTTTCGTGGGCGCAAGCGGGCTTCATCGAGCCGGCGCGAGACTGCAATCACCGCCCGAAAGTGGCGGATTCCGAATTCTTTTTCCGTACCACCTTGATGAGCGGCAGCCCTTTGTCGTGGGTATTTCGTTCGAGCCGAATCAGGAGTGGTCATGAAGATCCAGAAACAGAACGCGGCATGGGATCGTGCTTGCGGCGGCAATGAGAAGAAGCACCGTCCTGCAGCAACGGCGAAGCCCATCGGTTCGGTGGCCAAGGCGCTGATCCTGCTGTGCTCGGCCGGTGCCGCTGCCGACGCGCTGGCTCTACCGAACCTGACGCTGACGAAGCAGGCGAGTGTGCCCGCTGTGATGCCGGCCGGAACCTTCGCTTATTCGCTCATCGCGAAGAACGTCGGCCCGGACATTGCGAGCGGCGCGATTTCGATCAGCGACACGTTGCCGGCCGGCATGGGGCTTTCCAGCATCGATATCGAGGACGACAACCCGATCTTCGGCTGGGCATGCAACTACGACGGACTTCTGAACAAGATAACGTGTAGCAGAACCACACTGGGTGCAAATGTCACTGCGCCGAAAATCACGATCAATGTGACTGCGCCGGGTCTGCCGCAAGGCTCGCCTCCGCAGCAGATCGTCAACACGGCGCTGATCAGCTGCGCCACGTGTCAGGAATCGAGCACCTCGGACAATGCGGGCAGTGTGACTACGACCATCGCATATACCGATCTCGCGCTGCAGAAGTTCTCCGAACACGATTCCGTCCCGATCGGCGCAGCGAATCACTACTTTCTCTACGTCACCAACAGCAGTGTGGCCGCCGACAGCAGCGCAGTCGCCGTCACCGACGCGCTGCCCGCAGGCATGGTTGGCGTATACGCGTGGGGCGCAGGTTGGGCATGCAGCGTGGCCGGCTCGGTTGGCCAGAACATGACGTGCATGCCGCAGAACGGAGGAGGGATACCGGAGGGAACGCTGCAGGTGCCCGGCGTGTCGTCTCCCATCAAGGTCGCCGTGCTTGCGCCCACTCAGCCAGGTTCGGCCATCAATCAGGCCGAGGTAGCGAGCCCGGCTGATGCGACGCCCAACAACAACACGGCCACCGCGACCCTTGCTGTTCACAACACGGGATCGCCATTCCCCGATCTCGCACTCACCAATGTTGCCGCCGGCCCTGCGACGGTTCCCGAGGGTCTTGCCTACAACTACGTTCTGACCGTATCGAACAATTCGGCTACTGCAGAAGCGGGTACCGTGACGATCAAGGCGGTCTTGCCGGATCCGACCATGAGCCTGATGGATGTCGCAGGGAACGGTTGGACCTGCACGTGGATGGCATTGGAATTCGGCGTACCCAAAACCCTTGTGACGTGTACGCGACCCGGATTGGCGGCTGGTACGACTGCACCGCAAATAACGATGAAGGTCCTTGCCGGTGAGCCGGGCACCGTCAAGGTTCGCGCATGGGTGGCGGGCACCGGCGATACGAATACTTCGAACAACGTTGCCGACGCCTCGAAGACGGTCGTTGCGAGCAACGCGCCCGACCTCGCCATCACCAATACCAGCAATCCGGAGTTTCCGGAGCCGGTCGGCAGGGGAATGCCGTACAGCTACACGCTGAGTGTCATGAATCTCGGGCCAGGAGCTTCGGTAGGCACGGTGACGGTGGTCGACGTGCTCCCGGAAGGCGTCGGATACGTCAATGCCTCGGGCAACGGGTGGACCTGCACCGAAAACACGGGCACCGTGACATGCAGCCGGATCGCCTCGTTTTCCGGATCGGCACCGGATATCACGGTATCTGCAACCGCACCCAACCTGCCCGGCACGCTGATCAATCGCGCTTTCGTCACCAGCTCCGCAGGCGATCAGAATCCGGAGGCAAACAATGCGGACAACACGTTGACCGCAGTGGTCAACCTTGCTCCGGCTGCAGTGAATGACACGTACTCCACTCCGCCCGGTCAAACGCTGACGGTTGTCCCCGCGCAGGGCGTCCTTGCCAACGACGTGGACGACGACGGCGACACGCTGGTCGCAATTCAAGGCGCGTTTCCGGCGAACGGCGACCTGACGCTGAACGCGGATGGCAGTTTCACCTACGAGCCGGATGCGGGCTTCACCGGCACGGATAGCTTCACCTATCGCGCCAACGACAGCGTGCTGGATTCCGCCAACACGACGGTAACGATCACGGTGGGCAACGGAGATCCCGGCAATCAGGCGCCAGTAGCCGATCCGCAGGTGCTGTACACGGCGCAAGGCACATCGAAGTCGATTACATTGACCGCGACCGATGCGGACGGCGATGCGCTGACCTACTCGGTCGTCGCGCTGCCGAACCAGGGTCAGTTGATCGGCACGGCGCCGAACCTGGTCTACGCGCCGCCGGCGGATTTCAACGGCGTCGCGACGTTTACGTTCAAGGCGATGGATGCGGCACCGCTCGATTCGAATGTGGCGACGGTGACGATCACTGTTGGCGACGGCGGTCCGGGCAATCAGGCGCCGATCGCCGATCCGCAGGTACTGATCACGCCACAGGGTGCGCCGAAGCCGATCACGCTGACCGCGACCGATCCGGAGGGCGGTGTGCTCAGCTTTTCTGTTGTCGCCTCGCCGAACCCAGGCCAGTTGACCGGCGCCCCACCGAACTTGCTTTACTCGCCGCCGGCGGCTTTCAACGGCATCGCGACGTTCACGTTCAAGGCGACGGATTCGGCGCAACTCGATTCCAACATGGCAACGGTGACGATTACCGTCGGCGATGGTGGCGCGGGCAATCAGGCGCCGGTCGCCGATCCGCAGGTCTTGATCACCGCGCAGGACACGCCGAAGCCGATCACGCTGACCGCGACCGATCCGGAGGGTGGTGCACTCGACTTCTCGCTCGCAGGGCCGATGAGCCAAGGTGGTCAGTTGACCGGCACTCCGCCCGATCTGGTGTATAGCCCCGCCGACGGCTTCAACGGCGTCGAGACATTCACCTTCAAGGCCAGCGATGGCGCGTTCGATTCCAATGTCGCGACGGTGACGATCACCGTGGGCGATGGTGGCTCCGACAACGAGCCACCGGTGGCCGTCGACGATGCGATCCAGGTCGTACCCGGAGGCACCGCCACCACGCTGACAGGCGGTGCCAGCAGCGTGCTCGCCAACGACATCGATCCGGAAGGCGGGCTCGTGCATGCCGAGCCGTCGACGGATCCTGCGCACGGCACGTTGACGCTGAACTCGCAAGGCGCCTTCAGCTATGCGCACGACATCAACGATCCTGCGACGAGCGACAGCTTCCAGTACCTGGCGTGTGACCCCGACAACGAATGCACGACCGCCACGGTCACGATCACCATCACCGACGAGCCGCTCAACCAGCTGCCGGTCGCGGTGGACGACGCGATCCATGTCGTACCCGGCGGCACCGCGACGGTCCTCGTCGACGGCAACGAAAGCGTGCTGGACAATGACGTCGATCCAGGCGATACGCTGAAGGCCATCCTGTTCAGTGAGACTGCGCACGGTTCCCTTTCGCTGGAACTCGATGGAAGTTTCAACTACGCGAACGATGGCAACGATCCATCCAGCAGCGACAGCTTCATCTACGAGGCATGCGATCCGTTCGGTGCATGCGCCGCGGGCGAGGTGACCATCACGATCACGCCGGACGGCGGCGGCAACATAGCACCGGTCGTCAAGCCAAATCAGATGTTCCAAGTGGCCGAAGACCAACTAGTCGGCACAGTCGTCGCCACCGTGGTGGCGATAGACGACGGCTTGCCGAATCCACCGTCCGCGCTGACCTATTCCATCACGGCAGGCAATGCAGACGGCACGTTCGCGATCGCTCCGACGACAGGCGAGATCACGGTCGAAGGCCCGCTCGACTACGAAACACGATCCGGATATGTGCTGACCGTGCAGGTCTCCGACGGAGAATTGGCGAGCACGGCGCAGGTGACGATCACGATCACCGACGTGATCGATGGCCCGGGTGTGGAGAACGCACCGCCGATCGTCGTCGACGATGCGATCCAGCTGGTGCCCGGCGGCACGTCCACGGTCCTGATCGGTGGAGCAGACAGCGTGTTGGCGAACGATAGCGATCCGGACGGCGATGCGTTGGATGCGACGTTGCTGACCCCGCCCAGCTCCGGCACGCTGACGTTCAATGCGGACGGTACCTTCAGCTACGAAAACACCGAGCTGCCAAGCCCGACCAGCGACAGCTTCGAATACCAGGCCTGCGACGTGCACGACATCTGCACGAACGGGCTCGTCACGGTAACCATCACCGACAATCCGACGAACGACCTGCCGCATGCAGCGGATGATGCCGTCGAGGTCGCGCCGGGTGGCGTGGCCAACGTGTTGATCGGTGGAGCGAGCAGCGTACTCGCCAACGACAATGATCTCGATGGCGACATCCTGAGTGCGACGCTGCTGAGCACGACTCACCATGGTGTGCTCACGTTCAGCGCGGACGGCACGTTCACCTACGCGAACGACGTGACCGATCCGGCAGCGGGCGACAGCTTTCTCTACGAAGCGTGCGACACGCAAGGCGCCTGCGATGCGGCGGAGGTGACGATCGCCGTCAGTCAGGCCCTGCCGGTCGTGAACTGCATTCTGTCGACCCAGGTGCACGAGGTGGGCGATGCGGTCCTGCTCGACTTGAGCTTGCTGTTTACTGCGCCGCAAGGGCAAGGGCTCAGCTACGACGCGGACGGATTGCCGCTTTCGCTGTCGGTCAACGCTGGGACCGGGCTCCTGACCGGGACTCTGGTGTCGGGCGACGTCATCGGTTCGCCGTACCTCAGCAGTCTGATGGCAACGACCGTTCCAGGTAACGCAACGGCGAGCGAAGGCGTCAATTTCGTCGTGCTTGCGAGCGATGAGATCCTGCTGCGCAACGGCTTCGACCTTCCCGGTGCCGGTCAACCTTGCCAATAGAAGGCAAAAATATGGCGAACGAGAGGCCCGCACTTGCGGGCCTCTCTTTTTTGGGGATTCGAACCGCAGGCGCGCTACGATTCGCCGTTCGACGGTGTTCTCGCGCAAACCAATGGCTGATGCGGGAGACGCCCGGCGGACCACGCATCAGCCATTCGCTGTCCCGGATGCAACTATCTCGGCGAGACGATGAGCAGGAAGATTGCCGACATCCGCATCGAAACCGCGCGCCTGATCCTGCGCCCGACCGCCGCCGAAGATTTCGAAGGCTGGGCCGCGTTCATGGCCGACGAGGAAGCGACGCGCCATCTCGGCGGCGTACAGCCACGGCCGGTCGCGTGGCGAGGATTCCTGTCGATGGCCGGCGCCTGGGCGATACAGGGTTTCGCGATGTTCTCGGTGATCGAGAAATCGACC
>Ga0193717_1002055_pt1 | contig 11874 bp, 9 predicted proteins | sample U2c2metaG_FD_145900 | JGI IMG/M metagenome (GOLD analysis project Ga0193717, IMG submission 145900) | Soil microbial communities from a riparian zone of the East river system, Colorado, United States - U2c2 | ecosystem: Environmental > Terrestrial > Soil > Riparian zone | place: USA: East River...
TGCGCGGAATGTTCGACTGGTAGTAGAAGCGGTTGGCCACCCAACCCCTGATCTCCTCCCGGCTGGACTGCCCGGTGTTCATCCGCCGATGGAAGGGGTGCTGGTGGTGGTAGTCCTTGACGTGCTCGCGGAGCGCTTCCTCGAATCCATCGGGCGCCAGTGCTGCGGTCATCGTTGCTCCTCAGATCTCGATCTCGAGGCCGTCGGCGGCGACCTCGAGGCCGTGCTGGTCGAGGAGCCGTCGTTCCGGCGAGTCCATGATCAGCACCGGATTGGTGTTGTTGACGTGGGTGTAGACCTTGCGGCCGATCGGCAGCGGCGACAGCAGTTCGAGGCTGCCACCGGGGCCGTCGATGGGAACGTGGCCCATGTCGCGCGAGGTCTTGCTGGCCAGGCCGAGGCTCGACATCTCGTCGTCCCGCCAGCAGGTGCCGTCGACCAGCAGGGCGGAGCAGTCGGCCAGTTCCTCGAGGACGTCACCGGTGAGCTCTTGCACGCACGGCAGGTAGACCAGGCTGCGGCCGTGCGGCGCGGCCCCCGGAAACCGCATGGGCTTGACGGTGGGAACGTCGAACGCGCGGTACGACAATCCGTTTGAGCCATCGCCGAGCGGCACGTCGGCACCGGGCAGCACCGGTTGCCACTTGACCGGGCAGTACGCCTCGAGCGTCCTGAGCACACCGGTCCCCGAAGTCAGGGTCTCGTGCACCGATTCTGTCGCGTGCACTTCGAGACCGCGCCCCTCGCGCATCAGGAGCAGGCCGAGGGTGTGGTCCAACTCGGCGTCGGTGAGCAGCACGGCCTGCAGCGGGACCGCCCTGCCCGCGTCGGGATGCAGGTCCGGGAAGGACTCGATCTGCGACTGGATGTCCGGTGAGGCGTTGAAGAGGAACCACTGCTTCCGGTCAGCGCTCACCGCGATCGACGACTGGGAGCGCGGGACGCAGGGACGCGAGCCGGTCCGCACCGCGCGGCATGGCGGACACCCGCAGTTCCACTGCGGAAAGCCGCCGCCGGCAGCGGATCCCAGCACTCGCACCCACACGACCGATCACTCCCCTGTAGTTGAGACGCCACGACGAGGCGCCGGGCCGCATGGACCCGGCGCCCTGACGTGATGGGCTACCTGGCCCCGTCCAAGATGGCCACGTATGCGGTCACCTCGGCGGACACCCGGATCTCTGCGAACGTGGGGGCTTCCCACTTCTCCAGAGCGCTGACTGCGGTCTTCTTCTCCATGGTGTTCTCCTTCTCTCTCGGTTTCGTGGATGGTCTAGCGGACGGGAATCAACCGGGCAGGGCGAAGGCGATCAACGCGCTGCCGTGGCCCTGGCCGAGCATTCCGGGGATGATGCCCTCGAGCCAGCCGCCCCAGCCCACCGGAACGACGACGTACTGCTTGCCGTCGACGCTGTAGGTCGAGGGGCTGCTGTGATGGCCACTGCCACACTGGAATTCCCACAGCTTCTCGCCAGTGCGCGTGTCGAGTGCGACGAACTCACCGGTCGGAGTGCCCGCGAACACCAGGTCGCCTGCGGTGGCGAGCACCGACGCGGCCATCGGGTAATCGATGCGCCAGCGCCACTTCTCCTCACCGTAGCTATCGAACGCACTGACCGATCCGGCCATGTCGTCGATGTCCACCTCGACGGCAGCGCCCCAGTACGGCATGCCCTCCTTGAACTCGCGACGACGACGAGTGGCGGTGGCGCCCACGTCGGCAACCGGCACGTAGAACATGTCGGTCTTCGGGCTGTACGCCGCGTGCGTCCACTCCTTGGCGCCGGCCGGACCCGGGTAGAAGTGGACCGGCTCGCCTTCCTTGTCCGGGTACCTCCGCGGGGTCACCTTGCCGTCGCGGGTGATGACGCCCCAGTCGATCCGGTCGACGAACGGAGTGACGTGCTGCAACTCGCCATTCGTGCGGTCGAGAACGAAGAAGTAGCCGTTCTTGTCGAAGTGACCGAGTAGTTTCTTGCCGTCCCGCTCGAACAGGGTCATCTCCATGGTGGAGTCGTAATCCCAGAGGTCGTGCGGGGTGAACTGGTAGTGCCACTTGATCTCACCCGTGTCGACGTCCAACGCCACGACGCTGTCCGTGTAGAGGTTGTCCCCCTCGCGGACCTCGCCGTCGAAGTCGGGTGCCGGGTTGCCGGTGCCCGCGTAGTACAGGTTCAACTCCGGGTCGTACGTGCCGGTGACCCAGTGGTTCGCGCCGCCGCGCGCCCAGGCTTCACCGTCGGCGGGCCAGGTCTCCGAACCCGGCTCGCCGGGCTTGGGAACGGTGTACGTGCGCCACAGGTGCTCGCCTGTCTCCAAGTCCCAGTTGTCGATGTGGCCACGCACACCGAACTCGCCGCCTGCGCTGCCGGTGATGAGGGTGTTCTTGACGACCAGCGGAGCCAGCGAGGCGCTCTCGCCCGCACGCACGTCGCCAATCGTCTTCTGCCAGACCAACCTTCCGTTGGTGGCATCCAACGCGAGCAGCTGTGCGTTCGGGGTGACGAAGTACACCTTGCCGTTGGCCACCGCGCAGCCGCGGTTGACGTTGCCACAGCAGAGCGAGACGTCGAACGGCACTGCGTGCTTGTAGCGCCACAGCAGCTCGCCCGACACCGCATCGAGAGCCCAGAACCAGCCGTCCCAACCGGTGACGAACATGACGCCGTCCACGATCAGCGGGCATGCCTCGAACGCATAAGTCGAGGAACCCGCGATGTGACCGGCGGAGCCGGCCTGGAAGATCCACGCCGGGCTGAGGCTCTTGACGTTTCCGCTGTTGATTTGGTCCAGCAGGCTGTACCGCTGGCCGTCGTACGCACCGTAGTAGGTGAGCCAGTTCTGTGATTCCGAGCGCGCGTCGAGCAGACGTTCGGAGTTGACGTCATCCGTTACCGCAGGTGCGTTTCCGGGGATGGCGCTCAACGCGGAGTGGGGGATCGCGTCCCCGGCCTCCACGTATTCAACCTTTATTTGGTTCTCGTCGGAAATATCTGGGACAACAGTCATTTTGGGTTCCTCCTACGGGCGTGGCTGGTCTGGACGGTCGAGACGGGCTTCCGGCGGCACCTCGCCGAGCACGACGATGGCGGCGGTGAGTCCCCGACCTTCGTCGTTGCCACCGGGCGAGCTGTACCAATAGAAGCCCGGACCGTCCAAGGTCAGCGTCGCCTTGCCCCTCGAATGGTTGAGCAGCCCGAGGAACTGCTTGTCGCCATTGCTGGGAAACAACGCAGAGTGCGTGTTCTTGTCATCGTTGATGACCGTGAGCTCGATCACGCCACCGTGCGGCATGACCAAGACGGCCGGCTCCCAGCCGCCCGAGTCCTCCAGGATCGTCAGGGTAGCCTCCATCGTGCCGTCGGCCCGTTCGGTGGCCCTTTCGATCGAGCCAGTTCCGAGCATTCGACCGATGGTCGCCCTGTTCTGAGTATTCAGACCGAGCTCGGTCAACAGGTCTTCTCGTTCATTAGTGATCGTCATTGGACCTCACCTCCTCATCAGTGAAACGTCGTTGTTTGTCGTGTGGAATGCGAAGGCCGTCGGGTCGGATCGCATCACGTCCTATTTGCTGAATTCCTGCCTGCTGAATTCGGCGAGCCGAAACTCTGGTTGGCTGTGCATATACCCTCGGCTCCATTTGGTCGGTCACATCTCGCTTGAAATTGCCGTCGGTAGTCGAATCACTTCGCTCACCCGAGCGCTCGTTTCGAGTCTGTAACTAAGTGAACGATAGGTTCGGTCAACCCTCGCGTACAGGCGTTACCGCAGGGCGGTCTTACCTTGCCGTTCGCACGCCGCTAGATGCCGTTCGTGGTGATGCCGATCACATCCGTGCACGCATAGTCGCAAGAAGATTCCGGCGCTCAACGCCGGGTACCTGCAGGTTCGCTGTCAGATCGGGCCGAACGCACCACCACGTCGTCGCGACATCCGTGCACATCCCGAGCTTTCACACTGCGACCCCAGCCCTTCAGCCCGGAGCGGCGTTGGCAAGCGCGGGGGGCCCGCCGCGGACTCGTTTCGTCGGCAATTTCGGTGTGCAGCCTGCCCTCGGGCAACAGGTGCCCGCATCGCTGGATCGGCGAATTGCCGCGCGTTGCGGGTTGACCGGGCGAGCCCGTCGGACTCGGTGAACTACGTTCTCGCGTACCCGGCATCAAGATCGCCAGCCGAATCGTTCTGCTGATCTCCGGCGGCGCCGTCACCCTCGATCAGAATGCGGTAACGCGGATATTCGCGGGCGTGAACAACGTGGCCGTCGAATCAGGGCCGGTCGAACAAGTCGAGATTCATCACCTTGTCCCACGCGGCGACGAAGTCGCGGACGAACTTCTCCCCACCGTCGTGGCTCGCGTACTCCTCCGAAATGGTTCGCAGCACGGGGTCTGCCAAGAAGGCGAGGTCGACGCGACTGGCGATTCCCTTGACCTCGCAGCTGTCGCGGTCGCGGCCCTCGTAAATCACCGTCCCGGTGACGCAGTCCGTCGTCGGTGCCCACTCGGTGTCGGAGTCGAGCAGGTTGACGAAGAATTCGTTGGTCAGTGCGCCCGGCGTCGAGGTGAATACGCCCAACGGAGACCCACCGTGGTTGGCGCCGAGGACGCGCAGCCCACCGAGCAGCACCGTCATCTCGCGGGCACTCAGCGTCAGCTGACTCGCGCGGTCGATGAGCAGGTGCTCCGCCGGCAGCCGACTGCCCGTGCCGACGTAGTTCCGGAATGCGTCGGCAGTCGGTTCGAGCGCCGAGAACCACTCGACGTCGGTCCACTCCTGCGTTGCGTCCGTACGCCCCTGCCGGCAGGGGACTTCGATGTCGTGACCCGCCTCGGCTGCGGTGTGTTCGATCGCGGCACACCCCGCGAGCACGATGAGATCGGCAAGCGAGATCTTCTTGCCCCCGCGTTGGGAATCGTTGAAGACGTTGCGGATTCGCTCCAGGGTGTCCAGCACGGCCGAAAGGGTCTCGGGCTCGTTGACCTCCCAGCCGCACTGCGGTTCGAGGCGGATGCGCGCGCCATTGGCCCCGCCGCGCTTGTCACTGTTGCGGAACGTCGAGGCCGAGGCCCACGCCGTGGCTACGAGTTGGGACACCGGAAGGCCCGACTCGAGGATCTGACGCTTGAGCGCGACGATGTCGTCGGCGTCCACGAGTTCGTGATCGACTTCGGGAACCGGGTCCTGCCAGATCATTCGTTCGGACGGGACCTGCGATCCGAGATAGCGCTGAACCGGGCCCATGTCGATGTGCGTGAGCTTGAACCAGGCCCGGGAGAACGCGTCAGCAAGCTGGTCCGGATTCTCCAGGAAACGCCGCGCGATCGCCTCGTATCGTGGATCCTCCTGCAACGCGAGGTCGGTGGTGAGCATCGTCGGGGCGTGGGTCTTGGTTGGGTCGTGAGGGTCTGGAATGGTGCCGGCCCCCGCACCGTCGCGCGGGATCCACTGCCACGACCCGCCAGTGCTGAGCGTCACTTCCCACTCGTAGGCGAACAGCGTCTCGAGGAAGCTGTTGTCCCACTTCGTCGGCGTGGGCGTCCAGATCCCTTCCAGCCCACTGGTGACGGTGTCGGCAGCCTTGCCGCAGCCGAAACTGCTCGCCCAGCCCAGGCCCATTGCCTCCACCGGCGTCCTACCCGGTTCGGGACCGAGGCAGCTGCCGGGGGCGGACGCGCCGTGGGACTTGCCGAACGTATGCCCGCCCGCGATCAGCGCCACGGTCTCCTCGTCGTTCATCCCCATCCGGCCGAACGTCTGACGGATGTCGCGCGCGGAGGCTCTCGGGTCGGGCACCGTGGCCGGGCCCTGTGGGTCGACGTAGATCAGCCCCATCTCGGTTGCCGCCAGGGGGCATTCGAGATCCCTTACGCCGCTGTGCCTTTCGTCGCCGAACCACTGGGTCTCCGGACCCCAGTAGGTCAGATCTGGTTCCCAGACGTCCTCCCGACCGCCGGCGAACCCGAACGACGCGAAGCCCATCGACTCCAGCGCGCGATTGCCCGCGAAGACCATCAGGTCGGACCATGAGATCTTGCGGCCGTACTTCTGCTTCACCGGCCACAGGAGTTGGCGCGCTTTGTCCAGGTTGCGATTGTCCGGGAAGCCGTTCAACGGGGCGAACCGCTGCATGCCCGCGCTGGCGCCACCCCGGCCGTCAAGGCTGCGGTAGGTGCCCGCGCAGTGCCAGGCCATGCGCAGCATGAGCGGTCCGTAGTGGCCGAAGTCGGCCGGCCACCAGTCCTGCGAGGTCGTCAACACCTGGTCCACGTCGCGCGCCAGCTGGTCGAGATCCAAGGACCCGAACTCTTTGGGGTAATCGAAGTCCCTGCCCATCGGATCGGCTCCGCGGGCGGGACGACCCAGCGTCTTCAGGTTGAGCCGCTGGATGGGTTCGACCTTGACTCGGCCCCGGCCCTTCTCGGGGCAACCGCGCCGCTTCGCCGAGCCGCGCTCGCGCACGATCTTGTCGTAGGTCCTGGTGACGTACGCGTCGGGGTTCACAGGCACTGGCGGGCCTTCCTCTATGGCTCTCTGATCTCAGATGCCGAGCGCACGACGCACCGCGCGCACGTTGCGTCGGGACACCGGCACCATCGTGTTCTGGGGGTCGTCCATGACCAGGACGAGCTCGCCCTTGTCTCGACGTTCGACCTCGCGAATACGGTTCAGGTTCACGATGTGCTGGCGGTGCACCCGGAGGAATCCGGCGTTGGCCAGTTCGGTGTCGAGCTTGTCCAGACCGGGCGTCGCGGCCTGCATCCTGCCCTGGTCCGTGGACAGCCACACGTCGTTGCCATCGGATTCGGCGGACAGGACTTCCGGCGCCCGCAGGAGCACCATCCGGTTCTCCCGGATGCCGACCACTCGACGTGACTGTTCCCCGGAGGACGTGCCCGGCTCGGCGTAGGTGCCTGCGTCGGGCCGTGGCAACTGCTCGCCATCGGCGACACCGAAGGAGATCAGGTGTCCGACCAGATTGTGGTGCAGGAACACCGGGCGGATCGCTATCGGCGACGGTTCGTCGGCGAGATGGGTGAAGATCTGTGTCGAGCCGGTCCAGTCGGGGTTGTGGCTCGCCTGCTTGCTGGCATAGCGGATGGCCTCGATGAACGCCGGGAGCCGCGGATTCCAGCGCACTGCCGGGTCGACGGCCGGGGAGTTGCTCGGCACTCCGAGCGGAATGCTCGCCATTTCATCGGCGACCACTACCTTGCCCCCGATGTCGACGGCTGCCAGTGCATTGGCCGACCGCGCCCTGGCGTGGTTGTACGCACCGAGCAGTTCGGCGCCGCCGCTGCGGGCACACATGCGCAGTTTGCTCTGGGTGTGCGCGGCGGCGTTCGCCAGCCACGTACTCGCGGACGCAGGCATGTCGCTGCGCAACGTCGAGATGTTTAGGCTCGCGATCGGTTCCTTGCTCACGACGTCCCGCACCGCAACACCTGCACAGGTCCAGTCGTGGAAGGCCTGGCACCAATGTTCTTCCTTCCTGATCACCAGGGGGTTCCGCGTTCCGAGGGCAGTACCGATGCCGTTCGTGCCCACCGCGGTCTCCGACCAGCAGTACCACGGTGCGAGGCCGGTCCCGGCGGCGACGGCGAGCGTGGCCTTGTCGCCCCACTCGGCCAGGACCCTGCCGTTGGCATCGGCGATGATCACGATGCCGAACTTGGACACCTCGTGGACGATGGCCGCGGCGCGAAAGCCGAGCTCCGCGAAGACGACGTCGTGTTCGAGTGAATGGTGGACCTCCGTGACCGCGGCGGGCACCTCCGACAGCAACGGGTCGACGCGGTACTGGTCCCGACATCGTTGCCAGGAGATCGCCACTTCGGGCCGCACGCCGCGGACGTCGTCATCTCCCTTGACGAAGCGCTCCCACGCGTCGTACAGCGGAGTGGTGCCCGTGGCGGGGGGCGACTTTTCGAGCTGTGCACTTGACATCGGGGTCCACCTTCATGCTTGGACTTGAACTACCGAAGCCACGGGCGCCTCATTCGGCACTCCTGGCATGCCCCTGCCGGTCGCTGGGACATCCTGTGATGTGAATCATATACCTCTTCGATTGTGATCCGTTCGAGCAAAGAAATGACGAAATCACCGGCGCTCCCGGCGAACTCACGCCGTCACGTCAGCCGTCGGGGTCGGCGACGTCCTCGGCCGCCCTGAGCACGCGGAGGGTGTTCTTGCCTGCGAGCTTTGCCAGCTCAGCCGTGGACCACTTGCGGTCGGCGAGCGCAGCGAAGAGCCTCGGATACCCCGACACGTCCTCGAGGCCCTCGGGCATGGCCTCGGCGCCCATGTAGTCACCACCGATGCCGACGTGGTCGATGCCCGCAACCTCGCGCACGTGCTCGATGTGTGCCACGACCTGTGCCAACGTGGCGACGGGGGGTGGCGACTGCTCGGCAAGCTCGGTCATCAATGCGTCGTAGGCCGGCTCGCCCTTCTGAACGCCGCGGCGTCGAGCCTCGGCCTTCGCCTCCGCGTGCCAACCTGTGACGGCCGGTGAGACGAACGCGGGCAGGAACGTCACCATGCACACGCCGTCGTTGTTCGCCAAGGTTGCCAGCACGTCGTCGGGCACGTTGCGGGGGTGGTCGCAGATCGCACGGGCGGAGGAGTGGCTGAAGATCGCAGGCGCAGCGGTCACGCGAAGCGCGTGCCGCATCACGTCGGCCGACACGTGTGACAGATCGACCAGCATTCCGAGCCGGTTCATCTCGCGTACGACGTCCTCGCCGAACTGCGACAATCCGTGCAGCACTGGATCATCCGTCGCCGAGTCGGCCCATGGCACGTTCCGGTTGTGGGTCAGGGTCAGGTAGCGAACCCCCAACGCGCGCATCATGCGCAGGACCGCCAGCGATCCGTCGATGCAGTGGCCACCCTCCATGCCCAACAGCGATGCGATCCGGTCGCCGGAGGCTTCCACGTCGTCGGCAGTGGTTGTCAGCACCAGCCGGTCGGGGTAGCGAGCCACCAGGCGCCGCACGAAGTCGATCTGCTCAAGCGTCGCCGCCACGGCCGAGGGTCCCATGAAGCGCTCCGGGGAGACGTACACCGACCAGAACTGCGCAGTGACGCCACCGGCCTCCAGCCGCTTCAGGTCCGTGTGCAGCTCGGGGACGAACGCGGTCAGGTCGACGGCGTCCAGGTCGGCGTCGTACTCCTGGCGCATCGCCCAGGCGAGATCGTTGTGGCCATCGATCACCATCGTCATCGCACCTCCTCGGCCGTTCCGACGTGGCACGTGCGGCATTTTGCGTCGAACGTGACCGCGGTCACCTTACGGCGAGACCGCGCGGTTCGACCCCAGCACGCAGCCAATGACCGTTCCCCCGGGCTGGGGCGCCGCCCATCGGCTTCTGAGTACCGTTCGCGGTCCAACCAGTCGGGTAGGTATGCCCTTGACCTGCGGTTCACTGGACGGCATGGCCGCGACGGGCCACCCATGCGGGACGATCCCACCCCTGCTCTCACCCATTCGGTCGATGTCGGCGGACCCGGTCACTGGTGTGCTCTGGGTCACACCGAGGAAGGCGACGAGAGGAAGAGTCATGGGAACTGAGATCTTCGTGATCGACGACGGCTCCACACCCGTCGTGAACGGTCATCGCGTCCCGAGGGGATCCGGAGGGCACCGGGCCGACGTCTCTCGTCGTCTCCGACGACTCGGCGCCACGGCGATCGACGTCCCGTCGCTGTCGGCCCAGCACCTTCCGCAGGCATATCTCGGCAAGTCGCCTGACCTCTGGCCAACAACACCCGCGCGGCCGGATGATCGGCGGAGCCACTTGCACGTGCGCTCATCGGGTGCCGTCTCACGGGGCCCGGATGCCGCCGAAGCGGCGACGCTGCTGGCCAGGCGGGACCGCACGGCCACGACGGTCAGCTACGACCTGAACATCGGGGCCGCCGCCAATGGTCTTTCGACATCGGACCGGACCTCGATCGAGTTCATGATCGGGTGCAGCGACATCGTCACGATGAGTGAGTGCGACCTGGTGTCACTGCGTCGCGGTGAGCGGCACGGCGATGCGGTCCGCTGGCTCATGGCGCGCGGTCCCGCGATCATCGCGTTGACCGACGACCTGGGTGGCTACGTCGGATACTTCAGAGGCGGTTCGGTCGTCCATAGCCGCCGTGCCGCCAATGTCGGCACCACCCACAGTGTCGGCCGGGCCTTGAGCGTCGGCCTGCTGTATGCCCTCGACGAGCGGGGCCTGCTCGGCGCGGGTGCACACGAAGCGTTGCGGCGAATCGGCCGCCATGAGGTCCACGGCGTGTTCAGCGACGCGAATCGCTATGGCGCACTGACTTCTTCACCTCTGCGTTCCCCCACCCCGAGGCACGAAATCGAGCTGGGTGCATAGCAACGGCTAGCCGAGCGCGTACCGCTGCAGCGTCGGCGCCAACCAGTCGATGAGCTCGTCTCGGCTCATCACGACGACGGGCGGCAGCCGTAGCACGAACCGGCACAAGGCCATGCCCAGTACCTGCGTGGCGATCAGACCGGCCCGACGCGGTGCGTCGTCGGGCACCAGCTTCGCGATCGCAGGCAGCAACTGCGCCGCGAAGATGTCGGTCATGCGTTGGGCCGCTTCGGCATTCGTAGTGCTGGAGCGCAGCAGCACGATCAACGCGTCATCGTCCTCCCAGCGCGCCAAGAAGTGCGATGCCATCGCCACGCCCACCTCGGACCGCTCGATACCGGCGAGGTCGGGGAAACGCAGGTCGAACTCCGCGGCCGCGGCGAAGAGCTGGTCCTTGTTGCCGAAGTAGCGCATCACCATCGACGGATCGATGTTGGCGTCGGCCGCGATGCCTCGGATGGTGGCGGCTTCGTACCCCGATTCGGCGAACCGTTCCCTGGCCGCAGCCAGGATGACGGCCTTGGTCTGATCGGCTTTCCTACCCATGCCAACGAGTGTATGCCAACGCGTGTTGACTTTTCTAGTCCCGAGGCGCACCATGGAAATGCCAACACACGTTGGCAAACATGACAAGGCAAGGAGATCACCATGAACGACACCGACGTCCTCATCATTGGGGCCGGCCCCACTGGCCTGACCCTGGCCGCATCGCTGCTGGCCAAAGGCACCAGGGCGACGATCGTCGACCGCCAGGCCGAAGGCGCGAACACGTCGCGCGCAGGCGCCATCAATGCCCGCACCCTCGAGGTGCTCGAAGGTCTCGACGTGGCCCGCCGCATGGTCAAGGAGGGCGTCCAGGCGCCGAACTTCACCATCCGCGACGGCAAGAACGTGCTCATCCCGATCGATTTCAGCGGACTGCCGAGCGCCTATCCGTACACGCTGCTGCTCCCCCAGAACGACACTGAGAGGCTGCTGCTGGGACGGGTCGTCGAGCTCGGTGGCGAGGTGGTCAGGCCCAAGGTGCTGGCCTCCGTCACGCAGGACGGCGATGGGGTCACCGCCACGTTCGAGGACGGCGACGTCATCCGCGCGGCCTACATCGTTGGCGCCGACGGTATGCACAGCACCGTGCGCGAGCAGGCAGGCATCGGATTCCACGGAGACAAGTACGAGCAGTCATTCGTGCTCGCCGACGTGCGCCTGACGGGTGAGGCGCCCACCGACGAGGTCGTCTTGTTCTGGGCGGCAGCCGGGCTCACGGTCGTCGCGCCGCTACCCAACGGCGCGTTCCGGGTCGTCGCCCCCGTCGATGATGCCCCGGAGGTGCCAAACGCGGATTTCGTCCAGCGGATCCTCGACGACCGCGGCTACGGCGTCGGGCGGATGACGGTCACCGACGTGGTGTGGGGTTCGCGGTTCCGCATCCACCACCGCGTCGCCGACACCTACCGTTCGGGCCGGATCTTGCTCGCAGGAGACGCCGCCCACGTGCACA
>Ga0193717_1002056_pt1 | contig 11870 bp, 11 predicted proteins | sample U2c2metaG_FD_145900 | JGI IMG/M metagenome (GOLD analysis project Ga0193717, IMG submission 145900) | Soil microbial communities from a riparian zone of the East river system, Colorado, United States - U2c2 | ecosystem: Environmental > Terrestrial > Soil > Riparian zone | place: USA: East River...
TCCTGGAACCTTCGACAAGTCCCATTCTCCCAGGTCAAAGGGCATCTGCCCGCTCCCGACACGCACCCACCAAATCATTCACCGGTGGATCCAGGCTGGGTGCCGTGAACGCGCCTTTCACGGCATCGCTCGCTCATGGCAGCGCCACGTCCTCACCGGGTTGGGTGACCAGCACCTTCGTCGGGGTGCCCTTCTCCGCTACCGCGGCGGCGAACTCGTGTGGCGGGTCCTTCAGTAGGCGGCGCATGCGGGCGCCCTGCCGGCCGGGTGCGCGTGGCAGGCCGGCGAGTGCGAGCGTGCCCCAGTGCACCGGCACCGCGACCCGTGGTCGCAGCAGCTCGACCGCCGCCGCCGCGCGGGTCGGGTTCAGGTGGCCAGGCCCCAGCGTCGGCCCCCAGCCCCAGACGGGCAGCAACGCGACGTCGAGGTCCGGCAGGTCGGCCATCCCCGCGAACAGGTCGGTGTCACCGGCGACGTACACCGTCCGGCCCGCACCCCGGACCAGGTGCCCCATCGCCTCGGCCTGCGGGCCGCGCGTGCTCCTCGGCCCCCAGCGGTGTCCGGAGTGGACGGCCGGCACGCCGGTGACCCGCAGGTCGCCGTCGACCAGCTCCTCGCCGGGCGCCAGCTCGTCGACGCGGCGGATGCCCTTCGCCCGCAGCCACGCGCCCGCGCCCCTCGGCACGACAACCCGCACGTGGTCGCTCAGCAGCCGCAGCGACGGCAGGTGCACGTGGTCGCCGTGCAGGTGGGACAGCAGGACGAGGTCGACGTCGGCGCGGTCGGCGCGGGTGCTCGACGGCGTCACCCTGGTCAGGGCGGCGACGCGGTCGGTCAGCACCGGGTCCGTGAGCACGACGCGGCCGGCCAGCTCCATCCGCACCGTCGAATGCCCGACGAACCGCAACCCGAGTGAACGCACGCCGCCGAGTATTCACCCCGCCGGCCCGGACCGCCCTTGCTAGCCTGTTATGACGGTTGTCATGGAGGTGGCGCATGGCCGACGAGCGGCATCCTCGGGAACGGATGGTCTACAGCGCCGTGCAGCTCGTCCGCGCGCGCGGGGCGACCGGCACCGGTGTGCGGGACGTGGTCGAGCACGCCGGCGCGCCACGCGGCTCGTTCCAGCACTACTTCCCCGGCGGCAAGGACCAGCTCGTCGGCGAGGCGGTCCGCTGGGCGGCCGACTACGCGGCGCGGCGGGTCGTCGCGTACCGGACCACCGCGCGGCATCCGACGCCGGCGGGGCTGTTCACGCACATGGTCAAGCAGTGGAAGCAGGATTTCACGACTCGCGGGTACGAACGCGGCTGCCCGCTGATGGCCGCGGCCGCCGACCTGGCGAGCGGCGACTCCGAGGTCACCGGGCAGCTACGGATCGCCATCGACAGTTGGGAAGCGGCCATCGCCACCGAGCTGGTCGCCATGGGGGTGCCGGCGCGGCGCGCCAAGCGGCTGGCCACGCTGATGTTGAGCACCCTGGAGGGCGCCATCATGTCGGCACGGCTGCGCCGCGACCTCGGGCCGCTGACCACCGTCGCGGCGGAGCTGGCACCACTGTTGGACTCGGCGTCCTGAACACGCGCACGTACGGGCGTCTCGGGTCCCTTGCCCGCTACGACGCCCTCTTCGAAGAACGAGCTTCGAACGCCTGCCATTCCCTGGTCAGATCGCTGCCGGTGATGGTCTCCCATCCAAGCACCGCCGCGCGGCGGTGGGCTCGGCCGCGCCGGCCCACCGCCGTCCCGCTACGGCGCGAGTGCCGGCTGGTCCACGGCCCACAGCCACGACCCGTCCGGCTGGCGCCGGGCGATCTCGACGGTCACCTCACCGGTGGTCAGCGTGCACGCCGTCAGTGCCAGGTCGCCGCTCACCAGCGCTGGATGCTGCCTACCCGGCGAGAGCACCGGCGCTGCCGCGACGAACTGCTCGTACACCTTGCGGATCTCCGCGTGTCCGGTCGCGAGGTTGCCCGGCGGGAACGCCAGCACGGCGTCCGGCTCGTACAATGCCACCAGCCCGTCGACATCGCCCGCGTTGCCGCGCTCGATGAAGTATCTGCCCAGGTCGTTCGGCTCAGTGGCCACTGTCTTGCTTGTCATGCTGATGAGCCTCCCAACGAATCACGACATCCTGTGTCGTGTATTCCGGTAAAGTTTTCGTATGCGCGCCGACCGGTTGGTATCGCTGGTGCTGCTGCTGCGCCAGCACGGTCGGCTGTCCGCGGCCGCGCTGGCCCGCGAGCTGGAGGTGTCCACCCGCACCGTGCTGCGCGACATCGAGGCGCTGTCCTCGGCCGGCGTCCCGGTCTACGCCGAACGCGGCCGGCTCGGCGGTTTCGCGTTGCTGCCCGGTTTCCAGACCGAGCTCACCGGGCTGAACCACGACGAGGCACTTGCCCTGCTCGTCGCCGGATCGCGGCGCGGCGCGCAGGCATTCGGTCTCGGCTCGGCGCTCGCTTCTGCCATGCGCAAAGTGGTTGACGCGCTGCCAGAAAGCTATCGGGCCACCGCGGCCGGCGCGGCCCAACGACTGCTCATCGACCCGGAGACCGACCTCCTGTCGCGCCGGCTGGTCGCCGATGACGTGCCCGACACCATCGTGGCCGAGATCCGGCGCGCGGTGTTCGCCGGACACAAGCTGCGCATCCACTACGCGGCCGCGGGCCAGACCCCGAAGTGGCGCACGGTGGACCCGATCGGCCTGGTCACCGCGCGCGACCAGGGCTACCTGCTGGCCACGAGGTCCGGCGCGGACCGCACCTACCGGCTGTCCAGGGTCGTGGCCGCCGAGGAGCTCGCCGAACCCGCGCAGCGACCGGACCGGGTCGACCTGGACCGGGCCTGGCAGGACCGCAGCACGCGGTTTCGGACCGGCGGCGACCAGGTCACCGTGCTGGTACGGATGAACCCGGCGCGGCGCGCGGACCTGGTGGGCACCGCGCTGGCCGTCCGCGAGGAAGAAGCCGACGCGGACGGCTGGCTGCGACTGGAGGCGACCTTCCAGGATTCGAGACACGCCGAATGGGCGTTGTGGCAGCTCGCCACGAACGCGGAAGCCCTGGCCCCGCAGTGGTTGCGCACCTCCCTGCGCGACCGCGCCGCCGCGGTGGCCACCTACTACGGAGTGTCATCCTGAGAGTTGGCCTGCCGCGACCCGAGCCGGTGTCAGCGGGTGGAGCACGTCCGCGCCTCGATCGCGCGCAGTACCGCCACCATGTCGGCGTCGTCGTGGCCGAGCGCCGACGCCTCCGCGAACAGCGCGTGGCAGACGTCGAGCAGCGGCGACGGCCCGCCGGCCGCCTCGGCCACGAGCCGGTTGTTCTTCAGCACGTCGGCCAGCGACGCCTGGACCGTGTAGTCACCAGCCACCAGCTTCGCCACCTTCCCCCGCGACACCGCGCTCGCCATCGGGCCGGCGTCCAGCACAGCCTGGAACAGCCGCAGGTCCAGCCCGTGCCGAGTGGCGAAGTGCACCGACTCCGCGAGCCCGGTGACCATGGTGATCAGGTACAGGTTGACCGCGAGCTTCATCAGCAGCGCACCCGGCACCGGACCGCACAGGACCGTCTCGTGGCACATCGGCGCGAGGACCTGGCGCACCGGCTCGACCTCCGCCCCGGCGAGCAACGCCACCAACAGGCCGTCCTCGGCGGGCCCGCGCGACCCGGACACGGGCGCCTCGACGTACTCGCCGCCCGCCGCGCGCACGTCCGCCTCGAGTCCGAGGGAGTACTCGGGCGCCGTCGTGCCCAAGTGGACGATCGTGTGCCCGGCCACCCGCGCCGCGAACTCCGGCGTGCCCCGGCCCAGCACGGTGTCGACGGCGGCGCCGTCGGCCAGCATGAGCAGCACGACCTCCGTCGTGGCGAACACCTCGGCGGGACTCGCGGCGACCGTCGCGCCGGCCGCCCGCACGGCCTCGGCGCGGGCCGTGGTGCGGTTCCACACCACCAGCGGCGTGCCGGCCCGTGCCAGGTTGACCGCCATGGGTTGCCCCATGACGCCGAGTCCGAGAAAACCCACCCGCACAGCCACCTCCGTCGTCGCTGACTATGACAGCGGTCATGATAGAGCGGTTATGACTGTCGTCATAGTCCCCGTGGTGCCGAGGTGTCCCTTAAGGTCATCGGCAGACGACGGAAGGAACCCCTCCATGCGTGCGGTGCAGATCGCCTCCCACGACGGCCCGGCGGCCGTGACCCCGGTCGACGTCGACGAGCCGGCCGGCGACGGCAAGGTTCTGATCGACGTGCACGCCGCGGGCGTCACGTTCCCGGAGGTGCTGCAAAGCAGAGGGCTCTACCAGGTCCAGCCGCCGCTGCCGTTCGTACCGGGGTCCGAGGTCGCGGGCGTCGTGCGCGCCGCCCCGGCCGACGCCGCGGTCGGAGCAGGTGACCGGGTCGCCGCGTTCCCCGGGCTCGGTGGGTTCGCCGAGGTGGTCGCCGTCGACCCGGGCATGGTGTTCACGCTCCCCGACCGCCTGTCGTTCGTCCAGGGCGCCGGCGTGCCGATGAACGTGCTCACCGCGCACTTCGCGCTGGTCCGCAGGGGCGCGGTCCGCTCGGGCGAGACGGTGCTGGTGCACGGTGCGGCCGGCGGCGTCGGCACGGCGTCGATCCAGCTCGCGAAGGCACTCGGCGCGCGGGTCGTCGCCGTGGTGTCCACCGACGACAAGGCGCGGATCGCGAGTGCGGCCGGCGCCGACGACGTCGTGCCGGCCGACGGGTTCAAGGACGCGGCGCTGAAACTGACCGGCGGCCGCGGCGTCGACGTGGTCGTCGACCCGGTCGGCGGCGACCGGTTCACCGACTCGCTGCGCGCGCTGGCGCCGGAGGGCAGGCTGCTGGTCATCGGCTTCGCGGCCGGCGAGATCCCGACCGTGAAGGTCAACCGGCTGCTGCTGAAGAACGTGTCGGTCGTCGGCGTCGGCTGGGGGCCGTTCTGGCTGCCGAGGCAGGACTATCTCGCCGAGCAGTGGCGCGAACTGCTGCCACTGCTGTCCGCCGGGGTGCTCGACCCGATCGTCGGCGCCACCTACCCGCTCGACCGCGCCGCGGACGCGTTGGTGAGCATGGCGGACCGCACCGCGGTCGGGAAGGTCGTGCTGACGGTGCGGTAGGAGCCCGTCGGCCCCTACCGCACCTTCCGGATCAGACCGTCTCGAGCACCTTGTGCTCCGGCGGCGTCTCGACCGGGGTCGGCCGGCGCAGCCAGCGCGGCGTCCACCAGTTCGCCTTGCCGAGCGCGGTCATCAGCGCGGGCAGGACGACCGCGCGGATCAGCGTGGCGTCCAACAGGATCGCCACCGCGAGGCCGACCCCCATCTGCTTCATGTCGATCGTGCTCAACGTCGCGAAGATCGAGAACACGCCGATCATGACGGCCGCCGCGCTCGTCACCACACCGGCGGACGTGGTGATGCCGGTCGACACCGCGTCCCGCGTGGTGACCGCGCCGTTCCTGGCCGCCTCACGGATCCGGCTCACCACGAACACGTGGTAGTCCATCGAAAGGCCGAACAGCGTGACGAACAGGATCACCGGCAGCCACGCGGTGATGCCGCCGGTGGAGTGGAAGCCGAGCAGCCCCTCCGCCCAGCTGTTCTGGAACACCAGTACCAGCAGGCCGTACGCGGCGCCGGCGGACAGCAGGTTCAGCCCGATCGCGCTCAACGCGATCACCGGCGCCCGGAACGCCCACAGCATCACCAGGAACGTCAGCAGCAGCACGAACCCGATCACCCACAGCAGCGCGTCGTTCATCGAGTCGACGAAGTCGTTCTCGCCGGCCGTCTCACCGCTCACCGCGAACTCCGCGCCCGACACCGTGCCGATCGTGGCCGGCAACAGGTCCGTGCGCAGCTTCGCGAGCGAGTCGTCGGCCGCCGCGCTGCCGCCGTCGTACGGGATGCCCGCCGAGATGAGGAAGATCCGACCGTGCGCCGCCTCGGTGATCTGCGGCGGCTGGTCGTTGGCGAAGCCGCGGTCGGCGCCGAGCCTGCTCACCAGGTCGTCCAGCGCGGTCTTGGCGGCGGCCGTCTGGCCGGCCGGCACCCGGACCGCGATCTCGTGCGACGCGCCGGTGCTCGGGAACGCCTCGGTCATCCGGTCGTAGGACTGCATGATCGGGATGCTGCGCGGCAGGTCGGCGTCGGACGGCGCGTTGAGTGTCATGCCGAACGCGGGCACGGCGAGTGCGGCGAGCACCCCGACCGAGAGCACGAGCGTGGTCTTCGGCTTGTTCAGGCTCGGCCGTAGCACCGCGCGCCAGAACTTCGACTCACCCGGCTTGCGCATGGAAAGCCGCCACAGCAACGGGATCCTCGGCTTGTCGACCCAGCGGCCGAGCTTCGCGAGCAGTGCCGGCAGTACCGTGATCGAGCCGATCATCGCGGTGAGCACCACGAGGATGGTGCCGACGGCGATGGAGGAGAACACGATGTCGTTGACCACGAACATGCCGGCCATGGCGACGGTCACCGCGATGCCGGAGACCACGATCGCGTGCCCGGACGTCGCCGCGGCGATCTCCACGGCGTCCACGTGCCCGGCGCCCTTCGCGCGTTCCTCGCGTTCTCGGCGCACGTAGAACAGGGAGTAGTCGACACCGACCGCCATGCCGATCAACAGGATCATGCTGCTGGTGTTGTCGGTGGCGGGGATCAGGTGGGAGACGAGCGCGGACAGACCGAGCGCCGTGCCGACGGCCGACATGGCGAGCAGCACCGGTACTCCGGCCGCGATCAGCGCGCCGAACACCACCAACATGATCACGAGCGTGACCGGGATGCTGATCAGCTCGGCCTTCTGGAAGTCGTCGCCGAGGGTCTCGTCGAGCGCGGCGCCGAGCGACTCGCCGCCGACCTGCTCGATCCGCAGGTCCGGGTAGCGCTGCTGCACCGAGGCAGTGGTCTTGAGGAGCGCGTCGACGCGGTCCGCCGCGGTGTCGGAGTCGCCGGCGATCTCGACGTTCACGAGGAACGCGGTGTGCTTCGGGGACTCGATCGGCTCGCTGACCTCGCCGGCCTGCGGCAACGCGGACATACGGGTCCGGACGTCGTTCGCGGCGGTCGTGGCCCGCGCGGCGTCGAGGTCGCCGTCGCGGGCGGAGATCAGGACGTTCTCGGTCGACGGACGGTCGAGACCGGCCTCGTCGACGATGCTCCGGTAGGTGGCGAGCTCACCCGACGGGTTGTCATCGAAGTCCGCTTGTTTGGTTCCCGCGGCGGCCCCCGCGCCGACGCAGATCGCCACGAACAGGATCCAGGCGCCAATCGCGCGCCACGGATGTTCCGCGCTCCATCTCGCGATCCGCACGGTTAACATCGGCTTACCCATCGCTTACCCCTCCGGCCTTGTGGATGCGTGCCACTCACGCACCACAAGGTTGGAGCACGGCCGGGCCGGTGATATCCGGGCTTACCCGGGAACCACCTCAGGGTTGACCCTGTATCTTTGGCTCGCTCCGCTCGCGTATTCGCGGCCTGGAACCCGGCGTCTTCCCTCCCTGCGCTGCTCAGGCGACTCGCTTCGCTCGTGGCCTTCCGCTGCTCAGTCAGTCCAGACGCCGGCGGCCGCTCACACAAGCCCTCACTCTCTACCGTTCCCATTGTCCACAAAGGACAGTGGGCTGTAACGAAACAGTGCGCTGGGGCGATTGACGGATGAATGGTCGTGGATTCTGTGGTGCGTCCGTACCCGGAAATTCCGCCGAATGACGTAAAGGCGGCAGCGTAACCTCTCGCGATCTGGTACAACCGTCGGATGATTTCCACCGGGCCTAGCCGGACTCAGGTTTGGCACTAGCGAGATGTGGAAATCTAGGACGCGGCCGCACGCGAGGAGTTCACATGCCCAAGGATCCGCCTAGAGCCGCCGTGCTCGACGTCGGCTGCTTCAGCGCGCATCTCCTTGTGGTGGAACATAACCCGGTGTCCCTGCTGCGTCCGATCGTCTCCCACAAGGTCCGGTTGCGACTCGACCGGTCCATGGACGAGGCGGGCCGGATAACCGCGTCGGGGATTGACCGAATCACCGAAGCGGTACAGGAAGTACAGCGACGACTGCGGGGCGTGACGGTTTCGACCTTTCTGCCGTTCGCGACCTCGTCCGTCCGGGACGCCGCCAATGCCGACCAGGTGATCACGAAGGTCGCCAAGGGCACCGGCCTCGAACTGCAGGTGTTCACCGGCCGGCGCGAGGCGCACCTGTCCTACCTGGCCGCACGGCACTGGTTCGGCGCGCGGCCACTCACCGTGCTCGACGTCGGCGGCGGCACGGTCGAACTGGCCGTCGGCGACAAGCGCGGCCCGACGTTCACGTGCTCCCTGCCGCTGGGCGCCCGCACCCTCACCCGCGCCGGCATGACGGGCGACCTCACCGAGATCCGCGCCGAGCTGGTCGACCGCATCACCGACGCCATCCCCGCCGACCGGCTCGCCGAGCTGGCGCGGGGCCACGCGGTGGGCTGCTCCAAGGTGTTCGAGCAGATGGCCCGCCTCACCGGCGCCCGCCGGGGGACCCGGCACCAGCTACGTGCCGCCGACCTGGCGCTGTGGATCCCTCGGCTGGCCGCACTGCCGGCCCGTCGCCGCGCCGCGCTGCCCGGCATCTCCCGCCACCGCGCGCGACAGTCGTTCGCGGGCGCCGTGGTCGCGGAGGCGCTCATGACCGCCACCGGCCACGAGGTGATCGACATCTGCCCGTGGTCCACCAAAGAAGGACTGCTGATCAACCTGCTCAAGAAGTCGCGTTAGAACTGGCCGAACAGCCACTGGCCGGGTCTGCCGGGCACGGGGTCGAGGCAGAAGTCCCGCACGGTCGCGACAATCTCCCGCGCCGACACCGAACCGTCGTGGTCACGGTCGACCGCGTCGAACACCGCACGCACCCGTTCGGCCGACAGGTCACAGGCGCGCAGCAACGACTCCAGCTCGGTCGCGTCGAGCCTGCCGTCGTGGTCGGCGTCGGCAAGTGCCAGCACGGCTTCGGCCAGTGGGCCGACCTCGTCGTCGAACCCATCGGCTTCGACCAGCCACGACAGGAACTCCTCCTGACTGACGCGACCGTCCGCGTCCGTGTCGGCGCGGGTGGCCACCGCCTGCCACAACACCTGGTAGCCGCGCCGCACGGCCAGCGCCTTGCGCGACCCCGGCGGCTCACCGAACGCCTGTGCCAGCCGGAGCGCGAACACGTCGTAGTCGTCGCGGGTCAGGTAGCCGTCGCCGTTCGCGTCGAACAGGCAAAAGCGCGTCGCACGCGGCGGCGGGGTCAGGGACTCGCGGGTCCACGCGATCAGCCGGTCCTGGCCGGCGCCGAGCAGGTCCGCGTGCCGCGCGCCGTCGTGGCGGTCGAACCGGACTTCCGCGGCCGCCTGCCGCAGGTCCGCGACGAACCGCTCGACGACCGCCACCGGCACGACCTCGTCCTCGGTGCCCGCCGTGACGTACACCGGCCGGTCCATCCGCGTCACCGGCACCCGGCAGGCCGCCAGGATCTGTGCGACACCCGGCCGGAAGTGGATGTCGGTGATCCCCACGTCCTCGTTGGTGAGCCCTTTGACGGCACGGAACATGTCGCCGAGCGTCGCCGTGGCGGCCGCGTCGACGACCTTGCCGCCCAGGTCGGTGAGGAACACCCGCGCGTCGAAGTCCGGATGCGAGGTCCGCACCCCGGCGAGCAGGTAGGGCAGAAACACCGACACCGGCCGGCGCCGGTCGGCCGCCACCACGCTGACCAGCAGCGGAAGGTGCACCGGTGGCGCCATCGCGACCGTGCCGAGGAAGTCCAGCTCCGGCGCGTACCGGCTCGCGACCAGCCCGACGAACAGCGCCGCGTGGCCGCCCTGGGAGAACCCGGCCACGAGCCACGACCGCCCGGCACGACCGTCGAGACCGCGCGTGGCACGCACGATGTCGATCACGTCGTCCGCGACGGCCGCGCCGTTGAAGTACGGGTGGGGCCCCGAGGTCGCGAGGCCCTCGTAGTCCGTCGCGGCGACCACGTGACCGGCCGCCAACCAACGCGCGACGTGGTCGCGTTCGAGCCTGCTCAACCCGACCCGCGACGGCGCGCACCGGTCGGACAGCCCGCTGGTGCCGTGGGCGTAGCTGACGATCGGCCAGCCACCGGCGGGCGGCTCCCCCGCCGGCAGGAACACCGACCCGCTGACCTCCCGGCCCGCCCCGTCGTACCCGACGCTCTGGTACAGGACCCGGACCGCCGCCGCGGCGTGCGCGGGCCACAGCTCGCGCGACAGGGGCGCGCTGTCGAGCACGGCGCCGGGCGGAGTCCCCATGCCGTGCCCCTTTCCGTCCGCACGAACGTAACTCCGGCGCGGCGGGCACGGCACCCGCGTCACCCGGCTGAACGCCCCGGTCACCCTGATGTAGCAACGGCCCGCGTTCCACTTTCGCGGTCGTGACTATCCCGGCCGAGGCGGTTCGTTCGACAATGCGGGCATGACACCCGAGGACGTGCGGAGCCGGGCCAGCGGTCCCACCGCGGGGCTGGCGGTCGGGTTCACCCAGGCGAACCTGATCGCCGTGCCGGCGGACTGGGCCTACGACATGCTCCTGTTCGCGCAGCGCAACCCCAAGCCCTGTCCCGTGTTGGACGTGACGGACCCCGGCCGCCCACACACCGTGCTGGCGCCGGACGCGGACCTGCGCACGGCGGTGCCGCGCTACCGGGTGTGGCACGACGGCGTGCTCGTCGACGAGCCGACCGACGCGACACCGTTCTGGCGCACCGACCTGGTGGCGTTCCTCATCGGCTGCAGCTTCACGTTCGAGGGTGCGCTCGCGGCGGCCGGGGTGCCGTTGCGGCATGTGGCCGCGGGTCGCAACGTCGCGATGTACGTCACCGACCGGGAATGCCGTGCAGCCGGCCGGCTGCACGGCCCGCTCGTGGTGTCGATGCGGATGATCCCGGCCGAGCTGGTCGACACTGCGGTCCGGGTCAGCGGGCGGATGCCGGCGGTGCACGGCGCCCCGGTGCACGTCGGCGACCCGGCCGCACTGGGCATCGCCGAACTGTCCACTCCGGACTTCGGCGACCCCGTCGACGCGGAACCCGGTGATGTGCCGGTGTTCTGGGCGTGCGGGGTGACCCCGCAGGCGGTGCTGATGGCGTCGGCGCCGCCGTTCGCCATCACCCACGCGCCCGGCCACATGTTCGTCACGGACGTGCCGGACGAGCAGTATCGAGTCGCCGGCGCACCCCGCGGTTGACCGTCGCCAGCGGCAACGTCCGTCCGGTCAGCGGCGGACGCGCCACCGCCGGCCGCCGGTCTTCGTCGCGGCGCCGATGCCGGCCAGGTGCAGAGCGAGGCAGAGCAGCCCCGCGGTGACGAACGTGCCGGCCGCGATCCCGATCGAGGCGTCGGCCAAGTCCATGATCAGGGCGATCGCGAAGAGAATGGCGGCGACGATGGCGAGCATGACTGGTTCCTTCCGGAGGGGACAACTGTCCGATGTGGACGAACATCAGGTGTTGGCGTTGGCGAACTCCACCGTGTAGCCGAGTGAGCTGAGCAGCCCGGTCAGCATCTGCTGGGTGTTGCGTTCGGCCCGTTTCGTCAGGCCCGCACTCCGGGCCGCGTCGCCGATCTTCTTCTCGGCGAGGACGTAGAACTCCTTCTGGTCCGGCGTGTCGAACAGGGACTTCACCCGGTCCCACACCCCGCGGTCCTGCGAGTACAGGTAGGTGTGCTCCTGGTCGATGTTCGGCTTGGCCAGTTTGGCCGCCGGCAAGCGGATCTCGACGGTCTTGTTCACGGTGTCGACGGTCAACGCCTTGTCACTGAGCTCTTTGAAGTCGATGTACGCGTCGACCGACCCCGCCGCGATGAACAGGGTCCTGCTGCCGG
>Ga0193717_1002057_pt1 | contig 11867 bp, 11 predicted proteins | sample U2c2metaG_FD_145900 | JGI IMG/M metagenome (GOLD analysis project Ga0193717, IMG submission 145900) | Soil microbial communities from a riparian zone of the East river system, Colorado, United States - U2c2 | ecosystem: Environmental > Terrestrial > Soil > Riparian zone | place: USA: East River...
TCGTTCATCAGCGCACGGTATTGGCTCCGATTCGCGCCAATACCGTGCGCTGATGAACGATCCGGAGATCACCCGGCACTATCGCGTCATCGCCTTCGACTTGCCGTGGCATGGCAAGTCCTCGCCACCCGCCGGCTGGCACAAGGAGCGCTACAAGCTCACACGCGATTTCTACATCGATATCATCGTGGCGGTGGCCAAGGCGCTGGAGCTCGACAAACCGGTGGTGATGGGTTGCTCGATCGGCGGCCGCGTCGTGCTGGGCCTCGCCGCCGACCACGCGGACAAGTGCCGCGCCATCATCGGCCTGCAATCCTCGGCGACACCGAGCGCCTATTACGACATCGAATGGCTCAACCATCCGCAGGTCGATCACAGCCAGGTGGCGCTGGCGGCCGTGTCCGGTCTGATGGCGCCGCAGAGCCCCGAGACGGCACGCTGGGAAACGCTGTGGCACTATCTCCAGGGCGGGCCGGGTGTGTTCTACGGCGACCTGCATTTCTACACGGTCGACGGCGACCTGAAGGACCGGCTGCATCGCATCGACACGAAGAAGTGCCCGCTCTATCTGCTGACCGGCGAATACGACTATTCGTGCAAGCCCGAATACACGCTGGAAATCGGTCAGGCCGTGCCGGGTGCCTCGATCACCATCATGAAGGGACTCGGCCACTTTCCGATGAGCGAGAACCCGCCCCTCTTCCTCTCGTACCTCAAGCCGGTGCTGGACGCTATCCGAAGCCCAGCCTAGGCTCGCGGCAGGCGGTCGCCCAACGCACCGCGCTGATAAAAAATGTGGAGGAAACGAATGTTGCGAGGTTCTCTTGCGGGCGCCGCCATGGCGTTCGCTCTGTTTGCCGTGCCTGCGGTTGCGCAGGTCTCCGACGACATGGTCAAGATCGGTGTCTCGACCGACCTTTCCAGCCTTTACGCCGACATCAACGGCCCGGGTGCCGTGTCGGCAGCGCAGATGGCGATCGACGATTTTGGCGGCACTGTGCTCGGCAAAAAGGTCGAATTGGTCTCGGCCGACATCCAGAACAAGGCGGACGTCGCCGCCACCACTGCCCGCCGCTGGTACGACACTGAAAAAGTCGACGTCATCCTGGGCTCGGGCGCTTCGTCCTCGTCGATCGCCTCGGCGGGCGTCGCCGGCGAGAAGAAGAAGATCTACCTGGCGACCGACCCCGCCTCGTCCGACCTCACCGGCAAGCTATGCAACGCCTACACCGTGCACTGGGTCTACGACACCGCGGCGCTGGCCAATGGCACCGGCTCGGCGGTCGTCAAGGCGGGCGGCAAGAGCTGGTTCTTTCTTACTGCCGATTACGCCTTCGGCTACGCGCTGGAGCGCGACGTCACGGCCGTAGTCAAGAAGGCCGGCGGCACGGTCGTCGGTGGCGTCAAACACCCGATCAACAGCAGCGATTTCTCGTCGTACCTTCTGCAGGCCCAGGCCTCCAAGGCGCAGGTCATCGGCCTCGCCAACGCCGGCGGCGATACCATCAACGCGATCAAGCAGGCGTCCGAGTTCGGCATCGTCAAGGGCGGCCAAAAGCTCGCGGGCCTGCTGGTCTTCATCTCCGATGTGAACTCGCTCGGCCTCGAGCGTGCCCAAGGCCTCAATCTCACGGAGGCATTCTACTGGGACCTCAACGACAAGACCCGCGCCTTCGCCAAGCGCTTTGCCGCGAAGAACAACGGCAAGATGCCGACCAGCGTGCAGGCCGGATTCTACTCGGCCGTGCTGGCCTATCTCAACGCGGTCAAGGCAGCCGGCACCGACGACAGCGACAAGGTGATGGCTACGCTCAAATCGACCAAGTGGGACGACCCGGTCTTCGGGCCGAGCTACATCCGCGCCGATGGCCGCAAGATGCACAGCATGTACCTGTTCGAGGTCAAGAAGCCGTCCGAATCGAAGGGACCGTACGACTACTACAAGCTGATCGCCACCATCCCTGGCGAGCAAGCCTTCCGCCCGCTCGAGGAAAGCGAGTGTCCGTTGCTCAAGAAGAGCTGAAAGAGAAGGGAAAGGTCCCTCGCTGCGCTCGGGATGACAATTTCGTTGGGCTCGAAACGTCGACTCCAAAATGGTGTCATCCCGAGCGCAGCAAGGGACCTTTCCCTAAATCACGGCTTCTTCTCGAAGTCCGTCCGTTCATCGACCGGCAGGCCGAGCAGGAAGCGGCGGAAGCAGTCGAGGCCGAGTTCGATGGCGCCAAGGCGGACCCAGTCGCGGCCGCCGAGGATGCGCGACAGGCGGTATTCGACGCCCAGATCGGTGGCGATGGCGATATGGATGCTGCCGCCGAGGTCCAGCCGGTCGGCGCCCTCGTCGAGATCGACCAATACCGCAAGCGCGTGGGTGGCGCCGGACTGGCGGCGCATCGCCTGTGCCACGTCCTCGCTGATTTCGCGGGTGATCGGCGTCGCCGCCGTCGCCAAGCCGACCGAGTCGAGCACTTGCGCGAGATCGCGGGCAACGATGCCGCGGCGGAAAATCTTCTCCGCGCCCGGCAGCGCCGCCAGGCGCGAGGCGATGCCGCCCGACGTAAAGGTCTCCACGACGGAGAGTGTCGAGGCGCCTTTGGCGAGTGCCGCCAGCACATTGCCCTCGAGCGTCTCGTCGTCCTGGGCAAGGATGAAATTGCCCAGGCGCTTCCTGATCTCCGCCTCGATCGGCGCCAGGCGGCGACGCACATCGTCCATGTCGCTGCCGCGCACCGTGAGCTTGGTCTCGAGTTGCGGATAATGCGCGCGAAAGCCCAGCTTCACCCCGCCGGAGGGATCCAGCGTCTCGACGCCGGCCAGCAGTGAATCGACGTGGGATTCGCCTAGCCCATAAGAATGAAACCGCTTGAGGTGGATCGACACCGACGTGCCGCTGCGCGCCAGCAGGCGGGGAATGACCTGCTCCTCGATCATGCGGCGCAGCTCGCGCGGCACGCCCGGCGTGAAGAAGAAACGCGTCTTGCCGATGTCGAGGGCGAAGCCGCAGGCGGTGCCGACCGGGTTGTCGAGCATCTCCGCCGTGCTGGGCAGCATCGCCTGCTTGCGGTTGTTCGGCGGCATGGCGCGGCCGCGACGGGTGAAGAAACCCTCCATCTTGGCGAGCCATTCCTCGTTCAACACCAGCTCGACGCCGGCCGCCTGTGCGGCGATCTCCTGGCTGAGATCGTCCACGGTCGGCCCCAGCCCGCCATTGACGATCACCGCGTCGGCCCGTGTCGTGGCGAGACGAAAGGCCTCGAGCAGGCTCTTTCGGTCGTCGCCCACCGTCGTGCCCCAGACGACGGAGAGCCCGACGTCTTCGAGCTTCTGCGACATGTAGCCGAAATTGGTGTTGTTGATCTTGCCGGTGAGGACCTCGTCGCCGGTGCAGATGATCTCGATGCGCATGGATGCTTCTTGGTCAGGCCGTGAGCTCGGCGATGGCGCCTTTCCAGGCGTCGATGGTGTGGTCGATGTCGGCCTTGGTATGGGCGACGCTGACATAGTATTTCGATTCACCCTTCATGATGCCGCGGGCGCGCAGCAGCTGATTGAAACGCTTCAGCGTCACGGCATCGCCGTGCAGCGTGTCGCGATAGTCCTTGATCGGGCGGTCGGTGAAGACGATGTCGAACAATGGCGGCTCGCCGATCACCTGGGCCTTCAAGCCAGCTTTCTTCAACATCTCCGACAGGGCACCCATCAGCTCTCGGCCGGTGGCGAAGACCTGCTCGTACGTGCCGGGCTGGCGCAGCACTTCCAGGGTGGCGAGACCGGCCACCGAAGCCACGGGATTTCCGGAAAGCGTGCCGACCTGGAACAGGAAATCCTCGTCGCTCGCCGTGGTGCGGTCGAACTGCGCCATGATGTCGGCGCGGCCGGCGACGGCAGCCAGCGCAAAGCCGCCACCCACGATCTTGCCCAGGGTGCAGATGTCGGGCGTTACGCCGTAATATTCCTGGGCACCGCCATAGGCGAAACGGAAGCCGGTCACGACCTCGTCGAAGATCAGCGGAATGCCGTGCTCGGCCGTCACCTTGCGCAACGCCTGCAGGAAGCCCGGCGCCGGCGGGATCAGGCGCTGGAACGGCTCGACGATCACCCCCGCCAACTCGTCCTTCTGTTCGCGGATCAGGCTTTCGACCATCTCGATGTCGTTGAAGGCGGCGACGATCATGTCGTCCTGCACGCTCTTGGGAATACCGGGCGAATCGGGGGTGGGCCGCGGGAAATTGCCCGGCCGCTTGGGCGCCAGCGACATCAGCGCATAGTCGCTCATGCCGTGATAGCCGCCCTCAAATTTGAGGATCTTGTCGCGCTTGCGGAAGGCGCGCGCCGCCCGCATGGCGTAGAGATCGGCCTCGGTGCCGGTGCAGACGAACCGCACCTGGTCGGCACACGGTACGGCGTCGACAATGGCCTCGGCCAGAGCGATGCCGTGGCGGTTGTTGCCGAAGAAGGTCGTGCCGAGCGGAATCTGCGCCTGCACCGCTTTCGTCACTTCCGGGTGAGCATGGCCGATGAACATCGGGCCGGAGCCGAGCAGGAAATCGACATACTCGCTGCCGGCTTCATCCCAGACGCGACCTCCGCGGCCTTCGCGCAAAATGGTCTCGGCCGGCATGTTGCCAAAGCTGCCGCCCGGCAGCACGCGCTTGGCGGTGGCGACGAGGGCGTCGGTCGGATCGCTATGGGGTTGGTCTTTCATGGTCCTGCTTCTCTATTCGATCGGTACGAAAATGGAATGGCGGAGCTTGCCCTCGATCGCCTTGGAGCAATGGCCTTTGCCATGCGTGTCCTCGACCAGGATGATCTCGCCCGGGCCGATATGGCGGGTCTCGCCGTCGCTGGCCGAGATGCTCACGCCGGCATCGAGATTGACGATGTACTGGCGGCGCGGCGCGGGGTGCCATTCATAGTCGTAGCTGCCCGGCGTCTCGCGGAAGATGATGCCCGTGGCCGGCAGCACGGCCGACATCTTGCCGCCGCGGCCCTCGGTCTTCCATTCGACCTCGATGTCGCGGAAATGGGTCTCGCCCTTGTCGTCGACGTAGAGATTGTGGATGCGCATCGATATCTCCGGTTTCGGAGACCATCGTAACGTCCCATGGACGGGCTGTCTTGGGTTTAGCTAGCCATTCGCCATGCGGCTGTCGCTCGGCGCCTCGGCGCGCGCCGTCATGCCGTAATCGCGGATCACGCCGGCGATCCGCAGCCGGTAATCGGAGAAGACCCCGCCCCGCCCCTTGGCCTGCGCTTCCCGGTGATGCCGCGTGTTGCGCCAGGCCTGGACTGCCGTCTCGTCGCGGAAGAAGGAGAGCGACAGAACCTTTCCCGGTTCGCTCAGGCTCTCGAACCGCTCGATCGAGAGGAAACCATCGATCGCCTCCAGCTCCGGCCGCAAGGCGGCAGCAAGATCGAGATATTCCTGCCGGCGTCCCTCGGCCGGCCACACTTCGAAGATGACGGCGATCATGACTTTCCTTTCCTGAGCCAGTCGGTCGTTGCCTTGAAGAGCCCCTCCCGGCCGCACTCCAGGTGCATCAGGTGCGTGGCCGCCGGCACGATTACATCGGCCTTCTCCTGCGATCCCAGTTTCGACAGGAGCCATGCTGCATCGGCGTTACCACAGAGGCGATCCCACGCGCCGCGGACGATCAGGGTCGATGCGCGGACACGGCCGGGATCGTAGCCGATCTCGCCCACATGGGCGGCCACGATATCGGCCTGCGGTCCGCCGGGTATCCTGACCGACGGCGGCGTGCGTTCACGGGCGCCGTGGTCACTCGCGAGGTAGGCCGGTCCCCAGAATGCAAGCGCCGGCTCGAGCAGAACAGCGGGATGACCGGCTGGAACGTCCTCGACGAACCTCTTCAGCTGGTCGGCGACGGTCACTTCGCGCCACGCGCCGATTCGCAGTGGCCGACTGCCGGCATCGCGCCGCGCGATCGGTCCGAAGAAGACCAGGCGCGCCACGTCGTCGGGGCACTCGCTGGCAAACCGGCCGGCGGCAATGGTGCCCCAGGAATGGGCGACGAGGTGGACCCTGGCGCCACCCCGCTCCCGGCGGATCCGCTCGACAACGGCAGCGATCTGCGCCGACGCTACAGGCGCGCGGCCAAGCGGCGGACCGGCTACGGCCGGCGCGCTCATTTCGCTGTAGCGGCCCGAACCGCCGAAGCCAGCGAAGTCGAATGACCAGACATCGAAGCCGGCGGCTTGAAGGTCGTCGGCCCAGGAGCGTCCGCCGAACGGATAGCCGACCGACAGGCCTGACGGGAACGTGGCGCCGTTGATGTAGAGGACGGGTTGCCCGGCGCCCGGCCATCGATGGATGAATAGGTCGGGCATGCCGGTGCTGCGGATGATCATCGCCTGCTCCTGCGCTTGGCTGAGAAACGCAGGATGCGCCCGCCTCTCGGGTCGATGCTTCGGCCAAGGCCGAGCTATGGCCGACGGCGGAAGACCAGGGAGAGATTGTTGGCCGGCATTTCCTCGATCGCGGGCGGCGCGAAGCCGTGGCTTTCCGCCAGTTCGACGACGGCTTCAAGATCACGCACGCCCCAGGAAGGATTGCGCGTCCGCAGGCTGCCGTCGAATGCCTCGTTGCTCGGCGCCGTGTGGTGGCCGCCTCGACGATAGGGACCATAGAGATAGAGCATGCCCTCGGGCGGCAACACGCGCGCCGCTCCACGGACCAGGCCGACGGCCGCCGTCCACGGCGCAATATGGATCATGTTGATGCAGATCACGGCATCGACGCGGGAAACGGGCCAAGCCGCCGCGGCGGCATCGAGCGCGACCGCCGGCCGCACGTTGGCAACGCCCAGGCTCGCTGCCCAGGCGTCGATGCTGGCCTGCGCGCCCGGATCGGGATCGCTTGGCTGAAAGACCAGGGTCTCGGCGCTTGCCTGGGCAAAATGCAGGGCATGCTCCCCCGAACCGCTGGCCACCTCCAGCACCACGCCGGAAATCGGCAGATGCTGTTTCAGAACACCGAGAATGGCATCGCGATTGCGTAGTGTCGCAGGAGCGTAACGTCGCTTGTCTATGGCTTCCATTCCGTGGCTTTGACGTGCGAAGAGGTTGCGGTCAAGGCAACACGTGACGGCTGCGGTCGATCGGCCCAAAATGACGGTCTGGCTGAAAAAGTCTCACAGAGAAGGAACTTTCCATGCGTCTCCAGGATAAAGTCGCGATCGTTACCGGCGCGGCCAGCGGCATCGGCAAGAACATCGCCACCCTCTTCGTGAGCGAAGGCGCGAAGGTCGCCATCGCCGACCTCGACCTCAAGGCCGCCGAGGCCACGGCCAAGGAACTCGATCCCTCCGGCAAGCGCGCGATCGGCGTGGCCATGGACGTCACCGACGAAGCCCAGGTCGATACCGGGACGGCCAAGGTCATCGAGACCTTTGGCAGGGTTGATATCCTGATCAGCAATGCCGGCATCCAGATCGTGGCGCCCGTCGTCGATTTCGACTTCGGCAAATGGAAGAAGCTTCTGTCCATTCATCTCGACGGCGCCTTCCTGACGACACGGGCGGCGCTGCGCCAGATGTACAAGCAGAAGAGTGGCTGCGTGATCTACATGGGCTCGGTGCATTCCAAGGAAGCATCGGTCCTCAAGGCGCCCTACGTCACCGCCAAGCACGGGCTGATCGGCCTCTCCAAGGTCGTGGCCAAGGAAGGCGCGGCCTATGGCGTGCGCTCCAACGTCATCTGCCCCGGCTTCGTGCGCACGCCCCTGGTCGAAAAGCAGATCCCCGAGCAGGCCAAGGAGTTGAACATCTCCGAGGATGAAGTGATCAAGCACGTGATGCTAAAGGAGACGGTCGACGGCGAATTCACCACCGTCGACGACGTGGCGCAGACGGCGCTGTTCCTGGCCGCCTTCCCCACCAACGCCCTCACCGGCCAGTCGATCGTCGTCAGCCACGGCTGGTTCATGAACTAGGCCGCTCAGATCGCCGTCGGCAAGCCAGCCAGGACCTTGTCGACGGTGATCGGATAGTCGCGCACGCGCACCCCGCAGGCATTGTAGACGGCGTTGGCCACCGCCGCGCCGGCGCCGCAGATGCCGAGCTCGCCCACGCCTTTCGATCCCAAGGCATTGGCCTTGTCGTCGAACTCCTCGACCATAATGGCATCGATGTCGGGAATGTCGGCATGGACCGGCACGTGATAGCCGGCCAGGTCGTTGTTGACGAAGCCACCGTAGCGCGTATCGAGCTCGGCGGTTTCATGCAGCGCCGCGCTTACGCCCCAGATCATGCCGCCGATCAACTGGGAGCGCGCTGTCTTGGCGTTGAGTATGCGGCCGGCGCCAAAGACACCCAGCATGCGCCGCACGCGCACCTCGCCCGAATCCTCGTCGACGCCGACTTCGACGAAATGCGCGCCATAGCTCTGCTGCGAGAACTGTTTGTACGTGTCTCCGGGCGCCGCTTTGCCGATGGCCGCCAAGCCGGTGCGACCCGACCGCGCCACCAAGGTATTGAGCGGCTCGCTCTTGCCCTGACTTTCGACCCGGCCGCCGGCAAAGACCAGCCCGCGCGGATCGGCGCCGCGCAGAGCCGATTTGGGATCCGTCGTTGCCGCATGCGCCATGGCTTCACGCAGCTTGAGGCAGGCATCGTGCAACGCCGCGCCGCAGCTCGCGGCGCCGAAAGACCCACCGGAGCCAGGCGTTTTCGGATACGAGCTGTGCCCCAGCTGGACCGTGACATTTTCCATGGGAACGCCCAGCAGATCGGCCACGATCTGCGTGAAGATCGTGTAGGAGCCGGTGCCGATATCCGTCATGTCCATCCGGACATCGACCCGGCCGCCGCCATCCATCCGAACCAGCGCCTGGGCCGGCCGCAGGTAATTGGGCCGGATCGCGGCGGCGACGCCCATGCCAACGAGCCAGTGGCCATCCTTCGTGCTGCCCGGCTTTGGATTACGTTTCTCCCAGCCGAACCGCGCCGCGCCGTCCAGCAGGCACTTCACCAAAGACCGCGTCGAATAGGGAATGTGCTTTTCCGGGTCTTCCGAGGGCTCGTTCTTCAGGCGCAGCTCGATCGGATCCATATCGAGGCTGACGGCGAGCTCGTCGATCGCCTGTTCCAGGGCCAGAAGTCCGACCGCCTCGCCCGGCGCCCGCATCGAATCGGCGATCGGCAGGTCGAGGCCGACCAGACGATGGCTGGTCTCCCGGTTGGGACCGGCGTAGAGCGACCGCGTGCAGGTGGCCGCAGCTTCAGTGTACTCGTCCGCTCTCGCGCTTTGCGTCACTGCATCGTGACCGATGGCGGCCAGTACGCCGTCGCCGCCCGATCCCAATCGAACGCGCTGCGACGAGGCAGCGCGGTGCGTCGTGACACCGAACATCTGCTGGCGGGTGAGCAGCACCTTCACAGGTCGCTTCAACTCGCGTGCAGCCAAGGCCGCGAGAATGGCATCGGCAAAGATCGGCAGCTTGCCGCCAAAACCGCCGCCGACAAATTCGCTGATCACCTCGACGCGTTCCTTCGGAAGCTTGAGCGTTGCCGCGATAGACGTATGCGCGTTGTCCACGAGCTGGGCCGCACAGTGGACCGTGAGTCTGTCGCCCCGCCAGAAGGCCAGGCTGCCGTGCGGCTCCATCGGCATCTGGCATTGATAGGGCGTCGAGTAGGTGACGTCGATCCTGGTCGCCGCGGAGTCGAAAGCGGTGTCGAAATTCCCGACCTTCGAATCGGGATTGGTGCCGCCATTGAGGCTTTTGGGCTGGTAGGCCGCCGAGCGCCCGGCTTCGAAGTCGTACTTTCCCGGCGCGGTCTCGTACGAGACCGTGAGCGAACGGGCTCCCGCCTGTGCCGCTTCGAAGGTCTCGCCGACAACCAGCGCCACCGGCTGGCCCCAATACGCGATCCGGTCGTCCACAAGCTGGGGCTTGGGCCGCGCATGCCGGTCCGCGCCGTGCGGTTCGAAGGCAGCTTGCTTGGGCGCATTCTCATGGGTCATCACCAGGAGTATTCCCGGCGCGCGCGCGACCTTCGCGGAATCGATCGAGGCGATGCGTCCCTGCCCGATCGTGCTGGTTACCATGACGCCGAATGCCGGCCTGGCTGCGGGCGTATCGGCGGAATAGACGGCCTTTCCGGTCACCTTGAGCTTGCCATCGACACGGTCGATCGGCTGACCGATCACATGAGCTGCGTCAGCCATGGCTCAACCTTTCCCCATCTTCGATGCGAAATCCGAAAGCGCACGCGCAACGATGCGCTTGGCCAGCGGGATCTTGAAATCGTTATGGCCATGGCCGCGCGCACCGGCAGTCGCGGCTTCGGCCGCCTGCGCGAAGGATGCTGCCTCGTTGCGCGCACCGGCGAGCGCCTTCTCGGCCTCCGCCGCGCGCCAGGGCCGGTGCGCGACGCCGCCCAGGGCCACGCGCGCGCCGCGGATGTGATCGCCCTCTGCATCGACCACGGCGGCAACCGACACCAGTGCGAAGGAAAAAGACGCCCGATCGCGGACCTTGCGATAAACCTGCAGGCCTGGCGGCGGCGGCGGCAGGGTCACCCCTGTGATCAGATCGCCGGCAGACAGCGTCGTCTCCATCTCCGGCTTGTCGTTGACCGGCCGGTAGAGATCGGCGAGCGCGACCGTTCTCGGCTCTCCGGAGGAAGGCTGCACCTCGACCATGGCGTCCAAAGCCGTCATCGCCACGGCCATGTCCGAGGGATGAACGGCGATGCAGGCGTCGGTCGCCCCCAACACGGCATGGATACGGTTGATCCCCTCGAGCGCCGAGCAGCCGCTTCCCGGGGCGCGCTTGTTGCAGGGCTTGGAGGTGTCGTAAAAATAATAGCAGCGCGTACGCTGCAACAGGTTGCCGCCGGTCGTCGCCTGGTTGCGCAACTGCGCCGATGCCCCGTTGAGCAGCGCGCGCGACAGCATGGGATATCTCTCGCGCACGCGCCTGTCCGCCGCGAGATCGGCATTGGTCACGCCGGCACCGATGCGCAGTCCTCCGTCGTTCGCGTCGGCGATCTCGGCCATCGGTAGCCGCGAAATATCGACGAGATGGGTAGGCGTCTCGACGTCGACCTTCATCAGGTCGAGAAGGTTGGTGCCGCCGGCGATCAGCTTGGCGCCGGGCCGGCTCGCGGCAAGTGCCGCGCTTTTGGCGTCCGCCGCGCGTTCGTAGGTAAATTCCCTCATCCCGTGTGTCCCTCGCTGACGTCGCGGATGGCCGCGACGATGTTGGGATAAGCGGCGCACCGGCAGATATTGCCGCTCATGCGTTCGCGGATTTCGGCGGGACCAAGTGCTGCCTGTTGCGCCGAGAGATCTTCCGTCGCGGCGGACGGCATGCCTTTCTTTGCTTCCGCGATCATGCCGGCGGCGGAACAGATTTGCCCCGGCGTGCAAAAACCGCACTGAAAGCCGTCATGCTTGATGAAGGCTGCCTGGAGAGGATGAAGATTCTCCGGTGTGCCCAGCCCTTCGATAGTCGTTATTTCATCGCCCGTGCGCATGATGGCGAGCGACAGGCAGGAATTCTTGCGCACGCCGTTGATCAGAACCGTGCAGGTGCCGCACTGGCCGTGATCGCAGCCCTTCTTGCTTCCGGTCAGATGCAAATGGTCGCGCAAGGCATCGAGCAGCGTCGTGCGCGGATCGAGGGAAAGCTGGTGCCTCGTGCCATTGACGATCAGGTCGACGGGAAGGCCGCCTGCGGTGGCGGCCGAGGGCGCAGCCATGGCCGGCGTCCTGGCCAGGACCCCTGTTCCCGCGAGTGCCGTGAGGGCGGCGCCGGTGCCGAGCACACCGCGTCGGGTTACCTGGTTTTTCGAGTCGGTCATCAAGCACCTGTTGATTGCGCGCCTCTGTCAGCTGGTAGGTGG
>Ga0193717_1002060_pt1 | contig 11852 bp, 7 predicted proteins | sample U2c2metaG_FD_145900 | JGI IMG/M metagenome (GOLD analysis project Ga0193717, IMG submission 145900) | Soil microbial communities from a riparian zone of the East river system, Colorado, United States - U2c2 | ecosystem: Environmental > Terrestrial > Soil > Riparian zone | place: USA: East River...
CGCGCGCAAGCTGCTCAAGGCGCACTGTGCTCATCTTGTTTTTTCGCCTCCCGTCGCGAAGGCCATCCCGGTCCTCGCGGTCTCTCTTGTTGTCCCATTCCCGCCGCCGTTCCCGCAGAAAAAGCGGCACCTCGCGCCGTCCGGCGAACCGGATTCTGGCGCTTCATTTCAACCTATCTTTAGTCTCATCGCGGGGCCTTCAATGCCCTGGAACCACGGATTGGGTCGTCCCCAAACTGTAATATCAGACCCAACGTCTAGGTTAAGTTAACGTCAGCGACCACAAGATATTGTGCTGTCGCGGAGGTGTAACCTACGCCCGATCCCCCGCGATGTAAAGAGTCGCAAGCACGAAATTCCGGCGCCGCTTGAAACCACCGGCGAAAGCCGCAAGCCTTGCCCGGCGACAGGCCTCGACCGGCGGAAACCGACCGGCGCAATCACGGTCTGAGCTACGCCTTCGCCCCAGCAACCAGGATGCTTTTCATGCGCAGATTCCGCTCCGGCAACCCGCTTTTTTCGACCTTCGTTCGTGGCACGTGCGCCGGCCTTGCGCTGCTATGTTTCGCAGGCGCAGCCGAAGCTGCACTGCCGCCCGCGATCGACGGCCAGGCGTTGCCGTCACTGGCGCCGATGCTCGAGCACGTGACGCCGGCCGTGGTCAACATCAATTCGAAGACACGGGTGCGCGTGCAGCGCGATCCGTTCTTCGACGATCCGATGTTCCGCCGCTTCTTCGGTATCCCCAACGGCGGTGCGCGCGAGCGCGTGCAGCAATCGCTCGGCTCCGGTGTCGTCGTCGATGCAAACAAAGGTTACGTGCTGACCAACAACCATGTCGTCGAAGGCGCGGACGACATCGCGGTGACGGTGCCGGACGGGCGCACGGTCAAGGCCAAGGTGCTCGGCACCGATCCGGATACTGATCTGGCGGTGCTGCAGATTCCGGCCGAGAAACTGACCGCGTTGCCGATCGCCGATTCGTCGAAGCTGCGTGTCGGCGATTTCGTCGTCGCCATCGGCGAGCCGTTCGGCCTCGGCCAGACCGTGACCTCGGGCATCGTCTCCGCGCTCGGCCGCACTGGCCTGCGCGGTTCGGGCGTGCAGAACTTCATCCAGACCGACGCGTCGATCAACCCGGGCAATTCGGGCGGGCCGCTGGTCAACCTGCGCGGCGAGCTGGTCGGCATCAACTCGATGATCTTCTCGCCGTCGGGCGGCAACGTCGGCATCGGTTTCGCGATTCCGTCGAACCTGGCGCTCGACGTGATGCGCCAGCTGATTGCGTTCGGCGAGGTCAAGCGCGGCGCGCTCGGCGTCGATGCGCAGGACGTGACGCCGGAAATCGCGCGCATGCTCGCGCTCGAACCGAACACCCAGGGCACCGTCATCACGCGCGTGCGCGCCGGCTCGCCGGCCGAGACCGCGGGCCTGCGCGCCGGTGACGTGATCGTTGCGCTGAACGACAAGGCGATCTCGAGCGAGCAAGAGCTGCACAACCTCGAAGGCCTGAGCGCGGCCAATGCCGCCGTGCGCGTCGGCATCGTGCGCGACGGCAAGCCCTTGACCGTCGATGCGGTGCTGAAGGCGCAGGAATTGCGCACCGCGAAAGGCGACGGGCTCGACGCGCGCCTCGCCGGCACGCAGTTCGCCGACACCGGCGAGAGCCTGCGCCGTCGCGGCATCTCGGGCGTCACCGCCACGCGCGTCACCGAGAACAGCCGCGCATACGCCAGCGGCCTGCGCAGCGGCGACGTGATCGTCGCGGTCAACCAGCGCGACATCGACAACAGCACGGATTTCGAGCGCATCGTCGCCGGCAAGCCGCGCCAGCTGATGCTGACCGTGGTGCGCGGCGACACCGCGTTTTTCATCCTCGTTCAGTAGCGGCGCAAAGCTGAACATCGGGCGGCGCGCACCGGCGTGTGCGCCGCGTCACACCGGCACGCAACCGCGGCCTGCGTCCGCGCACGCGCGGCGGCCGCATGCTAATGTTGCGCCGCTTTTCCGCAGCCAAAACGCCGATTCCCATGACCCGACGCCGCCGTTTCGCCGCCTTGCTGTTGTCCTTCGTCGCGCTCGCCTGCATCGCCTCGTCGGCAGCGGCCGCCGATGACGTTCTGCTCTGGCGCGGCGACCACGCGACCGGCCGCGTGATCATGGAAGACCTGGCCAAGCAGTACGCCAAGGAGAAGAAAGGCAAGATCGTGCTGGAGTCGTTCAGCACGGTATCCGGTCTCGACGCAGTCGCCCAGGGCACCGCCGACATCGCCGGCAGCGCACGCGGCAAATACGCCAAGCGCGCCGAGGAAGCCGGCGTCAATTTCGTGCCGGTCGCGCTCGACGGCGCGGTGCTGATCACGCATCCGAAGAACCCCGTGACCAGCGTGACCCTGCGCCAGCTCTACGACATCTACTACGGCCGCATCAAGAACTGGAAGGAGCTTGGCGGCGAGGACAAGGAGATCAATCTCTACGGCATCGCCGCGCCGCTCGACGGCGTCGAATTCAGCGTGCGCGACCTGGTGTACCGCAACGGCGACCAGCGCGTCGCGATACCGCGCTTGTATCTCAATACGACCAAGCTCGAGGAAGGCGTCGCGATCGACCCGGCCGGCCTCGGCCTGTCGACGTACGCCAGCACGTACACGAACAAGGGCGTAAAAGCGCTCGCGATCGAGAGTATCGGTGCTTCGACGCCGACCATCGCCGACGGCAGCTACCCGCTTTACATCACGCTCTATCTCGCCGAGAAAGTCGATTCGCCGAAGCAGGATGCGATCGGGCGCTTCATCGCGTTCCTCGACACGCCGTCGGCCAAGGACATCCTGAAGAAGCACGCGCTGGTTCCGTACGGCGAGGCGACCGATGCGATCGGCCGCGCGAATGCGCGGACCGCGTTCATCGATACGCGTCTCGGCCGCGAGCCCGGCACCGCGGTCGTCGCGATCGCGGCCACCACGCCGGCGGTTGCGACAGCGCCGCCGCCGACACCGGTCGCGGCACCGCGCGCGTCACTGGAAGCGAAGGCGCGCATCGCGCCCGCCGCCGAAAGCACCGAGCAGGCGCGCGAGAATCTGGCCCGCGCGCAAGCCGTGGCCGCCGAGAAGAAGGAAGCGAAGGCGAAGAAGGCCGAAGTCGCCAAGAGCGCCGACGCGCCGCCGGTTGCGAAGAAGAAAAAGACCGCGGTCGCCAAGACCGATGCGCCAGCGAAAGCAGCGAAGCCGGCCGCGAGTTTCGGCAACGTCGACGCGGCCGCGACGACGGCCGCCAAGCCTTCGTTCGGCGACGTCAACGCCGGCGCCAAGACTTCGACCGAACCCCAGAAGAACTAGCGGCGCATGCCGCGGCACCGTGCAGATTCTCGCGATTTCGCTGGACCTAGACGACACGCTGTGGCCGGTTGAACCGGCGATCCTGCAGGCCGAGCGCTGCCTGGACGAGTGGTTGCGCGAGCACCATCCACACGTCGCCACCAAGTGGCCGATCGTCGCGATGCGCGAGCTGCGCGACACGATTTCGCGCGAACGCGTCGACCTCGCCCATGATTTCACCGCGCAGCGCCTGCTCACGCTCGAGCGCGCGTTCGCCGCCTGCGGTGTCGGCAACGAGCACGTCGATGCGGCGTTCGATATCTACTACGCCGCGCGCAACCGCGTCGATTTCTATGCCGATACCCTGCCCGCCCTCGCCACCCTGTCGGCACGCCTGCCGCTGATCAGCGTCTCCAACGGCAACGCCGACCTAGCGCGCATGGGCCTGCGCCATTACTTTCGCGATTGCATCTCGGCGCGCGATCTGGGCGTCGCCAAACCAGCCGCCGCGATCTTCCACGCCGCCTGCGAACGCCTCGGCGTGCCCGGCGAGTGCGTGCTGCACGTCGGCGACGATCCGCTGCTCGACGTCGCCGCTGCACGCGGTGCAGGTTTACGTTCCGCCTGGTTGAACCGCAGCGGCGGCGCATGGTCAGATGGTCCCGCGCCGGACCTCGAGATCCGCGATCTCGGCGAGCTGGCTGAATGGGTTCTCGCCCGCACCGATTGACGGTGTTCAAGGAGACGACGAGTGATTCACGCATGGATCGATGCCGCGCAGGCGGTGGAAGCGATTCCGCTGTTCGCGGTCGACAAGGACAATCTCGACGCGGTCTGCGCGCTGTTCGGCGCCGAGGTGCGGCGCTGGTGCACCGCACATGCGTTCGCCGGCGAAAACGGCCGCTTCGTGATGGTGCCCGGCAAGGATGGTGCGCCGGCCGCGGTACTCGCCGGCTGCGATCGTCGCGATGCGCTGTTCTGCCTCGCCTCGCTGCCGCTGCGCCTGCCGGAAGGCGACTACACGCTCGATCCACGCGGGCTCGCACTCGATGCCGCGCAGGCCTCGCTGGGCTGGGCGCTCGGCGGCTACCAGTTCGTGCGTTATCGCAAGCCGATGCGCAAGCCGGCGCGGCTCGTCGTCGATGAGGACGTCGCGACGTCGGCGACGCCGCTGGTCGATGCGATTTTCCGCGTGCGCGATCTGATCAACACGCCGACCGAGCATTGTGGACCGGCCGAGCTCGCCGCCGAAGTGCGCCAGCTCGCCGAGCGGCACGACGCAACGTACCGCGAATGGGTCGGCGACGACCTGCTCGCCGCGAATTTCCCGACGATCCACGCGGTCGGCCGCGCCAGCCATCGCGCGCCACGACTCGCCGAGCTGACCTCAGGGCCTGCCGGCGCGCCGCACCTGGTGCTGATCGGCAAAGGCGTCTGTTTCGACACCGGTGGTCTCGATCTCAAGACCGCCGACGGCATGCGCTGGATGAAGAAGGACATGGGCGGCGCGGCGCATGCGATCGCATTGGCGGGCCTTGTGCTCGAAGCGAAACTGCCGGTGCGGTTGACGCTGCTGGTTCCAGCGGTCGAGAACGCGGTCGCCGGCAACGCGTACCGACCGGGCGAGGTCATCACAACGCGCGGCGGACTGACCGTCGAAGTCGACAACACCGACGCCGAAGGCCGCCTCGTGCTGTGCGATGCGCTGTCGTACGCGTCCGAACAGAAGCCCGACCTGATCCTCGACTTCGCCACGCTGACCGGCGCGGCGCGCGTTGCACTCGGTCCGGAATTGCCGGCGCTGTTTGTCAACCGCGATGACATCGCGGATGCGCTGCTTGCGGTCGCGCGCGAGACACAGGATCCGCTGTGGCGGCTGCCGTTGTGGCGGCCGTATCTTGCGATGCTGGATTCGTACGTCGCCGATCTCGCGAACGCGGGCGCATCACGTCACGCGGGCGCGATCACCGCGGCGCTGTATCTCGAACGCTTCGTGCCGGAGTCGCAGGCGTGGTGTCATCTCGACGTGTATTCGTGGAATGACGGCGAGCGGCCTGGGCGGCCACGTGGTGGTGAGGCGCAGGGGTTGCGGGCGTATTTTGAGTTTCTGCGGCGGCGGTATGGCGGCGCATCGGCTGCACGATCTGGCTAGATGTCTGTGTCGAGGGCTCCGTCATTCATGCAACCGAATGACGGAGCCGGATGGCCTAGGCGTTCGCTAGGAACTCGTCGCATTTCTGGCGAGCCACGTTGGCTTCGGGAATCTTGCCGCAGATGTCGTCCATGCGCTTACGCAGCGCGGCAATGTCGCCCTTGTACGCTCCTGCCTTGTTCCACTCACGCAGCGTGGAGTCAAGACGTTTGAGACGCGACGCCGTGCGCGAATGGATGCGATCGGGACCGTCGAGCTCGTCCAGAACGGTCAGCGCCGCAAGGCGAATGCCGGCGGCATCGTTGGGCCGCATACGCACGAGCCCGACAACATAGTCTGTGCCCCACTCAAAGCGCGTCGCCACGCCTTTGGATTCGCGGTACGAGCGCTCGAGCCACCCGATTGCCTTGTCCTTGTTGCCGCGTTGCTCTTCGATCTCGGCGAGGCCTCCCATGTAGTAATACGGTGTCTTTGTCGTCGCCATTTCTTGATTGAGAACCGTAAACAGGCGGTCCATGTCGCCCAAGAAATAGAGGACTAATATCGAACCATTGACAACCGACGAGCGGGCGTCTTCCGAATGCTTCCTCGACAGAGCAGAATCGACGTTCTGCCGAGCCATCGAGGCGAGTTCCGATGGAATCTTGCCATCCGCGCTCAACGCCTTGGTGGCCCGCAACTGATTGGCCACTGCGTAACAGCGATCTGAGTCCGAAGTGCGCGAATTGTTGACGATGGCGCTCATCACGCCATTCCATCTAGTAAGAAGCTCGACAGCAGTCTTCGGGTCGGCCTTCGCAGCGAGAAAGAATCCATCACTTAACCACAGGAATGTGTCGGCAACGCTGAGCGCCAACGGAGCATCAGCAAGCAGGTCGGATACATTCTTGACTAGCATTACGGTCGTAGCGCTTGGCGGCTTTCCGGCCTTTAGCGCTTCCGCGTCCGTAGTAGCCGAAGCGAACGCCGCAGCCATCATCAGACGCGCGCGCTCGGTGCGCGCGTCAACCGGACAACCCTCTATGGCGCGCCGCAAGTCCTCCGTTGTCTTTGTCGGGGCATTGGTGATCGCATCGTCGAGAAGCCAGCCGTTATATGCGAGCCGTCTGCAGTCACCCATCGAGAGCGGCTCCGTGTTCTGATCCAACGACGCCAATAGTTGCCGCACGGGCTGCACATCGCCGAGGGCCATATCCAGCACGTCGTTGTATCGAGCGACGTCCATGCCACCGACGATGCGCGTGAGCTCCGTTCGATCGCTTTTCAGAATTACGATGGTCGGATATGCGGTGACGCCAAACGCGTCGCCCCAATTCTGCGCACCGGGAGCATCACCATCGAGATACACGGGAATGAATAGCTTCAGCTTTCCCTGGAACTCCGGCCGCATGAACAGCGTCGCCTTGAGCTCATGACACGGCGGGCACCATTCCGCGCTCCAATAGAGGAACACCGGCTTGCCTTCCGCCTTGGCGTGCTCGAAGGCCGCATCGACGTCGCCCGGAAACCACGCGATGCCGGTGGAGGGCTTGGCCGATACGGCGGCTGGCTCGGTCGCAACCTGCAGCTGCAGCACCGGTTCTGCATCGCGCTTCTTGCAAGACGCGATTCCTGCGCACACCGCGAGCATCGCCGTGGCGATGGTCAAGACTTTCTTTATCACGATCGACTTCTCCGTGTAATTCTGTCTGAGAGCCGCAGTTTCCGCGGCGTAGCGCAGAGAATGCATCACTGATCAGCTACGGAAATACGGTTGTTCCCTTCCTGGAAGAGACGTGTCATCGGGCGGCAACACGTCCCTTCTCAGGAAGGGAACAATTCAAACACCGTTACTCGATGCGCTTCACGCGCCGTATCAATCAAACGCGCTGCGATAGATGATTTCTTCGCAACACGGCGGCGGAGTGTTTTCATCGGTGCCGTTTTCGTGGGCGCCGATGTCGGCGGCGCCGTTCACCACGCGAGGATGGCCATCGCCGCGCTGATCGAAAGCAAAGCCACCGAAGGTATTACCCGCGTTGATGGCGGGACTCCACCACAAGGGCGCGTGGGTGCGCGTCGGACCGCCGTTGTCCTGCAGCGGGCCCAGGCCGGGATCGGAAAGGATCGTGTCCGCCGGCAACAGTTCGTGGAGCACGCCGACGTCGATCAGATTGTTCGCGCCGACAATTTCCGCAGCCACGAACAGGTTTGCGTCGTTTCCGGACCAGGGATTCGTGTTGCCGGCAATGATCGAGCTCTCGAAACGGCTCTGGCCCTCCGAGACATCCCAGTGAAAGTCGACGACGCCGCCGCTGATGCCGACGCCGAGCTCACCGCTGCTCTTGTTCGCAGTGACAGTGCTGCTGACCAGGAGCATCGGTTTCGCTCTTACCGAATACCCGTTCGGACCATTGAGGATGCCGCTGCCTTCCGTGGCTTCGTTGGTCGAGATCGTGCTGTTCAGCACGCTCAAGCTCGCCTGCATGCCGGCCAGGCCGCCGCCGTGCCCGGCGACATTGCTGTCGATCGTCGTGGCACTGACGAGCACATTGCCGTATACGGCAAATACGCCGCCGCCGAAAGCCTCCGTCGGCTGGTTCAGTGTTGCTGCGCTGTTGCCGCTGACAGTCGTGTCGCGCAGCTCGATCGCTGCGCCGCGGCTCAAGATGCCTCCGCCGGCGGAATACAGCGCGCCGCGTGCACTGTTGTTGCGCACGGCGCTGGACATCATGCTGGACGGACCGCCGTCGATGGATACGCCACCGCCGAACGCGATGAGGTCGCCGCATTCGGCTGCCGTCAAGCGACAACCCGCGAAGTTGTTTTCGATGACGGAGTTGGTCGAGACCAGCGCAGCGAGCGACGTTCCTTCGCCAGTTCCCCAGTTCACGATATAGACGCCGCCGCCGCTGACCTGTCCGTCCACGCCCTCCGCGCTATTGCCGGCGACCGTGCTGTCCATGAGGGCGACGCTGCCGTAGATGGCCGCTATTCCTCCTCCTCCGCTGCCCCCGGCCCAGGTCGTCCCGCCGAGCGTGGAGGCGCTGCTGTTCGTCACGCTGCTTCTCTGCAGCACCACGGAGCCCGTAGCACTGATGGCTCCGCCGAAGGAAGGCGTTGGATGCTGATTGCTGACGGCACGACACTCGGTGACCGTCGCATCCGTCAGGAACACGCCGCCGTTCCGGGGCGAAAGGCTTCCGACGCCGTAGTCGGACAGAATGCAGCCGCCGGAACCGGCGAGATTGAAATCGGGGTTGTGCGCGTCCGCGTCGGCCATTCCATGCTTGACGGTAAGGTCCTGAAGCCTGAGCGTTCCGGCACCGGCGTGGTGAAACACGCGGCCGTTGTACGCTCCATCGATGGCCAGTACTTCGCGGCCAGGTCCGATGATCGCGAGGTCGTCCACGTTGATTTCGATTTGGCCGGTCTGCAGCGTGATCGTCCCGCACGCAAGCCCCAGCTGGCTGAGATCGACGGTATCGCCGCTCGCCGCGACTGCGACCACGCTGCGCAATGTTCCTGCGCCTCCGTCGTCGAGGCAGCTCGTAACCGGCAACACGGCGGCAGGTTGATTTGGTGTGGAAAGCGCGCTGTCAGCGCCTATGGACAAGGACGCGAGCAAGGATGCCGCAAGAAGCGTCAGGCGTGGCGGGTGGTAGGGCTGGAATCCATTGTCGCGTGTTGTTCTTCTTTGCATGACCAGTTTCTCCGTGTAGTTACGGCCCGAGCTGCGGCTTCCAAGGCGTGTCCTGACAACTCCTGAAACGACGCGCAAAAAATCGCATCGTCACTAGATACGGGAAGGGAACCGCGAGTCCGCCAGATCGCGGAGGGCAAGGGCAATCTGGCCGATACACGGATTGACAGGCGCGCGCGATTACAACCGCGTCGCATCTCGAACGCGATCGCGCGCGAGGCAACGCGGTGTTGGCTCGTACTCGTCGACGTGTATTCGCGGAATCGCGTGCCGGGCTTGCGCGTATTTCAGGTTTCTGCGTGGGTGTTGGCGCGCGACGCGATGCGGTCGGTGGGCTGAAGCCCACCCTATGTCCGTCGTATGGTTTCTGCGTTGCGCCTGCGTGCGAAGAAGCGGCGTTAGTTGGACTGATTCATCGCCGCGTCAAGACGCGCCTTCACTTCCGCCTCGGTGCGGATCTGCGCGGTAAAGCCCAGCTTCGCCCTGCGACCGTCGGTGCCGGCCAGCGGCATTTCGAGAGTGGCGTGTTGTCCGGGTACTACCGCGATGTGCGGTTCGGCGCGCAGAACGGATTCATCGCCGTCCAACTCGAACAGCTGCATCTGAGCGGGCATGGCGAGCGCGCGCCGCACGACGGACGGCTCATCGACGACGATAGTGAGTTGCCATCCGTGCACGCCGCCGGCATCGCGAAGCGTGATTTCCGCTTGCTTGCCGAATTCGACGATGGCACTCGGAGAGCCGACGAGACGACCGTCGATGGTGAGGTCCATGACGACCTCGCAGTAATGCGCCGGCGCTGCGTTTGATTCTGCCGCGATGCCGGGCATGAAGACGATCATGCCAAGCGTGAACACGAAACGTCTCGCGACGGCCGAGAATGTGAGACTCACCGGCGCCTCCTCAGGAACTGGATTCCGGCTTTCGCCGGAATGACGATGTGTGGTGAGACTCGTGCTGCGAGCGGCAAGTTCGTTCGGCTGCGCGACCGCTTTGAAACGGCCCGCGCAGCAGTAGCGGATCGTCAGTCGACTTCCGTCGGCACCACGAACCCGCGCGGCAGCACCAGCGCCGCAAGCTTCGCATCCGTGCGGATCAACGCGATCTCATCGGCGAGGATATGCGCCGCTTCGTTGAGCACGACATCGCGCTTCTCCTTCGCCGCCTGCTCGCGCTGAAGGTCGGTCTGGATGCCGCGCTCGTCGGGCTGCAGGCCATCGTCCTGCGTGCTCGGCGTGTCGCCGCCGGCGAGCGCATCGTCGGCGGACGGCGAGCCGGTCTTGGCCTTCGGTGCACCAGCCTTGGTGTCCGCCATGATCTTCTGCTGCGTCTTGCTGGCCGGATCGTCGCTCGGCACCGCATGGCTTTCCGCCAGCTCGCGTGCCTTGCGCTTGGCTTCCTGCTCGTCGCGTTCCTTGCGCCGCGCCTGCTCGTTGAGCGAGACGGTCTTCTCGGCGCGCATCGCGCGCGCGTCGGCGATTTCGGCCTCGAAATTCTGCCATTCGGCGTTCTGCGCGACGCGCGTGCCGTGACGCTCGGCCAGCATCGGCACGATCGGCTTGAGATCGGCGACCGGCTGGTAGTGCGCCGGCGCAATCGACGTCCACGGCAGCGAGTTGTCATAGCTCGATTCGCCGAACTCGGTCGCATCGACGGTCAGCGGGAAGCTGATGTCCGGTGTCACGCCGCGCAGCTGGGTCGATCCGCCGTTGATGCGGAAGAACTGCGCGATCGTCATCTTTACTTCGCCGTAGGCCGGCTTCTCGTTGTGCGCGAGCTCATCGAGATCGACGAGGTTCTGCACCGTGCCCTTGCCGAACGTCGGCTCGCCGACGATCACGCCGCGACCGTAATCCTGGATCGCCGCCGCGAAGATCTCCGAGGCCGATGCCGAGGCGCGATTGACCAGCACCGCGAGCGGACCGCTCCAGGCCATGCCGGGATGCGGATCTTCCTCTTCCTCGACCTGCCCCGCCGCGTTGCGCACCTGCACGACCGGACCCTTGTCGATGAACAGGCCGGTGAGGTCGGTCGCCTCGGCCAGCGAGCCGCCGCCGTTGTTGCGCAGATCGACGATGACGCCGTCGACCTTGTCGCGCTTGAGCTCGCCGAGCAGGCGCTCGACGTCGCGCGTGGCGCTCTTGTAGTCGGCGTCGCCGCGGCGGCGCGCTTCGAAATCCTGGTAGAACGTCGGCAGCGAGATCACGCCGATATGCCGCGTGTGATCGTCCGCCTTCACTTCGATGATCGATTTCTTCGCGGCCTGCTCTTCGATGCTGACCTTCTTGCGCGTCAGCGCGATGATCATGTGCTTGCCGTCGGGACCGGCTTCGGCGGGCAGGACTTCCAGGCGCACGACCGTGTCCTTGGCGCCGCGGATCTTCTCGACGACGTCGTCGAGGCGCCAGCCGACCACGTCGACGATCTGGCCATGCTCGCCTTGGCCGACGCCGACCACGCGATCGCCGACCTTGACCTTGCCGGACAGCCCGGCCGGACCGCCGGGTACGATCTCGCGGATCGCCGTGTAGTCCTCATCGCGCTGCAGCACCGCGCCGATGCCCTCGAGCGAGAGCTTCATCGCAATGTCGAAATTCTCCGATGCGCGCGGGCCGAGATAATTGGTATGCGGCTCGATCGCCATCGCATACGCGTTCATGAACGTCTGGAACACGTCCTCGCTGTTGAGCTGACGCACGCGATC
>Ga0193717_1002061_pt1 | contig 11836 bp, 10 predicted proteins | sample U2c2metaG_FD_145900 | JGI IMG/M metagenome (GOLD analysis project Ga0193717, IMG submission 145900) | Soil microbial communities from a riparian zone of the East river system, Colorado, United States - U2c2 | ecosystem: Environmental > Terrestrial > Soil > Riparian zone | place: USA: East River...
ATCACCGTCAACGCGGTGCTGTGGAGTTTCCGTATCTGGGTCACGATCTCCACCAGATTCCGGGCAAGCTCCGGCAACCCGGGCGGGGTTTCCGCGAAGCTCGACATACGTTTTATTCTACCTGCCGAACCCGCTTGTTTCGAACACACGATCGAGCGAATGTTTGATAACTGACAGCAACGATCTCAGTGAGCCTTTCCGCGTAAGCATCGGTGATCTTGAGGAGGGATTCATGGTTCTCACCGGCCAGGCGCCTGCGTTGGAGTCGGCGTTGCTGGCGGCGACAATGGCCGGGCACAGCCACATCTCGATCGACGGCACCCTGATCGAGACCGACCGGTGCGCCACCCCAGGGCCCACCGAGGGCGTGGACCTGTGGTGGTCGGGTAAACACGCCAATCACGGCGGGAACGTGCAGGTCATCACCGCCCCGGACGGCTGGCCCCTGTGGACTTCACCGGTGCGGCCGGGCCGCGAGCACGACACCACCGCGCTACGTGAGCATCCAGACATCCTGCCCGCTCTGACCACGTGGATCGCCGAGAACCTGCCTACCCTGGGCGATCTGGGCTACGAAGACGACCCCGACACCATCACCGTCGCGTTCAAGAAACCAAACGGCGGCGAGCTCACCAAGGACCAGAAGACCCACAACGGGAAACGAGCAGTCGGTGAACGCGGAAACTCGTTGCTGAAGACCACGTTCAAGGCGCTGCGCAACCTCAGCCTATATGCCCGTGGAAGATCGGCACCATCGTCGCAGCCGCTCTTGTCATCCTCCACATCGACCACAACCGCACAACATGATCACCCACAGCGACGAACCATTACTCGGAAAGGCTCAGTGAGATCGCCGCGGCACCCGCACGTGCAGCCGCGCGTTGAACTGCTTCCACCAGGCTCTGCTGGGGTTGCGGCGGTTCCGACAGAACACCGACGTCACCGCTGACCGTGGCGCGTGAATTGGCCGACTCACACCCACCCACTCGAACACCGCCGACTCGCTGGCAGCTGCTTCTGGCGTCCCTTGGTCGAGAAGCGCCGTGTCGCTGGCACCGGGACGCGAACGGAGTCGACCTGGTTCGGCTCTTTCCTCTGGAGGAAGTCGCCATGCGCGTCGTCGTGGTCGGGTCGGTCGTTACGGGCGATCGGATGTCGAAACAAAACGAATGGGGCAGCGATGTGTTCGGCAGGCGCAACGAGCGCCACCACCACGGGGGGCTGATGGATCTCACACGACCGGAGCAGGAGTCAGAGCGGACCGGTCCCATTCCGGTCATCTCCGCCGGTATTCCGTTTCCAGCGCGGACGGTTCCTTCGCGACGGTGGCGAACCCGGCTGATCATCGGCGGCGTCGTTTTGGCGCTCGTAGTCGCGGCGGCGGCCGGGGGCGTATGGGTGGGTTGGCGTTGGGCGGTCGACCGGGACGTGGTCAGCGCCGGCGGAGCGGTGGCCTCGGCTGAACCGGCGGTGGCGGCTCAAGTGCGCACGCCCGACGTGCGGGGCATGCGGTTGGCCGATGCCAAGCAGGCGCTCGCCGATTCCGGTGGGGATCCCACTCGTATCAGCACCGTGGCGGTCGCCGCCGCGCTGGAGCCCGGCACGGTGGTGGCGCAGGATCCGGTCGGCGGCGAGGCCATCACCGGCCCCGTCGAGCTGCGGGTGGCCAAGGCCGCGGTCATGCCAGCCATCGCGGACCGGGCAGAGCGGGACGTGGTCACGGAGTTGACCGCGTTCGGCGCGCGGGTGAAGGTGCAGCAGCGTTACGTGCCCGGCACGAAGAGCGGCACCGTCGTGGAGACCCAGCCGCCGGCGGGACAACCCGTGCCCGCCGAGGTGGTCGTCGTAGTGGCCGCCGCACCGTCCTCCGTGTTTTTGGACGAGGTGTCGCTGCTGTCTGGCGGTTGCTCGACTGGCGAGCTGAAGATCAACGGCACGGCTTTCCGGCACGGCCTGACCTGTTCGGTGGGCACCGAGACAACCGTGGAGGTGTTGCTGGACCGGGGGATCGGCCGGATCACCGCCACCGTCGGTGTCCCGGACACGGGCGAGCCCACGGACGCGGTCCGTCTCGTCGTGGTGGGCGACGGCCGCGAGCTCGCCCGTGTCGACCTCACCTACGGCGCGAGCAAGCCGATCGACCTGGCGACCCAGGGTGTCCTGCGCCTCAGCATGTCCGTCACCAGGCTGTCGGGTGCGGACACCAGCCCGTCCCTGGCGCTGGGCGATCCGACGTTGCTCGGCGCACCCGACACCGTCGCCGGGCTTGACCGGTGATCCGACCACTCGCGACAGCCATCACGGCCGCGCTACTGCTGCTGCTTCTCGTCCCGTTCGGACTGCCGGGCGCGGCGGCGCAACCGTCGGCGCTGACCCCGCCGCCCATGATGTTCGTCGTTGACGTCTCCTCCTCGATGGGTGACGCGGACAGCAACGGCACCGTCAAGCTGGAGGCTGCGCAGAACTCATTGCTGACTGCGATCCGGTCGGCCGCGACGCCACGTCAGCCGGTCGGGTTGTGGACCTACCCGCCCGCTGGCGACGACTGTGGCGCCGGGCAACTCGAACGCGCTCCCGTCTCCGGCGGCAAGGACGAGCTCGACGCGACGATCCGCGCCCTGCGACCGAACGGCAACACCCCGACCGCGGCCGCGCTCCAGGGCGCCGTGGACGCCCTCCGCAACTCGGGCAGTGACTCCGGCACGCTGATCCTCGTCTCCGACGGGGAGAGCAACTGCGACGCGGATCCGTGTGAAACGGCGAAGTCCATCGCGGCACAGGGCTTCCAGCTCCAGGTCCACACCGTCGGGTTCAGCATCTCCGAAGAAGGCCGCCGAGAGCTGGAGTGCGTGGCAGAGGCGACCAGTGGCCGCTACTTCGACGTCACCGAAGGCGACAAGCTCGGTGACACACTCGGCAAGCTCACCTCGGCGCAGCTCGACCTGGCCGTGGACACGCCGAAGAACACCGCCGCCGGCCTCACCGTTGGCGTCACCGCGACCGTCGACAACACCAGCGTGACCGACGCGACCGACGTCGTGCTCGCCATCCAGACCGCCGCCGTCGCAGACGAAGCCGTCACCGGGTATGTCGCCGTGTCCGCTCCCGTGCTGCGGCTCGGCAACCTCGCCCCCGGCCGGTCGGCAACCCGATCGTGGTCGGTCTCCCTCCCACCCGGTTCAACAGTGGACTCGCTGCGCGTTCGGGTCAGCGCGACCACCGCGGGTGCCGCGCCGAGCATCGTCGACCGTGTGATCCAGGTGCGCGACGCCATGCACGCGGACGACCTCGGACCCCTGCTCGCCGGCGAGGGCACCGTCGCGATCCTCGGCGACTCCTACGCCTCCGGCGAAGGCGCCGGCGGCTACCTCCCCGACACCGACACACCGTCAAACCGCTGCCACCGCAGCCCGCGCACGTACGGCGCCGAGATCTTCGCCAACCGTCGTGCGATCATCGCCTGCTCCGGCGCGGTGCTGGACAACCTGCACAGTCCACAATGGAAGGGCGACGACGGGTTCAAGGTGCCCGTGCCCGCCCAGCTCGACGAGCTCCGCAAGATCGATGGCGAGACCTCACTCGTCCTACTATCCATGGGCGGCAACGACATCGACTTCGAAGGCATCGTCAAGGCCTGCGTCTGGCAACCAGTCTGCGACCCGTTCAACGCCGACCTCGCCAACCGGATGGAATCCCTCGCCAGCCGTCTGCCCGCCTCCTACCGTGCGGTCGACGCGATCGTCAACAGCCGGGACGCGCTGGCCCACCGCAACGGCCGCCGGGCCGCCGTCGTGGTCCTCGCCTACCCGTCACTGGTCAGCATCCAGGACGTCGGCAGGTGCCCACACCTGTCCCGCACCGAGGCCGACCGCGGCGACCTGCTCGTCCACCAGCTCAACCGCGTCCTCGACAACGCCACACGCACCGCCCGCGAGACCGGCGCGCAGGTCTACTTCGCCGCCGACGGCGAGGACGCGTTCCGCCCCGACCACACCCTGTGCTCCGAAGACCGCTACGTCGTGCCGATCGAGATCCTCAGGGCCATCGACGGCAACAAACAGCAACAGATGATGCACCCCAACGACCGCGGTTACCAGGCACTCACCGGCGCGCTCGTCCGCTGGTCCAACCGCGAACTGCCCACCACCGGCAACCGCGGCGTCGACGCCGCGGTCCGCGTCGACGCCGCGACCGCCCCCATCGACGTCGGTGCGGGGGACGACGAGGTCCGCGACACGACGATCACCACCCGTGCGGGCGGTTTCGACCCCGGCAGCACAGTCCTGCTCGAACTACGGTCACTCCCCCGCGGGCTCGCCACCGGCACCGCGGACGACCACGGCGAAGCGACGTTCACCGCGGTCCTACCCAGCGACACCCCGACCGGACAGCACACCCTCGTCGCGTCCGGAACCGACCGGAACGGGCAGCCACACCAGCTGCGGACACCGATCGACGTCCGGGCGTCGATGCCGTGGTGGACACACGGATTTCTGGGAGTCACCGCCATCGGGCTCGTCCTCACCTGCGCCGGGCTGCTCCGGCACCGCCGAACGGCGGCGCCGCAGCGTCTGGAAGGGCGCCTCAGGGCACGTGCGTCGGAGTGAAGGTCACCGGGAGTCGGATCAGGCCGCGGTGCCACACCGACGACCGCCATTCGAGGGCTTCGGACAGCACCAGGTCCGGCATCCGGTCGATCAGCACCTCGACGCTCGTCTTCGCGATGATCTCGGCGATTTCCGGTGCCGGGTAGGGGCAGCCGTGCTCGCCGTGGCCGAACGACATCATCGCCCGGTTGCCCGCGGTCCCCTCGGCCGGCCGGACCTGCGGGTCGGCGTTGGCGGCGGCCAGACCAAGCACCAGCAGGTCGCCGACGCGGATGCGTTGCCCGCCGAGTCGGGTGTCGCGAGTGGCGACGCGGCCGAGGTAGTTCTGCGTCGGCGTGTCGTGCCACAGCACCTCGTTGAGCGCGTCGCCGACACTGGCCCGACCGCCGGACAGCGTGATCGCGAACCGCGCGTCGGTCAGCATCAGGCCGATCGTGTTGCCGATCCAGTTCGTCGTCTGCTGATGCGCCTGCAGCAGCACCACGAGCAGGTCCGCCAGGATCTCCTCGTCCCCCAGGTTCGCGGGGTTGGCCAGCAGGTGCGACGGCACGTCCGAGCCGGGCGTGGTGCGCTTGTGGTCGACGAGCCGCTGCATCTCCTCCTCCATCCGTCCGTACGCGGCCATCTGGTTCGCTGTCGACAGGTCCAGCGCACCCATCACGTCGTCGACCAGCACCCGCGCCGCCGACTCTGGCACCCCGCACATCATCGCGGCGGCGCGCAGCGGGATCCGCGACGCGTACTGGCTCATCAGCTCGGCCTCGCCAGCACCGGCGAACCGGTCGATCATCTTGTCGGCGATCCGCTCGCACAGGCTCGCCAGCTCGAACTGGTCCACCGACGCCAACGCGTCGCTCAGCGCGCCAGCACGCCTGCGGTGGTCCGGGCCCTCGGTGAACATGACCGACGGGTTGTGCACCAGGTGCGGCAGCAGCGGCCAGTCGTCCGGCACGGTCTCCCACGCGTTCCACCGCCGGGTGTCCCGCGCGAACAGCGTGGCGTCGCTGGTGACCTGGTGCAGCTCCCGGTACCCGCCGACGAACCACGCCGGGATGTCGCCCTCCAGCAGCACCGGCGCGACCGGCCCGTGCTCCGCGCGGATCTGCGCGTACCACCCCGCCGGATCTGTGCGGTAGCGCTCCCCGTAGAGCGGCACCGCTTCGGCGCGGCGCGCGATGTCGGTCATGATGAGACGGCCTCTCTGGCGGTGCTGAGGGCGTAGAGATGGTCCACCAGGGTGATCAACACCTGCTTGACCGAGGTGCGGTCGCGGGCGTCGCAGTCGATCAGGGGCACGTCGGCCGGCAGCGACAACGCCTCGCGCACGGAGTCGATGCTGTGCGAGGCGTCCGGGAAGTTGTTGCGTGCCACGATGAACGGCGTCCGGTGGTGCTCGAGGCGGTCGATGGCGTACCAGGAGTCAGCGAGCCGCCTGGTGTCCACGAGGACGACCGCACCGAGCGTGCCGGAGAACAGCCGGTCCCACAGGAACCAGAACCGCTCCTGGCCGGGTGCGCCGAACAGGTAGAGCACCATCTGCTCGTTCAGGCTGATGCGGCCGAAGTCGAACGCGACCGTCGTGGTGGTCTTGCCATCGACCGCGCTCGGGTCGTCGACGCCCACTCCCGCCTGCGTCATCGTCTCCTCGGTGGACAGCGGCCGGATCTCGCTCACCGCACGGACCATCGTTGTCTTGCCGACCCCGAACCCACCCACGATCACGATCTTCAGGCCCTCGGCCGCCGTGCTGGCCAGCGGTGTGCGCGGCTCAGAGCTTGTGGAGTCCAACGAGCACCTTCTTCAGCGTGGCGGCGTCGGGTAGCTGCGTGCGAGCGCGAGTCGACGATGACGGGTGGCGGGCAGTGATCTTGTTGGCGCGCAACAGGTCGGACAGGAGGATCTTCACCACGCCGACCGGCATGCCAAGGTCGGCGGAGAGCTCCACGAGGGCGACCGGGGTGCGGCAGACGCGGAGGATCCTGGCGTGCTCGGACTGCATGCCCGGCGCGGGCTCCGCGGCGGCGACCACCAGAGTGACGAGGTCGAGGTCGGGCTCGTCGGCAAGACTGCGGCCACGCGTGACGGTGTAGAGCCGGTCCGGCTCCTCGTTGTCGAGCTCGCGGCGGATCATGTCTGGTGGGTGGGCTCTGACTGGCGCGGCGGCGCGACAAGGAACGCGCCGATCTGCTCCACCAGCTCGTTCATCCGGTGACCGATCAGCCCGACGTCGGCCTCCTCGCTCGCGAGCACGGCAAGGTGGGCGCCCTCGCCGGCCTCGACGATGAACAGGATGCCGCCGTGGAACTCGGTCATCGAGTGCCGCACCCCACCGGTGCCGTCCCCGAACTCGACGGAGGCGCCCTGTGACAGCGCCTGCACGCCCGCGGCGATCGCGGATAGCTGGTCGGCCTTGTCGACCGATAAGCCGGCGGTGTGGCAGAGCTTGAGCCCGTCTCTGGACAGCACCAGCGCATGCGTGGCGCCCGCGGTCTGCTCCACCAGGCTCTCCAGCATCCAGGTGAGGTTGGCGTCGGTCGCCATGGTCATAGCGAGTCCTCTCCAGCATTCTGTTCAGGCGTGGTGGGTCGGCGGCCCTGCTGGAAAGCGCTGAAGCGCGCGCCGATGTCGGTACGTTTCTCAGTACGGTTCTCGGCACGTTCGCCCGGTGCGCGGTTCGCCTCCGAGGCGCGGACGGCGGCGGCGAGTGTCTCCCCGCGTGGCCGCTTGGGCAGCTCGGGAACCTCGGTGGCGGCGTACTCGGCGGGCGGCACCGCGTCCAGCACCGCCGTGGCTGTGGTGGACGTGGTGGTGGCCGCGGCGGTTGCCTCCCCGACTGCCGCCTGGACCGACTCGAGCGCCCTCGGCGCGGGCGCGGCGGGCGCGGCCTCGCGTGAGTGGATCACGAGCTGCTGCGGGATCCGCACGACCACGCCGGTGCCGCCGCGCGACGACGGCCGGAAGTACACCTGCAGCTTGTGCTTGCGCGCCAACGAACCCACGACCGCCAGGCCCAGCCGGGTGCCCGGCACCTTCGCGAGGTCGAGCGGCTCGTTCGTCGACACGACCGCCTCCGCCCGCGCGAGTGCCTGCGGTTTCATGCCGAGCCCGCCGTCCTCGATGGTGACCACGACCCCGGTGTGCAGCTCCTCGACGTAGACGTGCACCTCCTCCGACGGCGCGGAGAACCGGGTCGCGTTGTCCATCAGCTCGGCGAGCGTGTGCATCACGTCCTCCGCGGCGTAGCCGACGACCGCCGCGGTGCTGCTCGAGTGCACCTGAATCCGTTGGTACGCCTGGATCCGGCCCATCGCGCCACGCAGGATGGACTCCATCACGATCGGCTTGGTCCAGCGGCGGCCGGAACGGGCGCCGGTCAGCACGGCGATGCTGTCGGCGAGGCGGCCGGTCTGCGCGGTGGCGTGGTCGAGCTTGAGCAGGTCGCCAAGCACGTTTTCGGCGTGCCGGCCCTCCATCTCGCGGAGGTCGGCGAGCATGCTCGTGGCCATGGCCTGCACGCGGCCCGCGGCGTTCGCGCAGGTGGCCATCGCGGCCGACCGCTGCCGCTCACTCATGCCGATCTCCCGTACCACCGCGACAAGGAGGCTCTTCGGCACGCCGACGGCCGTCGGCCCCAGCTCGGCGAGGACGGTGTCGGCGGACGCACCGTGGCGGACGCGGGCAGCGGCTCGCGGCAGGACGTCCACGACCAGCCGCGCGAGCCCACTCTCCAGAGTGCGCAGCCGACCGGCCGTCCGTCTCGCGCGAATCGCGCGATAGGTGGTGAAGGCCAGCGCGATGGACAGCCCCAATGCCAGCGCACCCGTGGACAGGGCGACAACCAGCCGGTCCTCGGCGGCGACCTGGAACGTCACCCACAGCGTCACTCCTGCCGTGACGGCCACGGCGAGCAGGAGGAAGAGCAGCACGTCGGTCATCGACCGGTGCTCTTGCGGGACAAGCTCTCGTGCTGGCATGTCAGTCCTCACGCTGGTCGGCGCACCGTAACGCAGGTAGGCAAGATACTGGACAGGGCAAACACCGGAGCGACTTCCACCAAACAGACGCTGCCTCTGGCAAGATAAACGTCCGTGCCGCTTCCCACTCCGCCAGGACCGGCGAACCCCGTCCGCACGATGTTGACCTATCAGAAGGCGCCGCTGGCGTTCCTCACCAACGTGCTGGACACCTACGGCGACGTCGCGTCGTTCCGCCTGGCCACCGCCAAGATCATCCTGCTTCGCCACCCGCACCACATCCGGCGGGTGCTGCAGCAGAAGTCCGGCACCTACGACCGCAGCTCCATGCCGTACAAGATGTCCCGCACCTTGTTCGGCCGCGGTCTCGCCACCGTCGAGGGCGGCGAGGAGTGGCGGTCCATGCGACGGCTGATGCAGCCGTCGTTCCACTACCAGCGCGTCGCGTCGATGGCCGAGCACATGCTGGCCGTGATCCAGACGCGCCTTGAGCGCTGGGACGAGATGGCCGCCGCCGGCAAGGTCATCGACACCGCGCCGGAAATGCGCAGCCTGACGCTGCGGGTCGTCGCGCGGGCGTTGTTCGCGCTGGAGGAGGGCGAGATCTGCGATCGCTTCGCCGCGTCCATCGACACCGTCGACCATGAGCTCGGCGCCTGGATGCAGTTCCCGCTGCTGCCGCTGTCCGTGCCGACGGCGGGCCACCGGCGGTACTGGACGAACCGCGCGATCGTCGAGGAGATCATCGACTACGTGATCACCCAGCACCTTGCCGACGAGGTGGACCGGGGTGACCTGTTGTCGTTGCTGATCGCGACGGAGGACGAGGAGACCGGCGCCCGGCTGACCGACGAGCAGCTACGCGACCAGGTCATGATCATGCTGTGGGCCGGTCATGAAACGGGCGCGAACGTTCTCACGTGGACGTGGTACCGGCTCGGCATGCATCCCGAGATCCAGCAACGGGTGCTGCGCGAGATCGACGACGAGCTGGACGGCAGGCCGCCGACCCTCGCCGACTGCAGCAAGCTGACCTACACTCGCGCCGTGCTCGACGAGGTGCAGCGGATGTACCCGCAGCAGTGGCTGGCGTCGCGGCGGGCTCTCGAGGAGGACGAGATCGGCGGCTTCCGGATCCCCGCCGGCACGGACATCTTCTTCAGCCCGTACCACGCGCACCGGCACCCGGAGTTCTGGGACGACCCGGAGGAGTTCCGCCCGGACCGGTTCACCGCGGAGGAGGTCGCGAAACGCGACCGCAGCGCGTACATTCCGTTCGGCTCCGGCCCGCACCTGTGCATCGGCAACCAGTTCGCGATGACGGAGATGCTGCTCATCCTCGCCAGCACCATGCAGCGCTACCGCATCGAGCTGGAGTCGCCGGAACCGATCAACCCGCGGCCGCTGCTGACGCTGGGCCCGGAGAAGCCGATCCGCGTCCGTCTGATGCCCCGTGGTCGGTCGTCTGCCTGAGCAGTGCCGCGGTCCCGTTTTGTCTGTGGTTCACAGGGATGTTCAGCCGAGTGGCGCCGCCTGTGGACAAAAGCCGATTGCACGATCATGCAGGGGCCCGCGTGACTTTGGGGCACCGTTGGCAGTCAACGCGCCCTGGCGCGCGCGTTCCGCGGCAATCTTTGGCTACCGCGGAACGAGGAGGACAGCCATGCCCCGGCGCAACCTCATACCCAGCCACCACACCGGTCGCGTGTGGCGTGCGGGCTTGATCGCCTTGGTGATCGCCACGACATCGATCTTCGCTGCCGTACCCGGACAGGCGACCGGTAGCGTCGGCAAGCTCGAGTGCACGGAGCACGTTCTGCACGTTCGAATCGCCGACCCTGGGCCGGCCGACTACAGCCTCTGGGGCCAACTGTGCTCCCGGCGTGGCACCTCGCCCAAGACAGTCCAGGTCCTCGTGCCCGGCGGCACCTACAACCATGTCTACTGGGATCTCCCTTATCGGAACGGCAGCTACTCCTATGTCCGCGCCGCGACGGCGGCCGGCTACGCCACCTTCAACTTCGACCGGATCGGAACCGGAAAGAGCGAACATCCGCCCTTTGACACCTTGTACCTCGCGGGTGAGGCGACCGCCTTGCACGACGTCATTTCCGCTCTGCGGTCAGGCGCCGTCGGTGGCCACAAGTTCAAGCAGGTGATCGTGGCCGGGCATTCGTATGGCGGATTTGTCGTGGTGACCGAAGCGGCCCGCTACCGGGACGTCGACGGAGTGATTTCCGTTGGTTCCCTGCACGGAATGACCGATGTCGTCCGAGATGGAATCGGCATCGTGAACCACGACGCCAATCTGGACCCCAAGTTCGCCGGGCTGGGCTACGACGGTTATCTGACCACGGTTCCTGGCGTGCGGGGTCGCCTCTACCACGACCCACGGACATCGAACGCCGCTATCGTCGCCCTGGACGAGCAGTTCAAGGACCTCCACTCCGCCAACTTGCTGCCGGAGAGTTTTGCGTACCTTTTTCCGCCAACGCCGGCCGACGCGATCAGCCGCCAACTGACCGCACCGGTGTTGGCGCTCATCGGCGGCGCCGACTTCGGCTTCTGCGGCGCCGGTGGACTCGACTGCACCAGCGCCGAAACCGTGCGTGAGCAGGAGGCCCCGTACTGGCCGTCGCGAGGAACGACCTTCGCCGTGATTCCCGCGACCGGCCACTCGCTCCACGAGAGCACAACCGAACCGATCACCGCGGCTGTCATGTTGGCCTGGTCCTACACCACGGCCCGGCCGTAGATGAACCACGCCACCCACCCGCCTGAGACCGACCTGATCGTGCCGCTACCCGATGGCGAGCACTGGGACCCGCACACGATCCACACCCACTACTTCAGTTTCTCGATCCCAGAGGCACGGATCGGCGCCTTCCTCTACGTCCGCTACCAGCCGGCATTCCCGTTGTCCCAGGGGGGTGTGGCGATCTTCCGCGGGCTCGACAACATCAACAGCCTCGACATCGACCACCTTGACTACGAGATCACGATGCCGTGGCCCGACATCGACGGAAATACGATCACCACCGCGAATGGGCTGCGAATCGAGTTCGTCGAGCCAGGGAAAGTCGTGCGCATCAGCTACACCAGCACCGACGGGCAGACGAAGTTCGACATCACTCAGACCGCGCTGACGCCGTTGCTCGTACGCGGCCACGTCATGCCAGGCGAGGAGGATCACCACGACGACCCGGGCCGCGTGCCCGGCGGCAGCGAGCAGTTCATGCACTGCACCGGTCACCT
>Ga0193717_1002062_pt1 | contig 11835 bp, 15 predicted proteins | sample U2c2metaG_FD_145900 | JGI IMG/M metagenome (GOLD analysis project Ga0193717, IMG submission 145900) | Soil microbial communities from a riparian zone of the East river system, Colorado, United States - U2c2 | ecosystem: Environmental > Terrestrial > Soil > Riparian zone | place: USA: East River...
GGCGTGGCCCATGACCCGCTGCACCGAGAACACGTCCGCGCCGCCCTCGATAGCTCGGGTCGCGAAGCCGCGCCGCAGGGCGTAGCCGCTCTTAGACCGCATCTTGAGTTCGCGCGGCCTCACGCAGATGTCGGCTGAACAGGTCCGGGTTCAGCACCCCGCCGCTGAGGTTGCGGAACACGAACGGCGAGGCGCACTTGGCACCGTCGGTGTGCGCGATCCCGCACCCCTCGGCGAGGTCCCGGTCGTTGAGCTGCCGCCGGACGATCTCCATCGCCTTCGCACTCAGCGGGGTCTTCCGGTCGTCGCCGTCCTTCGGGTTCGGCCGGATCTTCTTCATGCGCTGCAGGTACGCGTAGATGATGTCGACCCATCCCGTGGAGAGGTCGACCTGTTCCGCGTGCAGGCCGGCCAGTTCGCCGGGCCGGCAGCCGACCTCGAGGACGAAGTTGGCCGCGTCGACGTACAGGGCGTCGAGCTCGGCGCCGAGTTTCTCCGGCTCGCCGACCTCGACGAACTTCTTAGACCGCTTCGGGCGCCGGGGCAGCTTGATCCCGGCCAGCGGGGACGCGTCGAGCACCTCCTGCTCGACCGCTGCGTTGACGCTCCGCTGAAGTGGCGCGTAGATGTTCCGCACATAGTTCGGGGAGAACCCACGGCGGCACAGGCCGTCGATCCATGCCTGCACGTCGCGTCGCTTGATGCCGTTCAGCGGTGTGTCGCCCCATTCGGGCTCGACGAACCGCGCGACGACCTCCTTCTGCTTCACGCCCCAGTCGCTGGTGTGGACGCGGTCCTGGTTGAAGATCACCCACCAGTCCATCCACGCAGTCTTGGCGCTGAGCTTCCCGGTCGCGGCGGCCGCGGAGCGCTTCGCCTTCGCCTGCTCCTCGACCGCTGCGTCCATGGCGTCACTCTTGCGCCCGAACGTGCCGGGCACGGCACGCTTCTTGCCGTCCGCGTCGACGTACCGGCCACGCCATCGGCCGCTGGGCAGTCTTTCAGCGTTCGCCATCGTCGTCGCCTCCTAGCGCTCTCTCGATGTCTCCGCCGACAGCGGCCATATCCCGAGCGAGCCTCACCCACTCGCCAGTGCTCATCTGCACCTTCGCGTAGTCGTTCACCGTCGTCCGGAGATCGGCGATGGCAGTCTGGATCGCCGGCGGCCAAGGCGCAGCGGTTGGCCTCCGAGAACTGGTCGGTGTCGCCGCTGGCGGTGGTGGTGGCGTCGGCGCCGCAGTCGGCTCATCGTCGGCCGAGACCATCGGTTCGGCGGCAAGGGCTCGGCGGCGGGGCGGGTGCCGCGCTCGGCGTCCGGGAGCGGGTCGGCGTGGCGCACGGCGCCGGTGGCGGTGTCGGCCTGGCCGTGGTGCCGGTGATCGTGGACATGAACACCCCGCCTGAGCGCACGTTCGTGGTCCCGGCCGAGTTCCGAACCTTCACCGTCGCTGCCGAGACTCGAACCTGGGAGGCGTGATGGCGCTCATCATCAAGGATCCGGCAGCGACCCTCGACTACCAGCGTGATTGGGGTCCGTGGCTTGCCACCGTCGACGACTCGATCGACACCTCGACGTGGACCGTCCCGACCGGGATCACGAAGACCGACGAGTCGAACACCACCACGACCGCCACTGTCTGGCTGTCGGGCGGCACGGCGGGACAGAGCTACTCGGTCACCAACCGGATCGTCACCGCAGGCGGTCGTACCGACGAGAGGTCGATACAGATCGACGTGCGCGAACGCTGATCCCTGATCTGCCGGCGTGACTTTCCTCCGCGCTGGCGCAACTCGGCCCCCACGTCCTCGAGCCCCTCTCCCCAGGGCTCAGGAACGTGGGGGCCGAGTCGTCATGTCCGGGACAATCGTGACGACGGGGACGAAGCCGCTTCGATTACCGCCACGCGCCGCCTACGACTGGTCACGAGAGCTTCTGTTGTCGCGCTTTGCTAATCGAAGAGCGTCCCCTGGTTTGGGAATTCCGGAGGTTCAGGAAGTCCGACGGGTTGAGCCTGTGCTCCTGGCAGGAATGCATCCATAACCTCAATATTGGGAAGGTAACCGTTTCCTATGCGCCTAATTAGGCGCATGTTGAGGAGATGATTTAGATCCCTGGTGACCGTCTTCTGTTCCTTGCGCGCGTACATCGCGGCCAGGTCGACGTTGAGGCGCCGGATCTCCCGCGCAGGGGTGGGCATGCCGGGTTCGAGCGTCAGGGCGAGCATGCGACGTCGCTGCTGCGTTTCGCCAGCGGGCTCGTTCTGAAATTGGTGGTGGACGAAGTTCACCCATGCTGTCCGTCGCTGCATGAGCTGAACATCAGCGATCTGCTCGCGCAGCATGTCCACGAAACCCTGAGCTGAATAGGCGACGAAGTTCCGAGGGTTGCCCGTCTTCGAGGCTTCATCCAGCTTCTGGTAGTACCGCGTACGTGTCCGGTTGTAGTGATCTGAGAGCAGATTGCTTGAGACCCACGGGACAACCCCAGAATGAGCAAGCAGGGCGCACTCAAGTATCCGTGCAGTGCGACCGTTCCCGTCGCCGAAGGGATGGATCCACGCCAGATACAGATGCCCGAGAACTGCCGCGAAGAACGACTGGAAGAACCGTATATCGGCGGGCGTATTGGGGTCTTGCAGTGGCCCTGTCCACACGTTGAGCCAGTCGCATAGCCGCTCCATCAGATGGGGGATGTCACCTGGCGGCGCACCGCGGTAAACGCTGCCCACAGCCAGAGGCGTGTCGGTGTACTCGCCGGGAACGACATGGTCAGCGAGTTCCAGGCCAGCTTGGATGCGAGCGTTCTGCTCTTTGATCCAGCCCGGGGTGATCTTTAGCGTGCGATCTTGCTTCGCGGACGCGTCGATCCTGCTCAGCGCGGCGATGACGTTGTCGACCTCTTGCTGGAGATACTTCTGGGACGGCGGCAGTTGTTTGCGGTGGTCTAGTAATTCGTGGACCTCCGCCTCGGTGAGGGTGTTGCCCTCGATTGCGGTGGTCGCGACCGCACCCTTGACCAGGTAGACACTCGACAGGCGTGTGGCGAGACCAGGCTGGAGCGGAGTGCCAGCGAGGTGCTGACACTTCGAGAAGGCTTCGCCAAGCAAGGCGCTTGTTTGGTCGAAGTGAGGGTCATAGTGGAAGGTGATCCACGGGTGTGACTCCTCATACCGCCGAGGGCTCATAGTCAACTTCCCCGATTGTTGGCCGTGTTCTGTCCCTGCTATTGTCCCATGCCGCGTCCAGCATCTTGGGGGTACGGGCACCACGATGTCAACTTGTGACACCCATCTCTAGCTGCAGAGATGTAGCTGACGTAGACGTGGAGGGATAGCACTGACGCAGGCCATCCTTCGTCAGCGTCCCTCGTAGCGGCCATCTGCGGCGTTCTCCACCTCGACCGCGTCGTCCCACTCGTCCACCGGCCAGATGTCCCACAGTCCGTGGTCGTACGCGATCAGCACGCCGCGATGCGACACCACGTACCGAACGAACATCGCGTGGTTGCACAGCTGCCGCACGTCCCGGTCGGTGAGCATGCCCACGGAGTCAGCCCTCTTCGATCAGGCGGTGTCGGTCGTCGCGCTCGGCCCGGATCGACGCGTGATCCGACTCCCACACCCGGACCGCTTCTTCGGCCTGCCGGTCGGCCAATCGCTCGCCGATGACGACGAGGCATCCGGGGCACCGGGGTGTGACGCCGTCGTACTTGTGGAGACGGTCCGTGCCCGCGCTGTGCGTGCAGATCGCCGCTGCCGTGACCTCGCCGAGCGGTCTGTCGTAGGCGTGCGCTTTGTGGTCCCACGGCGAGACCTTCCACAGGTAGGCGGCGACCGGGTCGCGGAATGCGTGGCGCCCGCTTGGCGGCGGGGCGACTTCGTCGTCAACCACGACGGCCCACCGCGTGGAGCCCGGCGAGCGCGGGGCCTGGGGACTCCGCGCCCGCCAGGTTTGAGGGGGCCGGGGGAACTGCGGCCGCGCGAACAGCCCGCGCACCCCCGGCCCGTGACCCAGGCGTCGGCTGAGGGCCGGCACGCCTGGGAGCCTGTGCGGAGCCACCTGGCGTGTGGCTCCGCAAGACGATGGCCGTCACGTTCCGAACGAACTCGTCCTCGCCGCGCCGGATGCTCCAGGCCACCAGCTCGAACCACCACCACACGACCAGGCCCGCGGTGAGGAGGAAGCCGGTGCCGGTCACGACTCCTGCCTCTCGACGTTGCGGTCCGCCGCCTCGGTGCGTGCCTCGTTGATCGCGTCCCGCAACACCTGCAACTGGCCGGACCGCATGATCGCGGTCTCGCCGGCCGGCGAGACCGCGATCCTGCCGGCTGCCGTGATGCTCACGAGCAGAACACAGGGGCGCCCGAACGAGTCCTCGCACGAGATCGTGCGCGTCCACTGGCGGGCTATCGGCTCTGGCGTGGTCATGCGGTCATCTCCCCGGGCGGGCATGGTGTGCGAGCCGGCCACCGGTGCGAACCCCGGCAGGCGTTGACACTACCTCACGCATTGCACGGATGCATTGCGTAGATCGGGTGAACCTTGTCGTGCGCGAGTGGCTCCGGGGTGCAGACTGATCCGCATGGCACGACGAGCGACGCCGACGATCCGACGCTGGCAACTGGGCCAGGAGCTACGCCGACTCCGCCTCGGCGAGGGCATCAAGCCGCCGGTCGCCGCGAAAGCGTTGGGCGTCACCGCCTCGTCGCTCAGCCGGATCGAGAACGGCAAGCAGGCGATCAAGGAGCCGTACGTGCGTGTCATCGCCGGCATGTGCGGCGTCGACGCAGACGAGTTGCAAGATCTGCTGACGATGTGCGAGGAGGCCGCTCAGAAGGAGTGGTACCACGACCTCGCCACCACATCGCCGGACTGGTTCAAGCGCTACCTCGGGTTCGAGTCCGCGGCGTCGGAGATCCGCACCTACTGCTCCGAGCTGGTCGACGGGCTGATGCAGACCGAGGACTACGCTCGCGCGCTCGCCGCCGCCAGCACCCGCGACGGCCATGTCCGCGACCTCGACGGCCTGATCAAGCTTCGCCGCGGACGGCAGACCCGCCTCGTCGGCGACAACCCGCCACGCTTGCACGTCGTCATGAACCAACTCGCGCTGGTCAGCAACACCGGCGGACCGGACGTGATGCGCGCCCAGGTCGAACGGCTACTCGAGCTGGCGGCACTGCAGCACGTCGTGGTGCAGGTGCTGCCGATCGGCTCCGGCGCGCACGCCTCGATGTCGTCGCCGTTCAGCCTCCTCGGGTTCGACGACATCCCGCAGATGGCGACTGTCTACATCGACATCGGGCGCGGCGCGATCTACCTCGACGAACGCGCCGATCTGGACACCTACGGCTGGAAGTTCACTCAGCTCACTGACCGTGCTCTCACTCCAGAGAAGACCCGTGACCTGCTGGTTAGAGTGGCGTCTGACCTGTGAGGGAACAACGGAGAGGGGTGCGCCGTGACGGCGGACCTGAGTGAGCTGCGCTGGCGTAAGGCCAGTGCGAGCGGTGGTGAAGGTACTCAATGCGTGGAGGTGGCTTGGAACGGATCGGCGAGCGCCACGCGCGACAGCAAGAACCCGGCCGGCGGGATGCTCGCCGTCGACGTGCCGGCGTTGGTCGCGGCCGTGAAGGACGGCCGCCTGTTCCGCTGACCTGATGACAGGACACGGCCCCGGTCGGAGTGATCGGGGCCGTGTGCGCAATTTGTAGCCAGTCGGGGGGTGCGGCTAGTACACCGACCAGGCATCGAGCTTCCCCGACAGGTCGCCGATCGCGCCCTTCAAGCCGACCCGCGGCTTGCTGCACGCAAGCTCCATCGGGTCGGCACACCCGGCCGCCTGGAGCGCCTCGGCGGCCGTCTTGACCGCCGTCGCCGCTTGCTCAGTCTCGTCGAGCAGGTCGGCGATCTCGGCCGGCGGCTCACCGGCCTTGCGCGCGGTGCTGAGGTCAAGCGCGAGCGTCTCAGCCTCGAGTCCGAGCGTCATGTACCCCATACTGCACGCGGGCACGAGATCGGGATCAAGACAGTTCGCTTTCGTGGTCGCCACCTGTTCGTCCCAGTCCGCATGGTGCTCCGCGACGACCGCCGCAAAGTCCTTCGTCGTAGCCTGGTCCGCGGCTTCGGCCTGCACCGTCGCTGACGTGCCTGACGAACCGTCGGTCGAACCGTTCGAGTCGTCGCCGGATGAGCAGGCGGTCAGGACGAGCAGGGTCATGACGGCAGTGGCGCCCTTACGGAACATGGATGCCCCTCTCTCGGGGTGGCGGGGTGCAGGTGGGGTATCGCCGGTGCCTGAGCTGGCGTATCACGACCTGTGCCCCGAGGCCGGTCCACCTGATCGTCCAGACCGTGAGGACCACTGTGCCCGCCGCGACCCACGCGAGCAGCCACGCCCACGTCCAGTACTCGGCGGCACCGGTCACCTCGATGCCTGCCGCCACGTAGTAGCCGACGACTCCGTAAGCGGCGCCGTACAGGATGCCGAGCATGCCCTTCAGGACGTAGTCGGCGACGATGCCCGCCAACGCGGCGGCGGCTCGGCCGGTCACCATCTTCGGCCGTGGCCGGGTACACCGTCTCGCAGTGGAAGCACTCCCCGGAGCCGGGCGTGCCGCGCAGGTTCCTGGTGATCGCGTGCCACGACAGCGGGCACCGGTCACCGCACTCCGGGACCGCGCCGGCCCGCAGAATCTCGTTGCTGTACACGAGGGTCCGACAGCGGGCGCACTTGATCGTGCCGGTGTTCTTGGTGCCCCACGCGTGGGTGGTCGCGTTGCCGGCCGCCATCGCGTTCAGCTCGGCGTGCCGTTGCTCGGTGTCCCGCGCTCGCTGCCACCGGACGGCGTTGAGGATCCGGGTCGCGTACTGCTCGGCCTGGTCGAGCTTGAGGCGGAGGTCGCCGAGGTCCATCTCGCCGCCGCCGTGGGCGGACACGTACACAGACGGGACCGGGTCGATCTGCTCACCGGACGGCAGGACCGGTGCTTGGCCGAAGCGGGCGCAGGGAAGGCCGTAGTAGTCGGACACGTCGTCCGGGATCGGGTCGGTGGTGGCGCTGTTGATGGTCTGGCTGGACATGGGTACCTCTCGGAGATCGGTACCCTCCGTCCCATATCTAGCCCATGATCACGGTTCGAGACCTGGTCAGAGCGCTATCTACGCCAGTACGCGGTGCTCCCGGCCGAGCGCTGACCTGCCGATCACCTGGCGTCTGATCCCTCCGCTGGGGCGGTCGGGAGTGCCTGGGTTCGGAGTTGGTCACGGCCAGGTCCGTGCGTGATCCAATCCTCATCGGCTACATGCTGGCCGTCGTGTGGGAACTCGTCGGCGATCAGGTGTACTCGCCAACCCAGCCTTGCCAACTCGATAGGCACAGACCGGCCGATACCGCGGTCGATCAAGAACTCAAGCGGCTCGCTCGGTGGCGGTACGACAGATCGCTTCCGCTTGGTCATAGGTCAGGCCGTATTCGTCGGCCACAGTCCGGATCGATTCGCCGGCGCGCCACAGGTCGACGATTGCGGCGACCGGGACCCGGTTGGCCTCGATGACGGGTGCCCCCCAGGCGAACCGCGGATCGATGATCACCGGTGCCACGTTCGAATACTGACGGAGCTGAAGCCGGTTCGGCGTGCCATCCGCAGAGTCCCATGCGATGTACTTCAGATCTCCCTGGATTATGTCTTTGATCGGTGTTTGACCGTCGAATGCTCTGGCTAACTCGCGTCCGGCGTGCTCGATGAAGATGTCGACGCCGTCCGTGGCTATCCGCTTCGTGGCCAAGCCGTACGGGGTGTCGAACTCCCGCCGGATCGCCGCGGCAGCATCGCGGACGGTGGACTTCTTCAGCCGGTGATCCACTCGAAGGGTGCGTAGTACGTAGGCCTCGATCACCGCGACGAACGGCATAGACGGCCAGCCGCGTCTCTCTGGAGTTACTCGATGCACCAGCGGAGCGCCCGCGGCTTGCTCGCTCAGCCAGTAGTACATCGTGGACTCGGGAATCCGCAGGTGCCGAGCGGTTTCCCGAGGTGTTAGCAGCGGATCCAAGTACTTGTCCACCATCCTCGGCACCTCCTCCCTGCTCACCGCCAACCATGCCACACCAGCTTTCGCGCGACCTAGCCACTCCGCACGGCCCTGCCGGGTGAATTTCGGCATGTTTGTGGGCACGTTGAGTGCTCCCGAGTTCGTGCACGGCTGCCGGTCCGATGTCACTCGGGGCGGGGTGCCGCCAGTGACTCGCGGTGTACGACGGTCGCGGCGACCTCTTCCACGCGGGGTCGCGGCCGCGGCGCCTCCAGTGCCAGCGTGATCGCGCGTACGCCGATCTCCACCAGGGGCAGGCGCACGGTGGTGAGGGGCGGGGTGACGTCGCGGGCGATGGGCATGTCGTCGAAGCCAACGACCGACACGTCGGACGGGACGGCGAGGCCGCGTTCGCGCAGCACGGACAGCGCGCCGATCGCCATCGAGTCGTTCAGTGCGACTATCGCGGTCAGCCTTGGCTCCGCGTCGAGCAGGGCGGCGGTGGCGAGCGCGCCACCGTCACGGTCGAACTCCGCGTACTGGATGCGCCGGGCCGGCAGTGTGCGGTGGTGCTCGCGGGCCGCGCGGCGCAGGCCGGCAAGGCGGTCGGTCGTCGTCGTGAGCTGTTTCGGTGCCGCGACCACCCCGACGTGCCGGTGGCCGAGCCCGAAGACGGCGTCGCCGATCAGGTAGCCGCCCTCCTCGTTCGCCGGCATCACCGCGTCGCCGGCGAGCTTGTGCCGGCCGACGACCGACACGCGGCCACCGGTGGCCATGTACGCCGACAGCTTCGCGTTGAGCGACTTCGTGAACGCCGGGTCGTGGTAGCCGGAGCCGGCCAGGATGATCGCCTCGACCTGGTGCGCCCGCAGCAGCTCGACGTACTCCAGCTCACGGTCCGGGTCGCGGTAGGAGTTGCAGATGATCACGAGCCGGCCCTGCTCGGACGCGACCCGCTGCAGCCCCCGGGTGATCTCGGCGAAGTACGGGTCCGACACATCGTGCACGATCACGCCGACGGTGGTCCGGTGCGACCGCGCCAGTAGCTGCGCGTGCGCGTTCGGCACGTACTGCAGCTCCTGCACGGCCCGCAGCACCCGCTCGCGCAGCTCCTCGGACACGATCTTGGGGCTGCCGTTGACGATCCGCGACACGGTCGCGGCCGAGACGCCGGCTTTCCGCGCGACATCGGCAAGCGTCGCCATGCCGCACCTCCACCCGTTGACGGCCCGCTCCCGTGGGCCTAGCGTCAGGCTACAAGGAAAGCCCTTTCCTCGTGCCTGGAGGCGACATGCCCGCCTACCTGCGGTCAGTGTCCACTGCGGCCGCCCGACAGTTCAACTTCGCCACGCCGAGAACCGCCGATGCGTGATCCGCTCCCTGGCGCGGTCGGCGTCTCCAAGCTGTGCGTATACGACACGATCACCCCCGACGGACGCCATGGCGGCACCCCGCACATGCACCTGTGCTGCACGGAGGCCTACATCGTCACCGGCGGCCACGGCGCGGTGCAAACCCTGTCCGGACAGGGTTTCGCCGAGCACGAGCTGAAGCCGGGCACGGTCCTGTGGTTCACGCCGGGCACCATCCACCGCCTGATCAACCATGCCCGGCTCGAGATTATCGTGCTGATGAGCAACACCGGGCTGCCAGAGGCGGGGGACGCCGTGCTGACGTTCCCGAGCGACACGCTCGCCGACCCGGACAAGTACGCGAGGGCGGTCGCCCTGCCCAACGGCGGCGCCCCCGGCACCGACGTCCACGCCGCCTACCGCCGCCGCGACCTCGCCGTCGAGGGGTTCGGTGCGCTGCGCGAGGGCGGCCTCGACGAGTTCTACGCGGCCGCCGTCAAGCTCAAGCAACCCGTGCTCGACACCTGGCGCGCACGCTGGGAGCAGGGCGCGCACCGGGCCGCCGAGGCGACGCGCCACCAGCTCGACGCGTTGGCGGCGGGCGACGCCGGTCATCTCGCCGACTCGCGGGTGAGCGTGAAGGCGGGTCCGGACGAGGTGGGTCGGCTCGGCATGTGCGGGTTGCTCAACACGTACGGTGACGACCGATAACAGGAAAGCCCTTGCCTCGACCAGGTTCGGACAAATAGCATCGTAGGAAAGCGCTTGCCTGGCAGTGTGGCCCTCGGCTGGAGGACTTCGTGCGCAACCGGTCTTATGTCATCACGTTCTGTGTCGCCCTGGTACTCGGCTTCATCGTGGCCCCAACCGCTTCCGCGCAGCCACCGAACGAGGACGACCACTACACCAAGACCCTCATCGAGGGTGACACCGACGACCCGCTCGCCATGGAGATCGACAACAGCGGCCGCGTGTTCTACATCCAGCGGGCCGGCCAGCTCAACGTGTACGACCCCAAGGTTGGCTACAGCCGTGAGGCCGGCAAGTTCGACGCGTTCGTCCTGTACACGCACGGCATGCACGGACTCGTGCTCGACCCGCACTTCGAGGACAACGGCTATCTCTACGTCTACTACTCGCCGCGAACCAAGGGCGTGAACCGCCTGTCCCGCGTCACGTTCGACGAGTTCAGCGACACCGTCGACATGTCGAGCGAGAAGGTGCTGCTCGAGTTCTACTCCCAGCGGGAGATCAACGCCCACGAGGGCGGCGGCATGGGCTTCGACAGCGAAGGCAACCTGTACCTGTCGACCGGCGACAACACCGACCCGTGCTGCGAGGGCTTCGCGCCCATCGACGAGCGGCCCGGCCGCGAGCACCAGGACGCGCAGGGCACGTCCGCCAACACCAACGACCTGCGTGGCAAGATCCTCCGGATCCACCCGGAGGACGACGGCACCTACACGATCCCGGACGGCAACCTGTTCGCGCCGGGCACCGACAGGACCCGCCCCGAGATCTGGGTGATGGGCCTGCGCAACCCGTACCGCCTGCACGTCGACCCGGCCACCGACTGGGTGTCGTGGGGCGAGGTCGGTCCGGACGCGCAGAACGACAACCCGGCGCGCGGGCCCATGGGCTACGACGAGTTCAACGTCGCCAAGCAGGCCGGCAACTTCGGCTGGCCGCTGTGCATCGCCAAGAACCGGCCGTACGTGGAGTACGACTTCGCGACCGGCATGTCCGGTGCTGCGTACGACTGTGCCGGTGGGCCCACCAACAACTCACCCAACAACACTGGTCTGACGAAGCTGCCGCCGGTGCAGCCAGCGTGGCTGCCCTACCCGTACCGGCTGTCCGACGAATGGCCGGAGCTGGGCACCGGCGGCCGGCTCGCGGTCGGCGGCCCGACCTACCACTACGACGCGGAGCTCCAGTCGGACACCAAGTTCCCGGAGTCCTACGACGACACGGTGTTCCTCGCCGACTGGACCCGCAACGCGATGTTCGAGGTGCGTAAGGACGAGGAGGGCAACGCCTTGTCCCTCAACAAGTTCCTGCCGGGTGCGGGGTTCCTTCGCCCGATCGACATGGAGTTCGGCCCGGACGGCTCGCTGTACGTCATCGAGTGGGGCACCAACTACGGCGGCTCCGGCCGGGGCGACCCGAACTGGGACTCGGGCATCTACCGGATCGACCACGTCCGGCCGGGCGAGCGGGCGCCGGTCGCGGCGGCCACGGCGACCCCGTCGTCCGGCAAGGCGCCGCTGACCGTCCGGTTCACCAACAGGTCGACCGACCCGGACACGGGCCAAGCGTTGACGTACGCGTGGGACTTCGACGGCGACGGCGCGACGGACTCCACCGAGGCCAACCCGACGCACACGTTCACGGAGAACGGCACGCACCTCGCACGGCTGATCGTCACCGACCCGACCGTTCGCCGGGA
>Ga0193717_1002063_pt1 | contig 11834 bp, 9 predicted proteins | sample U2c2metaG_FD_145900 | JGI IMG/M metagenome (GOLD analysis project Ga0193717, IMG submission 145900) | Soil microbial communities from a riparian zone of the East river system, Colorado, United States - U2c2 | ecosystem: Environmental > Terrestrial > Soil > Riparian zone | place: USA: East River...
GCCTCCGCACCGGGGCGACCACCGCACATCAGCAGCCACGATCCTGACCGAACCCCCTGGCGTGGCCGCTGGCCCCCTCGAACCACGCTACCGGCGACCACCGACAGAAACACGGCGTTGCCGGGCCGCTGTGGACAACCGGAACGCCTGTGGACAACCACGTCCTGGCGCACCGGGACTGTCTATGCCAGATTAGGCATAGAGTATTCAGTTTTGACATATCGCCTGCTCAGAGGGTGCTGGCCGCCATGCAGACTCACTCTTTCGTGTACGGGGTCAGAGGTCAAAACCCAGCTCAGACCGGCCAGTCGTGCGTGCCGAACGGCTCGTTCTTCAGGTACTGCGTCACGCCGGCCGACGTGTACGGCACGGTGTCCACCGGCAGCGCGTCCACCGGGTACCACCCGATGCCGCCGCACTTGTGGGGCTCCGCGTTCACCGGTGTGCCCGACCACGCGAGCACCTCGAAGAAGAACCCGACCCGGTCGCCGTCGGGAGAGTGGTGGTGCACGACGGTCGCCAGCCGCGCGTCCGCCACCACCACCCCGACCTCCTCGCGCGCCTCCCGGACCGCGGCGCTCAGCAGGTCCTCGCCCGCCTCGACCTTGCCGCTCGGCAGATTCCACAGACCATCGGCGTAGCCGGTGTTCTCGCGCAGCGCCAACAGCACCCGCGAGTCCCGCACGAACAACAGGAACACATCCAGCGACGACGAATAAGACACCCTCAGGAAACCAGTCGGGCGAGCTGTGCCGCGGACGTGCCGAGCCCCCGCAACGCACCGACGCGCGCCGGCGCCTCCTCGACCGTCCTGCGCAGATCCTGCTCGCTGTACCGGTGGCAGTCCGAGTGCCACCGCAGGATCCCCGCCATCCAGTCCTTCAGCTCCTGCGCGTACGAGAGCAGCGTCTCCCGCCCGGCGGCGTCCAGCCCGAAGTCGTCGAACAGTGCGGGCAGCTCGAGGTCCACGATGTGCTCGAACTGTTGGAGCCGCGCGGTCATGAGGTTGTTGACGATCTCGAACGCCCGGTCCTGCGGGCAGTCGAGGAAGCTGCGCACCACGAGCACCGCGTTGTGGAACTCGCCCTCGTACTCGATCTCCTTGCGGTAGGAGAAGCAGTCGTTCATCAGGCACGCGTAGTCCATGGCCGCGGTCTCCATCGACCGGATGGGACGCGTGCGGTAGATCTCCGGCGGCACGGTCGCGCCGTGCCCGATGCGCGACAGGGCCATGGTCAGGTCCGACCCGAACGTGCTGCGCCGCATCTCGATGTAGTCCACCGGGTCCGGGATTCGGTTGGCGTGCTGGTTGTCCAGCTCCCACAGCCAGCTATCGATCATCCGCTCGACGGCCCACCGGAACTGGCGCCGCGCGCTCTCGGCCATCGGTCCGGCGGTCCGCGTCCACAGGTCCGCGAGGGCGCGCTCCATCCCGGTGACCGGCACGAGCGTGTGCACGCTGTCGAGCGGCATCAGCTGCTTGAACCGCTCGTTGGACAGCTTCGCGGCGGCGAGGTCCGCCGACCGGCCCCACAGCCTCGGGTACACGTCGTCGGCGTAGGTGCCCCACGCGAGCCAGCCCGACGTGAGGTCCAGCTCGTCGGCCGTGGCGTCCGGGTGGATGCCGGCGCCGCACAGCGGCAGGTCGTAGTCGCGGATGGCCCGCTCGTCCCAGATGCCCTCCTCGAGGATGCCGACCGTGTGCGCCCACGTGACGACGTTCTCGCGGGCACCGTCGAGATGCGGCGAGAGCCGAACCTGGAACGGCATGTAGAACTCCGGCAGCAGGGCCGCCCCGACCTTCTGGAACGGCACGTGGCTGAAGGCGCGCAACCGCTGCGGCGCCGACGTGAGGAGCGACCGCGCGATCCGCGCCGCCGACGTGCCGAGCCCGAGCGGCCCGTCCAGCGGACCGGTCCGCGCGTTCTCGTTCATGTACCGGCTCGACCGCAGGTGCCACTCGTGCCCGCCGGACTGCCAGTCCTGCAGGCCCTTGACGTACGCGCCGACGCCGAACCGCGCGGCCGGGTCGATGCCGTGCTCCTCGAACAGGCGCGGCACCTCGGTGAGCGCGGTGTGCTCGAACTGGTGCAGCCGCGAGGTCAGCAGGTCGTTGACGGCGTCGGCGGCCGCCTGGGTGCTGATGCCGAGGAACTTCTCGAACACCAGGATGCCGTTGGACAGCTCACCCTCGTCGAGCACCTCGCGCTCGTAGGAGAACAGGTCGTTGCGCAGGTGCACGGCGTCGGCGAAGGTGTCGCGCAGCACCTCCATCGGCCGCGTCGCGGCGATCGCCGCCGGCACCTCGGCGCCGACCGCGTGCTCGATGAGGTTCGCCGACCACGGCGCGCCGCCGACCTTGCGCCGCATCTCGATGTACTCGATCGGGTTCGAGACGCGGCCCTCGTTGATGTTGGCGAGCTCCCACAGCGACTCGTCGAGCAGGTTCTTCGTGCTCGCCACGAACCGCTCGCGCCAGTCCAGCGAGTGGGCCGGCACGGTCCTGGTCCACAGGTCGGTGAGGCCGCGCTCGACGGGGTTCTCCGGGGTTTCGGTGATCTCGCCGTCGACCGGCATGAACGCGGCCAGCCGGTCGAGGTAGGCGCGACCCGCCGGCAGGTCGTGGGTGCGCTTGAACAGCTCGAGGAAGTGGTCGTCGAAGTAGAAGACCCAGACGTACCAGTCGGTGACGAGATCCAGCTCGGGGCCGGGCGCGTCCGGATGCGTGTAGGAGCACAGGAGCGCGTAGTCGTGCGAGTCGAAGTCGTGCTCGTCCCAGATCTTCGTGCCGTCCTGCGGCACGTCGATCATGTCCATCTCGTACGCCCACGCCTTGCTGTGCGTACGGGCCCCCTCGAGGTTGGGGTTCAACCTCGCCGGGTACGGCATGTAGAACTCGGGCAGTTCGAACGGCTGCATCGCGTGCACCCTTCCACCGGTAGGGACCCACTGCAGGCAACCAGCGCCCCGGGTGTTCGGCCAAGTCCCCGGACACCGGTTGCACTCGAACGAGCCACCCGGTTCGCTCGGACGGCCCAGCCCTACCAACCGCCGGTAGGCCGCCGCGCACGACGGAACCGGTCCGCGAAGGCACCGAACAACGGCATGTACGTGCAATACCTGTATCCCCGGTTGGGCTCATCGGGTTGATCCGCTGGACCGTTCGACCCAAGGTGAGTTGACTTGGGGCGTGGACGGTTTCGTCGGGCGGGAAGCCGAGCTGGCACGGCTCGCCGAGCTCGGCGACAAGGTGCGTGCCGGGGACCCGCAGGTGGTGTCGCTGCGCGGCCCGGCCGGCATCGGCAAGACGACCATGGTGCGGCGGTTCGCGAACGGCCTGCGCGACTTCACGGTCCTGCTCGCGTCCGGGGACGCGGGGGAGACCGGCCTCGACCACGGCGTGGTCGGGCAGCTCGTGCGCCGGGTGCCGGCCGAGCTGCGGACGCCGCTGCTGACCGACCCGGTGCCGCCGGACGCGAGTCCGCTCGCGGTCGGCGCCCAGCTGCTCGACCTGCTCGGCAGGCTGCAGGCGACCGGCTCGGTCGCGCTCGTGGTCGACGACGCGCAGTGGGCCGACGCGCCTTCGGTGCAGGCACTGGGGTTCGTGCTGCGCCGCGTCTGGGCCGACCAGGTACTGGTGATCGTCGTGGCCCGCGAGGACGACCCGCGCCTCGACCGGCTCGCCCGCAGCGGACCCACCGGCACCGCGATCGAGCTGACCGGACTCCGTACGCAGGAGGTCGTGCGGCTGTCCCTCGTGGTCGCCGGCCGCCAGCTACCCGTGCCGGCCGCGGAGCGGCTGCGGTCCTACACCGGCGGCCACCCGCTGCACCTGCGCACACTGCTCGCCGAGGTGCCGTTCGACCAGCTCGGGGGTGAGCACCGCATCGCCGTGCCGCGCTCACTCGTCACCGCGGTCCGCGCGTCGACCGAACGGCTGCCGGTGGCGACCCGCGACCTGCTCGAGGGGCTCGCCGTGCTCGGCACCAGAGGGCCGCTGGCCCGCCTCTCGCACGTCGCCGGCGTGCCCCACCCGAGTGAGGCGCTCCAGCCCGCGCTCGACGCCGGCCTCGCGCAGTGGTGGCCGAACGAGCCGTCCAGCCCGGTCAACATCGTGCACGAACTGCAGCGCGAGGCGATCTACTCCACGCTCTCGCCGGCACGCAGGAGCCTGCTGCACGCCCGCGCGGCCGAGGTCGTCGACCGGGCGACCGCGTGGGCGCACCGGGTCGCGGCGGCCACCAGCGCCGACGAGGAGCTGGCGGCCGAGCTGGAGGCGGCCGCCGACGAACAGGCCGACCTCGGCCAGCACGGCGTTGCCGCCGAGTACCTGCGGTGGGCGGCCGACCTGTCGCCGTCCCGCGCGGACCAGGAGCGCAGGCTGCTGACGTCCGGTGTGCAGGTGCTGTTCAGCCGCGACCGGACCAGCGTGTTCGAGCTGCTGCCGAGGCTGGAGCGGTGCGCGCCGTCCGCGCTGCGCTCGCTGTGCCTCGGCTTCGCCGCGTTGTTCGCGTCCGGCGAGTGGGCGGCCGCGGAACGCTGGTTCACCGAGTCCCGCGCCATGGCCGGACCGGACGGGCCCGCCTGGGTCCGCGGCGTCGCCGCGGCGGGGCTCGCCGGCGCGCACACGTGGGGCGGCCGCGACCGCGAGGCCATCGTCGCGGTCCGGGAGGCGCTCGCGTCCGGCGGGCTGCCGGTGGTGCTGCGCGACTACGTCGTGGTGCTCGCCGCGACCGCGCGGTCCCGCGTCGATGGCATGTCCGCCGGACTCGAGGAGCTGGCGCTCCTGCCCCGCAACCCGAGCGCGGTGCCGGTGGACCAGCTCGACGCGCTCGCCTGCCGGGGCGCCATCCGGACCATGCTCGGCCGCTTCGCCGAGGCCCGCCGCGACCTGACCAACGTCGTGCTCCGCACCCGCCGCGGCGTCTTCCTGATCGGCGGCGCCGTGCCGCAGTGCTATCTCGCCGCCGGGCACTACCAGCTCGGCGACTGGGACGAGGCCGCCGCCGTGATGCGGCACGCCACCGCGGTCGACGAGCACGACGAGCAGCCGCAGAACCTGGTCGTGCGGCGGATGGTCGCGACGTTCGTGCCGGCCGGCCGGGGCGACTGGGCGACGGCCGGCGAGCACGTGCTGGTCGCGAACCGGCTCGCGCAACAGCTCGGCGGCTCGCACGACCTGAGGTACGCGGTGATCGCCGAGGCCGTCGTCGAGCAGGCGCGTGGCGACCACCAGCGAATGCACGCCGTGCTGACCCGACTGTCCGGTCTCGAGCTGCCCGACGACGGCACGCACCGCTGGTGGGAGCTGTGGTGGCGGCCGATGTTGGTGGAGGCACTGTTGGCGCTCGACCGGACCGAGGCGGCCGCGACACAGCTCGACCGGCTGCTGGTGCGGGCCGATGGCGTCGCTTATCTGGACAGCACGGTCATGCGGCTGACCGCGTGGCTGCGTGCGGCCACCGGCGACGGCGACGCGGCCATCGCCGACACGGCCGCGTTCCTGCGCAGGCCCCGGCCGGTCGTCGTCCCGCTCGCCGACAGCGTGCTCGAACACGACCAGGCGCGGCGGCTGCTCGCCGTCGGCCGGGTCGACGAGGCGACCACGTTGCTGCGTGCCGCGAAGGTGCGGCTGCACCGGCTCGGCGCGACGCCGTTCGAGCTGCGCGTCGACGAGGACCTCGACCGCTGCGGCGTGCCGGACCGCACCCGCGACGTGCTCGCCGGGCTGACCGACCGGGAGTGGGAGGTGGCGCGGCTCGTCGGGCGCAACCTCACCAACCGCGAGATCGGCGCCCGGCTCTACGTCACCACCAAGACCGTCGAGTACCACCTCGGCAACGTGTACGCGAAGCTCGGCATCGCTTCCCGCCGCGACCTGCGGGCCCGGCTGGAGTCCAGGAAAACCTAGAGGTCGCCCTAGGGACCGACCCCAGGGTCCGCGGCCCGGCCGAGGTGGACGCTTGAGCCCCCTGCCTCGGAGCTCCCATGACCCTGGCCCGCATCGCCCACCCCAACTTCGACACCGCCGCCGAGAACCTCGAGCTGACCGCTGCCCTGCTGCGTGCCTGCCGCGGCTACTTCCGGGACAGCGCAACGACCATGGACCTGGCGACCGCGGCGGTCGACGAGCTGGAGGCCCGCGCCGCCCGCCCCGGCCATCCCGCGGCCGGGCTCGCGCGGCGGTGGCGGACCGGCACGCTGTTCGCGCTGGCCATGGAGCTGCGCGACGGGCTGGCCGGCGTGCGGCTGATGGTGGAGAGCGCCGCGACGGCGACCGGCAACGCGGCCGGCGCGCTCGGCTGCTGCGCGGCGGCGCCGGACGAGGAGGCGATGCACGAGACGGCCAACGCCCTGGCCCGCCGCGCGGTCACCGCGCACTACCGGTTCATCGAGCTGGCCGGCCGTCTCGCCGACCTCGACACGATCTTCATGCGCTTGCGTGCGGAGCCGTGGTCGGTGCCGGACCGGCGGATCGTCGAGCTGCTGCGGCGGAAGGTGGCCAGTGGCGACCTCGCGCGGGCCCGGCGAGAGCTGGCGGCGAGTGAGAGCCTGCTGCTCGAAGTGCTCGCCGAGGTGGTCCGGACATAAAAAGGGGACCCCACGCACCCGACAGAGCCCGCTTATCCTTGCTGCCTTCCGGCCCTGGGGAGGTTCACGAGATGAACGCCGCATGGGGTCCACGATCATTGTAGCGACCCCGAACGGGAGCTGCCCGTGGGTGCCGGGGCTGTCGGTGGTGGCGGGTATGGTCCTGGCGTGGCGCTCGCCCTTTACCGCAAGTACCGTCCGGCAACCTTCGCCGAGGTCGTCGGTCAAGAACACGTCACCGAACCGCTTCGCACGGCGCTTTCCGCGAAACGGGTCAACCACGCGTACCTGTTCTCCGGGCCGCGTGGCTGTGGCAAGACGTCCAGCGCGCGCATCCTGGCCCGCTCGCTCAACTGCGAGCGGGGCCCGACGCCCGACCCGTGCGGCGAGTGCGACTCGTGCATCTCGCTCGCGCCCGAGGGCCCCGGCAACGTCGACGTGGTCGAGCTCGACGCGGCCAGCCACGGTGGCGTCGACGACGCCCGCGAGCTGCGCGACCGGGCGTTCTACGCGCCCGCGTCGTCGACCTACCGGGTGTTCATCATCGACGAGGCGCACATGGTCACCACGCAGGGTTTCAACGCCCTGCTGAAGATCGTGGAGGAGCCGCCGGAGCACCTCGTCTTCATCTTCGCGACCACCGAGCCGGACAAGGTCCTGCCGACCATCCGCTCGCGCACCCACCACTACCCGTTCCGGCTGATCCCGCCGGGCGCGATGCGTGAGCTGCTGGAGCGCAACGTCGCCGACGAGGGCGCGATCGTGGCGCCGCCGGTGTTCCCGCTGGTGATCCGTGCCGGCGGCGGTTCCGCGCGTGACACGCAGTCGGTGCTGGACCAGTTGCTCGCGGGCGCCGGGCCGGAGGGCGTCACCTACGAGCGGGCGGTCGCGCTGCTCGGCGTCACCGACGTCGCGCTGATCGACGACATGGTCGACGGGCTGGCCGCCAACGACGCCACCGCCGTGTACGGCACGGTCGACCGACTCGTCGAGGCAGGTCATGACCCGCGCCGGTTCGCCTCCGACCTGCTCGATCGCCTGCGGGACCTGGTGTTGCTGCGCGCGGTGCCGGACGCCGGCGCGCGTGGGCTGGTCGCCGCGCCGGATGACGAGCTGAACCGGATGATCGCGCAGGCCGCTCGTCTCGGGCCGGGCACGTTGACCAGGTTCGCCGAGATAGTCCACACCGGACTTGTCGACATGCGGGGCGCCACCGCGCCCCGGTTGTTGCTCGAGCTGCTGTGCGCGCGGATGTTGCTGCCGGGCGCGGTGCCCACCGACGCGGCCGCCGACTCCGCGGTGCTGCAACGGCTCGAACGCATCGAGCGCAGGGTGACGGCGTCCGGTCAGTCGGCCGCCGAGCCGGCGCCCGCGGTCACCGCTCCCGCTCCGGTCGCTTCTGCTCCCGTCGCCGTGCCGCCCTTGGCCGAGCGTGCGGTGGTGTCTCCGCCGCCGCCCGCCACGCACCAACCGCCCACACAGCAACCGGCCGCACCGGAGCCGGCTCCCGAGCCGGCCACACCTGCGCCCGTGCCCGCCGCGAGCGGGTCGATCGACGCGGCTGCCGTGCGGCGGTTGTGGTCGGAGCTGCTCGCGTCGGTGCGCAAGAACAGCCGCAGCACCGAGGCGATGCTCACGAACGCGACGGTGCAGTCCGTCGATGGCGACACGGTCGTGATCGCGCATACCGCCGCGCCGCTGGCCAGGCGCCTCGGCGAGCCACGCAATGTCGACGCGGTGGCGCAGGCGCTCGGTGAGGTGCTCGGCGGCAAGTGGGTCGTCAAGTGCGTGCACGCGGAGCCCAGTGCCGGTGGTCCGGCCGTGGCGCAGAAGCAGCGCAGCGAACCGCCGACCTACACCCGCCCGACCCAGCCCGCGGCCGCCGCCCCGCCCGCCGCACCGCCGCCCGCGCCGGCCCCGACCCCGTCCCCGGAACCGCCGCCGAAGCCGGCCGCGACCCCGCCGCCCCCGGACGAGCCGCTACCCCCGGAACCCCCGGCGGACGAGGACTACTTCGAACCGGACAACGGCGCCCCGCCGCCCCCCGAGGAACCCAACCCGGAGGCGGACATGGTCAAGCTGCTCACCGACAAACTGGGCGCCCGCCCGATCGACCGCTGAATCCTTGGCACTGCGGCTCACGGTGCCCGACAGGACGCGGCTCTTCGGAGCGTCCGGCATGCCCTGAAGGCCACCTTTGGGGCGCGTCGCCCGAGGCCGGGTTGTGTGAACGGCGCTTTCGGGCCATCGGGCGATGCTGTTGGCGAAGTGCGCGGCTCGCTGTCTGGCGGTCCCGTTCGGGAGACGGTCGGTGTCCCGAACGGCGCGTTCGGGACGCTGAACGTCTCGAACGGGCCTTTCGAGGCATGCACCGCCGGCCACCGTGCGAATTCGCCAACAGCATCGCTGGGTGCCCTGAAGGCCGGGCGGTCTCACGTCGAGTAGTGGCGGCATCGCGAGTTCACGTCGCGATGGGCGCTGTTGTGACAGTGACGGTGCCCTGAAGGTGACCTTCAGGGCGTTGAGCGCCCCGAAGGGGCCCTTCGGGGCATCGGACGACGTCCCGTATGAGCCCTTCGCGTGGCCGAGGCGGTCTGGTATGCCCTGAAGGGGCCCTTCACGGCGTTGAGCGCCCCGAAGGGGCCCTTCGGGGCACCGAAGGCAGCCTGCGTGCGTTCTGACCAGCATTGATCGGCTTTGCCGGGCCCCAGACCCGGACGGGGGCGGCCTCCGGCCCCCCGGAATCCAGCCTAGCCGTGGCCACCGACAGTTTCGGGGGCCGCGGGTCGCGCCTGTGGACAACCGGTCGCTTGTCCACAGGCAAGATCGACAACGCACGGTTCTGTCGGTCCTCGCGTCTAGCATGGTGATCGGGGGCCGGCGGCCGCCCAACGCCCGATCGGCCCAGCTCAGGCCAGGTAGGCGAGGATGCCGGCCGCGATGGCGGCGGCGTAGTTCTGGCGGCCCTGCGGGCTGGTGAACGCGGCGGCCTCGGTCGCGTTGCGCATGTTGCCGCACTCGACCAGCACGATCGGCCGTTCGGACAGGTTCAGCCCGCCTAGGTCGGCGCGCGGGGAGAGCCCGGCCGAGCCGATGTACGTCGACGTCGCCAGGCCGTTCGACACCAACGTGTCGCGCATGGTCGTGGCCAGCCGCATCGACGGCTCGCCCTGCGCCTCGTTCAGCGGCGGCGCCGAGTACGCCACGTGGAAGCCGTGGGCGCCCGCGTCGGTCGACCCGTCCGCGTGGATCGACACCACGGCGGTCGCGCCGGACTGGTTGCCGATGGCCGCCCGCTGGTCGACGCAGGGCCCGATGCCGTTGTCGTCGGGCCGGGTCATGACGACCTGAACCCCTTGCGCGGCAAGGAGATCACGTACCCGCACGGACACGTCCCACGTGAACGCGTGCTCCGCGTAACCGGCGTTGGTCGCGGTGCCGGTGGTGTTGCACGGCTTGGTCTTCCCGCGCCCGGCCGGCACCGGTTTGTTGATCGCACCGGGGTTCGCCGCGTTCGCGCCGTTGTGGCCGGGGTCGAGGACGACCACCCGCTGCGGCTTCGCCGGTGGGGGCGGCGGCGCGGGCGTGGTGGTCGTGACAGCCGGCGGCGCCACGGTGGTCGGCGCGGCGGAGGTGGTCGAGGCAGTCGTGGTCGTGGTCGGCGCCGGTCGCGCGGTCCCCGCCGCGGGGCTGCCGCAGCCGGCGAGCGCGAGCAGGCAGGTCACCGCGAGTACTGGTCTCCGCACGCGCCCACCCTCCCACACCGGCACGCGGCTACGCTGGAAGTCAAGACTTGGCCGACGAGAGGAGCCGCGGTGCAACCCGGTGGCGTGCCCGACATGCAGCAGATCTTGCAACAGGCGCAGAAGATGCAGGAACAGCTCATGTCCGCGCAGGAGGAGCTGGCCAGCGCGGAGGCGACCGGCTCGGCGGGCGGCGGCCTGGTGACCGCGACGGTGTCGGGCGCGGGTGAGCTGAAGTCGCTCACCATCGACCCGACGGTCGTCGACCCGGAGGACACGGAGACGCTGGCCGACCTGGTCGTCGCCGCGGTGCGGGACGCGAGCGCCAACGCGCAGCAGCTCGCCGCGGACGCGATGGGCCCGCTCGCCGGCGGGATGGGCGGGCTCGGCCTGCCCGGCATGTAGCGACCGAGGATGTACGAGGGACCGGTACAGGACCTGATCGACGAGCTCGGGCGGCTGCCCGGCGTCGGTCCGAAGAGCGCGCAGCGCATCGCGTTCCACCTGCTCGGCGCCGACCCGGCCGACGTGACCCGGTTGCAGCAGGCGCTGCAGAAGGTCAAGGAGGGCGTGGTCTTCTGCGACATCTGCGGCAACGTGTCCGAGCAGCCAACCTGCCGGATCTGCCGGGACTCGCGCCGCGACCCGAGCGCGGTGTGTGTCGTCGAGGAGCCGAAGGACGTACTGGCCATCGAGCGGACCCGCGAGTTCAAGGGCCGCTACCACGTGCTCGGCGGCGCGCTCGACCCGTTGTCCGGCATCGGGCCCGATCAGCTGCGGGTGCGGGAGCTCCTGCAGCGGATCTCGGCGCAGGAGGTGACAGAGGTCATTCTCGCCATGGATCCGAACACCGAGGGTGAGGCAACGGCGACCTACCTCGTGCGGATGCTGCGTGACTTCCCCGGCCTCGCGGTTACCCGGCTCGCGTCCGGACTGCCCATGGGCGGCGACCTCGAGTTCGCCGACGAGCTGACACTCGGCCGTGCGCTCACGGGTCGCCGCGCGGTGTGAGCGGAGCGCAGCGAACCATTGGCGCTGTGAAGGAAATCTGGGCCGCACCACCGAAGCTGGGCCGCACCCGACTAGTGGCGATCGACGGGCCGTCCGGCTCCGGGAAGTCGGTGTTCGCGGCCGCGCTGCGTGCCGAGTTGGACGCGGCGCTGGTCAGCACCGATGACTTCGCCACCTGGGACGATCCCGTCTCGTGGTGGCCGAGGCTGGTCGAGGGGGTACTCGAGCCGATCGCCGACGGTCGTCCCGGCCGGTACCGGCGGACCGAGTGGACCGACGGCCGCCCGCGCCCCGGCGCGCACGTCGACGTCCCGGTGCCCGGCGTCCTTCTGGTGGAAGGGGTGTCCGCCGGTCGCCGCTCGGTGCGCCCCCGACTGTCGTACCTGATCTGGTGCGAGCACCCCGACCCGGCCGAACGGCTGGCGCGGGCGGTCGCGCGGGACGGTGCGGCGAGCCGGGCACCGTTGGTGAGCTGGCAGGAGTTCGAGT
>Ga0193717_1002066_pt1 | contig 11813 bp, 11 predicted proteins | sample U2c2metaG_FD_145900 | JGI IMG/M metagenome (GOLD analysis project Ga0193717, IMG submission 145900) | Soil microbial communities from a riparian zone of the East river system, Colorado, United States - U2c2 | ecosystem: Environmental > Terrestrial > Soil > Riparian zone | place: USA: East River...
GCTTGCTCAATTTGGGTTTCGTCGCTTTTTACGCGATCGGCGCGTATCTATGGGCGGTTTTCGGTTCGCCGCAGGCCAATGCTTTTATTGCCGGCGGATTGTTTCCGCTCTCGGCCAACTGGTTTTTTGCCTTTCTCCTGCTGAGTATCGTGGTCGGCGCGCTCACCGGCGTTCTGCTCGGTCTGCCAGTATTGCGCGTGCGCGGCGATTATCTCGCCGTCGTTACCCTGGGCTTCGCCGAAGTTGTACGCGCGCTGGTCAACAATCTGGATAAACCGATCAACCTGACCAACGGCCCGCGCGGTATCTCGCCGATCAGCAAGCCGCCGTTGTTTTTTCAGCCGGTGCTGGAATTCCTCGGCCTACAGATTCCCGTCGCCAAGCTTTATCCGCTGTATTTCTACTTTCTCGTTCTGCTGATGGTGTTCGTTATTATTCTGGTTACTCGCCGGCTGGAAAACTCGCGGGTCGGACGCGCCTGGAAAGCGATTCGCGAAGACGAAATCGCCGCGTCCGCCATGGGCGTGCCGGTGGTTCGCATGAAACTGTTGGGGTTCGCCGTCGGCGCCTCTTTCGCCTGCGCCGTCGGCGTGTTGTTCGCCGCCAAGCAAGTTTTCATCAACCCCGAGAGTTTTACCTTCATGGAGTCCATCGGTGTGCTCGCCATGGTGATCCTCGGCGGCATGGGTTCCATCCCCGGCGCGGTGCTCGGCGCCACCGGCGTAACGATTCTCAATTTACAGTTGCTCAAGGGCCTGTCGCTTTGGCTCAATGGCCTGCGCCAATCGGGCGCCGAGTTGGTAATCCCGCTCGTTGGCAGCTATCCGTTGAGCCAATTGCCGGCGCAATTCGAGCCGGCGAAATACGAGCGCATGGTGTTCGGTTTGGTCTTGATCCTGATGATGATTTTTCGCCCACAAGGGATTCTGCCGCCACGCCAGGGGTCAGGAAAGTAGCATGGCGCTACTCGAGCTCAAAAATATTTCGAAGCGTTTCGGCGGTCTCCAAGCGCTGACGCGGGTAAGTATGGAACTCGATGAGGGTGTGATCGCTTCGTTGATCGGCCCCAATGGCGCGGGCAAGACCACCTTGTTCAATACTTTGACAGGGCTGTACCGGCCCGATGAAGGAGAGATTCTCTTCCAAAATCGTTCTCTGCTCGGCTTGAAGCCGGAGCAAATCACTGGCGCGGGAATCAGCCGGACCTTTCAGAACATTCGACTGTTTTCGCATATGTCGGTATTGGAGAATGTCTTGGTGGGTCGCCATGCGCGATTGAAAACCAATCTCGCCGATATTCTAATCAGCTCAAAACGATTTCATACGCAGGAGAACGACGCGCGCCGCAAAGCGCAGGAGTTGATTGAGCTCACGGGTCTCAGCGGTCGAGAACACGAGTGGGCGCAGCAGTTATCGTACGGCGAGCAACGCCGGTTGGAGATCGCCCGCGCGCTGGCCGCGGAACCGCAGTTGTTGCTGCTCGACGAACCGACGGCTGGTATGAATTCCAGTGAAGCGCGCTCCCTGATGGCGCTCTTCAAGGAGCTTGTCGGGCGCCACGTCAAGGCGATCCTGTTGATCGAGCACAACATGCGCGTCGTTATGGGGATCTCAGATTGTGTCCACGTCCTCGACTATGGCGAAAAAATCGCCGAGGGACATCCGGACCAGGTGCGTCAAGACCCGCGCGTGATCGAAGCCTACCTGGGTCCGGGCTCATGGATCGAACGTGCTCAAGGTTAATGATCTGCACGTCTACTACGACGCCATCCACGCGCTCCGAGGCGTCTCGTTCGCAGTCGAGCGAGGTGAGCTGGTTACTTTGTTGGGCGCCAACGGCGCCGGCAAAACCACCACGCTGAAAACGCTTTCCGGGCTGCTCCGGCCGCGCCGCGGCAGTGTCTTGCTCGAAGGCGTCGGCCTCGAGAAAATCGAGCCTCACGTTATCGTTCGCCGCGGCGTTGCCCACGTGCCCGAAGGCCGAAAAGTTTTCCCGCGTTTCACCGTCCTAGAAAATTTGCTGATCGGCGGTTACACACGCCACAAGAGCGCCCTCGGTGCGGAGCTGGAGTTTGTTTATCAGATGTTTCCCCGTTTGAAAGAACGCCAGAAGCAATACGCCGGGACCCTCTCCGGCGGTGAGCAGCAGATGCTTGCCATCGCCAGAGCGCTGATGGCCAAGCCGAAATTATTGCTGCTCGACGAGCCTTCAATGGGGCTCGCGCCCAAGTTCGTCGAGCAGATCCTGGAAAATATTCGCGCCATCAATCAAGCGGGCGTCACAGTGTTACTCGTTGAACAAAACGCCGCCATGGCCCTGGCCATATCGCATCGCGGCTATGTCCTGGAAACCGGCGCGGTGATTCTCGAAGGCAAGGCGAGCGAGCTCGCCGGCAATGATTTGGTCCGGCAGGCCTACTTAGGGGGATGAACTAGGCGGCCGTCTTTAAAGAACGCCAACGAACCGCTACACTGATTCACCGTGCAATATCGAACTCAACAATTCAGCTTCGGTCCCGGCCGTGTCACCCCGGCGGTCAAGTTTCTATTGATCGCCAATACCGCGGTTTTCGTCTTTCAAACACTCATAGCGTTCATAGGGACAGGACTCGACGATCAGCTAAGCCTCTATTTCGGACTGGTGCCGCCGCTGGTATTGAACGATTTCTATATCTGGCAACTGTTCACCTACCAGTTTCTCCACGGCGGATTGTTTCATTTGCTCTTTAATATGCTGGCGGTTTGGATGTTCGGCTGCGATCTGGAGCAGCGCTGGGGCAGCAGTTTTTTCCTGCGCTACTATTTTGTCTCCGTCATCGGCGGCGGCATTCTCAACACGATCCTTGTGCCGGGTCAGATGGGCCCGAGCATCGGCGCTTCGGCGGGTGTCTACGGTATTCTGCTCGCTTACGGCTTGATTTATCCGAATCGCATTATTTACTTTTATTTTTTGTTTCCGATCAAAATGAAATATTTCGTGATGATCATCGGCGCCATCTCGCTCTACTCGTCCCTCACTGCCGGACAGAGTGGCATCGCCCACATGGCTCATCTGGGTGGCATGTTGTTCGGCTATATCTACTTGCGCGGCTTCAGTCCGTGGGTAGGATTCAAGAACTATCTCGACCGCCGGCGCTTAAGCCGCCTCAAACGCCGCTTCAAAATCGTTGCCGGCGGCAAAGACGACGATTCTGGACCGACGGTGCACTAAGAGCAGACCGCGACGTTTGTGCTTTTTTTCATTCCTAGAGCTTTTCCCACGAGATTAGAAATACTCCCAGGATCACCAACGCGACGGCCGCGATCTTACGCGCTGTTACTCGATCCATGTCTTTAAGAAAAATCGCCGAGAGCGGCAGGATGAAGAGCGATGAGGCATTGATCAACGGTGAAATGATCGACACCCGTTCCATGCTGAGCGCAGTGTAGGCGAAGGCGTAGGACAGAAAGTTCATAAAGCCAGCGGCGGCGAAGATTTGGAAGCCCCGCGTCGCGGAGGTAGCGGGCGGGGTTTTCTTCTCGAAAAGCAGGTAAAGCAAACACATTGTAATGAACGAGGTGGTTGCGGCGATCGCAGCGCCGAAGATCGGCGCGTGGATATGGGCGACGCCGAAGCGGACCAGGTTGTCGCGCGCGGCGAACAGGAAGGCGGCGGTCAGCGGAAATAGCAGGTCGCGCGTGCGCCAGGTTTTGGTCGAACCGCGCCAGGAAAGTGAAACGATTCCCGCGACGATGGACAGGGTGCCGAGCAGGTTCGTGACGCTCGGGCGCTCCTGCAAAAAGGAAACGGCGAACAGGGTGGCGAACAACGGCGTGGCGTTGGTCAAGCACGAGGTTATCGAAGCGCCCAGCCGGTCCATGCCCTTGAAGATGAAAAAGCGCGCCACGCCGGGCACGAAAATACCGACTAACACGAAAATAATATTTGCCGGTGCCCAGAGATCGATCCCATCAACGAAAAGTAGAACGTAAACCCAGAGAAAGAGCGAATTAAAGCCAAGATTGGTGAGTAGACCGCGAAAATAGTCGAGGGACGCAATTCCGCGGTTGATCAAGATCATCGAAACGGCGAACCAGAACGAGCCGAACAGTCCAAGCAGGATGGCAACCATGATGATTGGTCATGACCCTATCCGCTGTTCGTCGGGGGATCAATTGCGCGAGGCGCGATTTGCCGCTTGGCAGCCTATAGATCTGTGCTAACAAAAACGCGCTAGCGGCGTCTAATAGTTGCGGCGGTTGTGTGCTTTACTATCTTTACACCTGACAGAATCGGCCCATGAAGCGAGTTCTAATCCCGGCGATGATTGTAGGTTTCATTCTATCGCTGCCCGATCCAACAATAGGCGGACCTGGGCAGCAGCCCGGTGTTCGCTCGGGTGTTAGTCCACGCGGTTCAGTTTCGCGTGGGCGAGGTCGCCACGGTGTGCCAGTCTATCGCTATGCTTACCCTGGTTATTCCTATTATTCCCCCTATTATCAACCGCCAGTAGTGATCTCGCCTTACGGACCCTCTTACTATCTGCCGCCGGTCGTCGAAGTAACCGCGCCATATTTTTGCGTCCTGCACAACGCCGGCTTCATGACGCGGGCGGGCATGCTCGACCACCTCGCCGGAACGCATAAATTTCCGCTGGAAGGCGCGGCTAGACTTTGTCCCGACGGTGTCGACAGTTGCATCTATCCAATGCCATAGACGGTTTCTCTGTCTGCTGTATCAAGTCTGAATTCGTTATTTTCGATCCATCGGATTGCACCGACTGCTCGATGTGTTACCTATGGAATTCGTTTGTCTGCTAACATCAATGCTGCGGACGCAAAACATGGCGGAAAAAATTTTTACACCTTCGGAGCTCTACGACGCGTGGCCCTTGTTGTCGATGGAGGAACGGATCGAAGGATTCGAATTTCTTCATCGAAATGATGCAGACGATTTTTTTCTGCAGTTGAGCGCGCGCGATAGAATGCAACTGATCTTGGCGCTGCCGACCGGTGCGCGCCGCTTGTGGATGAGGCTGCTGGCCCCGGATGACGCCGCCGACGTGATCCAGGAGGCGTCCGTCGACGAGCGCGAACATCTGCTCTCCTTGCTCGATGATTCTACCTCCCGCGAAGTGAAAGGATTACTCGATTACGCGGAAGATGAAGCTGGCGGCCTGATGAATACCCGTTATTCGCGGCTGCGCGCGGACATGACCGTCGGCGAAGCGATCAGTTATCTACGCCGTGACGCGCGAACGCGCGAACGGACGGTTTATTATGTTTACGTCGTCGATGGCGAAGAACGGCTCCTGGGTGTCGTTTCGTTCCGTGATCTCATCGTCGCTCCTGGCGACAAGCTTGTCAGCGATGTCATGCGCACCGAAGTGATTTCCGCGCCCGATGATTTGGACCAGGAAGCGTTGAGCAAGCTGTTTATGCGCCATCATTTGCTGATGATGCCGATCGTCGATGCGGAAGGGCGCATCCAGGGTGTGGTGACCGTTAACGACATCGTCGACGTGGTCCAGGAAGAAGCGACTGAAGACATCCAAAAACTCGGCGCGGTCGAGGCTTTGGACGAGCCATACCTGGAAATTTCCCTGCCTCGCATGATCCGCAAGCGCGCCGGCTGGTTAGCTGCGCTGTTTCTCGGAGAAATGCTCACGGCGACCGCGATGGGGCAATTTGAAGCGGAAATAGCCCGCGCGGTGGTCTTGGCATTGTTTGTGCCCTTAATTATCAGTAGCGGCGGCAATTCGGGAGCGCAGGCGACCACGTTGGTTATCCGCGCGATGGCGCTGGGAGAGATTCGGCTGCGCGATTGGTGGCGGGTCATTCGCCGCGAAGTGGTCACCGGCCTGGGGCTTGGATTAATCTTGGCCAGCATCGGCCTCATTCGCATCGTTTCCTGGCAGGTGATGTTCCATGCTTACGGTGAGCATTACTTTCTCGTAGCGCTGACCGTGGCGCTTAGCTTGGTCGGTGTAGTTTTATGGGGTTCGGTGGCCGGTTCCATACTCCCTTTTATATTACGCGGTTTGGGTTTCGATCCGGCGAGCGCGTCAGCGCCCTTCGTCGCGACGCTGGTCGACGTTACCGGACTGGTGATTTATTTCAGCGTGGCGGCGGTGGTGTTGAGCGGGACGCTGCTCTAGGACAACAAATCCGCGCTGCTCTTGCGCCGACGAATTCCTTATCCCCAATAGTTTGATCCGCATCAGAGCTGCGCGCTTTCTCGGCTACAGGCTTTGCGCTATGATTTCCTGCGTAGATTTGCCGATGCCATGAGCGACCTTGTCAAAAAACTCTCGAATATCCTCGATCCTGCGCGTATTTCTGTCGATGCCGGATTGCTCGATGAACTCTCGTGGGACGCTCTCAGCGAAGGACGGTTACACCCGCGGCATTCGCCGCAGCTGCGCACGCCGCTGGCCGCGCTGAACCCGCTCTCGACGGAAGAGGTTCGCGGTATTGTCGAGGTCGCTAACGCGGAGAACGTCGCACTGGTACCCTTCGGCGGCGGCTCGGGACTGATGGGCGGCGCGCTTTCGGTCCGGCCGTGTTTGGTAATCGATTTGCGCAGTATGAATCGAATTCTCGAAATCGACGGCGAATCTCGTTCTGCGCGAGTTCAAGCTGGCACAGTGTTGGAATCGCTGGACCAAAAGCTAAACGATCACGATTTCATTCTTGGCCACGATCCTTGGACGGTGCCCGTGGCGACCGTTGGCGGCGCGATTTCCACCAACAGCGTCGGCTATCGCGCCGGCATCTATGGTTCCATGGGTGAACAAGTGCTCGGTTTGGAAGCGGTCTTGCCCAACGGCGAGATTCTGCGCACAAGGCCGGTGTCGAAGCATTCTGCCGGGTTGCAGTTGAATGTTCTCCTGATCGGTGGCGAAGGTTGTTTCGGTATTATCACGGAAGCCACTGTCAAAATATTTCCCAAGCCGCAGGCGCGCCGATTTGTCGGCTACCTCTTCGCATCTTTCGAGCAAGGCTATGCGGCGATTCAGGCGATGTTTCATCAGCGTCTGCGGCCGGCTATGCTCGACTATGGCGATGATGAAGACCGTCATGATCCCGGCGCGTTGTTGTATCTCGTCTTCGAAGGCAACGCGGAAATGACGGCGCTAGAGGAGAAACTGGCGGCGGCTATTTGCCTTGCCCACTATGGTGAGTCGTTACCGCGCGCGGACACAGAGGCATTTTGGAACGCCCGTCATGAAATCGCGCGCCGATTCATGCGCAATCGGCGTCAGCGGCGCGAGCGCGGACGCGATGGAATGTACCGCGATTGGATCCATGTGGCATTGCCCTCGTCCAAGGTGCTGGCTTTCCGGCGCGCGGCGCAAGCGGTGATTCGACGCCGCGGTGTGCGATTGCAAGAAAGCGGCTTGTGGGTCCAGCCCGAACTGTTTTCGATGCGCCTGGGCGCCGATGAAGAGGATCTGCCGGACGCGCAGGTGGCATTGGAAGAGACCGTCGAGGAATTACTTCGCTTGGTGCAGCAGATGGGCGGTTCGATGGAATATACCCACGGCGTCGGCGTGAAATTGGCACCGCTTATGGCGGGAGAGCACGGCTATGGACTCGAAGTCATGCGACGGATTAAACGCACTCTCGATCCCAACAACATAATGAATCCGGGTAAGATGGGACTTGACTAACTGTCGTTGTCCTTGGTCAAGATTCCGCTCAAAGCTGTGCGACGCTCAGCTGCGCGAAAGCGCTCCGAGGGTTCGTAGTAATTCGTCAAAAGGGAAGTTGCAAATTCGGCGTCATGAGTGCTTTGACAAGCCGGGGGAATCCAGATAAGTAAATAAGACGAGGTTGGTTTTGGGAGTGAGTAGAAGTAGCTCGATACACATCTTTTGCGACTGGTATTTAGGCAATCAAAATGCACCCAAACGGGTGCATTTTTTTTTGGTAAAAATGGGAGACAAATAAGTTGCATACACAAATCGAATTGTTAGCAATGTTGCAGACGGTCGATCGAGAGATCAAGCAGCAAACTGGTTTCAAGCAAGGTTTGATCAGTGAACTCGAAAGCAAAGAGCGCGCAATACAGGTGAAGAAGCGTGAAGTGGAAATTACCACTGCCGCTTATGCGGAGCGCGAGAAGCTACGCGCGGAAAAAGATCGAATGTTTCAAGACGAAGGAAAAAAAGCCGTGGATAAGCGGATGCGCATGAACCGCATCAAGAACATCAAAGAGCTGCAAGCTTTGCAGCGGGAAATCGATCAGACCAAGCAAGCAAACGGCGATCTTGAAGACGAGCTAATCAAGATCATGCAGGAAATTGACACGATGAAAGCTCAGATCCAGGCGAAGGAGAGCGAAATGGACGCCTTGCAGGAAGAATTGAAACAAAAACAAGGCGAGTTACGGGAGCAAATCGGCGGCATCGAGAACGCCGTATCGCAAGCCGCGACGCGCCGACAAGCCATCGCCGCGCAACTCGCCAACGACCTAGTCTCGCGCTATGAACTGATCTTTGCGCGTCGTGGCGGCACGGCGGTCGTGGAAGTTTCCGGAGGTATCTGTCAAGGTTGCTACATGAACATACCACCGCAGTTAGGCAACGAAATCATCAGAAATGAAAAGCTTCATCTCTGTCCGAGTTGTCAGCGTATTCTCTATGTGAAGCCGTCCGCCGAGCAACCGGAAAAAACTGTCTGATTGTGCGGATGAGCCCGCAAATGGGCATTTGCCTCCCGCAGCGCTGTTGGCTCTCACGTACAGGTGAGGGAGAATTTTCGCCGCTATCGCTAGAGCGTATTTGATCGTCTAACCGAACCGCAACAGAATTTTTTTTCCTACTTGGTAATCGTTACGGTTGAATCGCAATAAGAATGTCTGTTGACGCTCGATGGGGTATCGCACAGAACCGCCGATGCCGGCTGCGGCGGTGATTTTGGATGAAATCGGCAAGGTGATGAAAGAGATCGGCCGGCCGCATAACCAAGAATGTCGCGGAATGCCAAGGATGTTTGACTTCTCCAGTTAGGACAAAAAGGAAATTCTCCTGCAGGGCGACTCCAACTCTTGTTCGGCAATTTGAACGCCGAATATCCGGTCAAGATCACAGCGCTCAAAGTGCCGTTTCAGCGCGCGATGACTTGGTTGCGCCAGTTTGATGCCTATCGTATTGTCATGTGCGCCGCGAGTTGGACAAATTGGCAGATCGATTGGCCAATGAAGATATCGACGACGCGGCCAAACAGTGCAGGCTAAAGTGGATTGAGCGATCGCTCCGCGCGCACAAGCGTGAGGGGAGGAAAGTCCGGACTCCATAGGACGGGGTGGCCGTTAATGGCGGCCCCGAGTGATCGGGGGAAAGTACCACAGAAAACATACCGCCTGCCGCTTTCGCGGTCGGTAAGGTTGAAAAGGCGAGGTAAGAGCTCACCGGTTCGCCAGTGATGGCGAACGCTTGGCAAACCCCACCTGGAGCAAGACCAAATAGGAGGGTTGGGTGGTCCGCCCATAGCCCTCGGGTATGGTCGCTCGACCCTTTGAGCAATCAAAGGGCAAGATGAATGATCGCTGTGGTCTCGTTACGGGCCACGACAGAATCCGGCTTATCGATCCGCTTTAGCCTGTTGGTTTATACCCTTCACTGCGTCGCTTCCGGGGCGCCAATTCTAGCCAGATCTACGCTCAGACGACGGTATCAACGCATGGAGCGAACTGGCTTCATGAGTGGCAGAGTACTGCATCCTTAACTCATCCCTAATTAGCGCGGCCAATTGGCCTTTCCAGGACCGGGCGATCGGTCTGGTCTACTTCAGTTTCACCTCACTCCCGAGTGGTCCGATGATATTGAGAAGTCGATAGAATTCCTCGCAAAAACCCCTAATTTTGATTGACACAATATGCCTAGCAAGTTATAAGTGGGCGCGAGTGTCACATAGGACCATGATATCCCAAATGGAACCGTCGATCGGCGTGAAAAATTGATGTTTCGGGGAAGTTTTGAACATTCTATCGATCTCAAGGGACGTTTGAGCATTCCCGCATCCTTCCGTGATGAGCTTACAGGTGAACATAAGAACCGTTTGATGGTCACCAATTTCGCGATAGAAGGCAAGAAATGTCTCGACGTTTATCCCGTCGATGAATGGTCGCGGATGTTAGAGGAAGTTCGCAAAAAGCCAAGGTTCGATCAGCGTATGTTGATGTTTCAAAACTACTATCTTGGTGCCGCCCGTGAATGTGAGCTGGACGCTCACGGGCGCATTCTGATTCCACCTGGCTTAAGGAAGTACGCGAACCTCAGACGCGAAGTCGTTCTGGTGTCAGCATTGGAGAAGTTTCGCATGTGGGATCAAGAGATATGGAATCAGGTTTTTGCCGACGCCGAAGAAAAGCTATTACAGGATCCGGATTTCTTGAGTGAGTTGGGAATATAGGGAGTGATGATACGCGCGGTGACGGGCGAGAAGGAGAGTACGAATGTTAGTGCGTAAACCGATTCAAGACATCTCGGTGCTCGACGTTACCGGAGATATTGATTTTCGGGAAATGATCCGCATTAAAGAAGCTATCGGGGGTCTGATGGAAAAGGACCGGATCAAAGTGGTGCTCAACTTGAAATCGGTCGATCACATCAACTATCTCAGCATTGGCGTTCTGCTCGAACGGCTAAAGGCTTTGCGTAATCTAAACGGCGATCTCAAGCTCGCGGGCATGAGCCCATTCCTGCGTGATATTTTCAGAGTGGTCGGTATGGACCGATTTTTCGAAGACTATACCTCGCTTGAGGACGCCATCGAAAGTTTCGACGATGATTGGGAGGGTGACGAAACTAGTCACTGAGCGGTGTTTACGCATGTTTCCGTTTTGCTAAAGGAGGCCATTGGATTTCTCAGTCCGGCGCCGGGTCGGCGTTACTTAGACGGAACCCTAGGAGGGGGTGGTCATGCCGAACAGATTCTGATTGGCAGCAGTCCCGATGGCGAAGTCTTGGGGTTGGACCGGGATGACGAAGCGCTCGCCGCAGCCGAACAGCGGCTACGAAGTTTTGCCCCGCGGTTGCTAACCCGTCAGGCGAGTTTTGCAACGGCGCAGCAGATTCTCAACGAAATTCACTGGGAGTCGGTCGACGGCGTGATCTTGGATCTTGGTATTTCGTCGCATCAAATCAACGATGCGGAAAGAGGTTTCAGCTTTCGCTCTAAGGCGCGGCTGGATATGCGCATGGACCGGCGGCAATCCCTCGACGCCCGGCAGATCATCAATACGTTCGGCGCGGCGGAGCTGGAAAAGATTTTTCGCGACTTCGGCGAAGAGCCGCAGGCTCGGCGTCTCGCTCAGGCAATCGTTGCCGAGCGTAAAGCGCGATCTCTGGAAACCACGGACGCCCTCGCTGGGCTTGTCGAACGGGTTAAAGGTCATGGTTGGCGCGACCATCATCCGGCGACTCAGATATTTCAGGCGCTACGGATCGCGGTCAATGAGGAAATCCGGCAGTTGGAGCTTTTCTTGGCAAGCGGGTACGAATTGCTGCGGCCCGGCGGGCGTATGACGATCATCGCGTTTCAATCTCTTGAGGACCGCTTGGTGAAAAATGCTTTTCGCAAGTGGAGCCGTGCATGCATTTGTCCACCGCGGGCGATGAGTTGCCAATGCGGCTGGAGTCAAAAGGTGCGGCTGCTAACCAAGAAGCCGGTGGTGCCGTCGGCAAACGAAATTGGCGTCAACTCGCGCGCGCGCTCGGCGAAACTGCGCGCGGTGGAGAGAGTCTAGGGTTTAACATGGCCGGGGCCAACAGCGCGCAGTCGCTCAAATTATCCTCCGTAAAACGCGCACGGGCCGAACGTCCGGC
>Ga0193717_1002067_pt1 | contig 11811 bp, 13 predicted proteins | sample U2c2metaG_FD_145900 | JGI IMG/M metagenome (GOLD analysis project Ga0193717, IMG submission 145900) | Soil microbial communities from a riparian zone of the East river system, Colorado, United States - U2c2 | ecosystem: Environmental > Terrestrial > Soil > Riparian zone | place: USA: East River...
GCTGAAAGCGGCGGTCGCGAGCCGGGTCCTGCTGGCGCAGTACGCCGTCGGGATGCTGGCGATGGGCTCGTTCGTGGCGCTGTACAACGCGGCCGGCTTCCGGCTGACCGGGAAACCGCTGGACCTGTCCCCGGCGATCGCGTCGCTGGTGTTCCTGGCGTACGCGGTCGGCTCGGTCTCGTCCTCGATGGCGGGGAAGACGGTCGCGCGCTTCGGCCGGGTGCGGACGGTCGTAGTCGGCTTGCTCACTACCATCGCCGGTGCCGCGCTCACGATCTCCGACTTCCTGCCGCTGGTCGTACTCGGTTTCCTCGTGCTGACCGGCGGGTTCTTCGCCGCGCACGCGGTCGCGAACGGCTGGGCCGCCGCGGAGGCACCGGAAAACGCCCGTGGCCAGGTCGCGGGGCTCTACACGCTTTCGTACTACCTCGGCAGCAGCGTCGGCGGGACGGCAGGCGCGGTGATCTACGGCCAGGCGGGCTGGACCTGGCTGATCGTCTACACCGCCGTGCTCCTCACGCTGGCGATGGCCGCGGTACTCAGTACTAAACGCTAGGCCACGGCGGCGACGAGTAGCCCGCCACCGACCGGCAGCAGCGCCGGGACCAGGCGTTCGTCCTCCCGGATGGCCCTGGCGAGCTCGCGCAGCGCGAGCATCTCCGGATCCCGCCGGTTCGCCTCGGCGCGTCCACCGGCCAGCACGTTGTGGAAGGCGAGCACGCCACCCGGGCGCAGCAGGGCGACGCCCTTCTCATAGCAACTCGGGTATTCGATCCGGGCCGAGTCCACGAACACCAGGTCGTACCCGCCGGTGGTCAGCCGCGGCAGGACGTCGAGCGCCCGTCCCATGATCAGCCGGGTCCGCCCCGGCGGGAAACCCGCTTCGAGGAACGTCTTGCGGGCCGCCCGGTGGTACTCCGGTTCGATGTCGATCGAAGTGAGCACGCCGTCGGGAGCCATGCCGCGGAGCAGGTGCAGCCCGCTCACCCCGGCCCCGGTCCCGATCTCCACGACCGCCCTGGCCTGCAGAGTGGCGGCCAGGAACCTCAGCGCGGCACCCGCGGCGGCACCCAGCGGGGTGCAGCCGAATTCGGCCGCCCTGCCGCGCGCGGCGACCAGCGCCTCGTCGTCGGTCAGGTACCCCTCGACGTGCTCGGCGTCACCGAGTTCGTTCGAGGAGCTGATGTGTGTCCCGGAGCTCACGCACGGAGGTTAGCGCTGCTTGTCGATAAATCTGCGCAGGCTCCCTGAAACCTCTGGTTACAACTTCTCAGGGTCCTCTCAGTCCAGTCTCACTAGAACCATAAGGAAGCAAGTGAGACTGACCCGGAAGGCAACGAACACCGATGCACCGGGTTATCCGGGAACACAGTGCGGACGGCCCGCGTTGGGTGGAGTAGTAGGGAGAAAAGCCTGATGGAGGCTTCCCCCGCAACGAAGAGGAGCTCGATGGACACGCAGGTCGCGACCGAGGTCGAGCCGGTAACGGTCGACGGTGGCGAAGCAGCGTGGACGCCGCCCTCCTGGGACGAGGTCGTGCGTGAGCACGCTGACCGCGTCTACCGGCTTGCCTATCGCTTGACGGGTAACGCGCACGACGCCGAGGACCTGACGCAGGAGACGTTCATCCGCGTCTTCCGCTCGCTCGCGTCGTACAAGCCCGGCACGTTCGAAGGCTGGCTCCACCGGATCACCACCAACCTCTTCCTCGACATGGCTCGCCGCCGGTCGCGGGTGCGGATGGAAGGTCTGCCGGAGGACACGGACAGGATCGTCGGTGACGACCCGAGTCCCGAGCAGGTTTACACCGACACCCACCTGGACCCGGACCTACAGGCGGCACTCGACGAGCTGCCGCCGGAGTTCCGCGCGGCCGTCGTATTGTGTGACGTCGAAGGTCTCTCCTACGAGGAGATCGGCGCCACGCTCGGCGTCAAGCTCGGCACCGTACGAAGCAGGATTCACCGTGGTCGCCAGGCGCTGCGCGCGTCCTTGGAGCGGCGCCGCGCCATGGAGCGCGAAGCTGTGGAGGCATAAACATGACCGCACCGCGAGGATGGGGTTTCCCTGAGTCGCACCTGCTTCCCGACGCCGTGGTCGCCTTCGTGGATGGCGAGCTGTCCCTCGGCGCCCAGGATCGGGCCGCGTCGCATATCGCGCGCTGCCCGTTGTGCGCGGCAGAGATCATGTCCCAGCGGCAGGCCTGCACGGCCGTCCGGCACGCCGGAGCGCCGTCCATGTCGGCCGGATTCCTCGCGAGTTTGAGGTCGATCCCGCAGAACACCGATCTCCCGACTTCGCCGGACAACCTGGCGGTCACCGCGGACGGTCAGCTGGTCGCGATCCAGCGTCCGGACAGGGTCGCCGGTCTCCGTGATTCAGGCGTCCTCGGCGGGTCCGCCCCGCTGGGCAGTTCCGCTCCGCTCGGCAGCTCCCACAACGTGCTGGGCAGCAGCCGCTTCGGTGGCGCCCGCCGACGCGCCGCGCAAGGCGCGGGTGTGGTCGTGTCCGGTCTCGTGCTCAGCGCGCTCGCGCTGGTCGCCACCACCGCCGACGTCAGCGACGAGCCGCCCGGCAACGCGAACCTCCTGCCGGCGCAGTTCGGCAGCTCCCTGGCGCCCAGCCCGAGCACCTCCCAGGTCGTGCCGACACCGTCGCCCAGCAGCGCGCCGGTGCCCGCGGGCCTCGTCAGCATGCGCTGACCCGGGCAACGCCCACTTCACCGGCCTGCGGGCAAACTCGTCTCCGAAGTGATCTCCCAGCCGTCCGGCGCCTGAGGCATGAACAGTCGGGGAATGATGACCGAGCAGTCGAACTCGAACCATGAGCAGGCGCCCGAAGAGCGGCTCGCTCCTCGTCCGCTGGCCCGCCCTTCGGTGGATCCGGCTCAGGCGGCGACCTTTGGCCGTCCCCACGGCGTCGACGGCGCGTTCGACCGGCTCTACCGGCCGGACGCCGGGAACGGCAACGTCGCTGGCAACGGCACCGCCCAGGGCATGAAGCTGTCCCCGCCGCCGCCCGCCTCGCTCGCCGAAGCGTTCGGCCGCCCTCCCGGTTCCGAAGGCGTGCTCCTCGAACGTCCGCAAGACGACAACGGAGTTGCCGCCAAAGACGCCGAAGCCCAGATGTGGGCCGCGGGCTCAGACCCGTGGCGTGACCCGGCCGCCGGCGCGATCCTGGCCGGACCGGCCGTGCAGACCGAGCCGGAAGCGGAACCCCCGCCGCGTTCGCAGAGCGCGATGCTGAGTCTTCCCGAGGTGCTGTTCGGCCGCCGGGTCCGGCCAAGGGCGCTCGCGCTGCTCGGCGTCGTCGCGCTGCTCGTCGGCGCGCTCGGCGGGCTCGTCGGCTGGTGGGTCGCCGACACGGGCAACTCGCTGACCGGCGAAGCGACCATCTCCGAGGCCCAGGCCGGCAAGGAACGCCCGGCCGGGTCCATCGCCGACATCGCCAAGCGGGTCTCTCCCGCGGTGGTGTCGATCGAGGTCAAGTCCGGTGAGACCGGCGGTGTCGGCTCGGGCGTGGTGATCGACCCGCAGGGCTACATCCTCACCAACAACCACGTCGTCGCGCTCGCCGTCACCGACAAGACGGCCGTGGCCACCGCGGTGTTCATCGACGGCACGCGCGCCGAGGCGAAGGTCGTCGGCGCCGACCCGAAGACCGACCTCGCGGTGATCAAGGTCAACGTCGCCAACCCGACGGTCATCCAGATCGGCAAGTCCTCCGACCTCGAGCCAGGGGACGCCGCGATCGCCGTCGGCTCCCCGCTCGGCCTGGAGAACACCGTCACCTCCGGCATCGTGAGCGCGTTGCACCGCCCGGTCACCGCCGCGGACAGCTCCGGCCCGCCGATCATCTACGACGCGATCCAGACCGACGCGCCCATCAACCCGGGTAACTCCGGTGGCGCGCTGGTGGACTCGACGGGCGCGCTGATCGGCATCAACTCGTCGATCCGGACCGACGCCAGCGCCGGCGGCAGTGGCGCGGGCAGCATCGGCATCGGCTTCGCGATCCCCTCGGACACCGCGATCAAGGTCGCCAAGACGCTGATCAAGGACGGCAAGGTCGTGCACGCCGACATCGGCATCAACGCCGCTTCGGTCGCCGCGAACACCTCCGAAGGCGCGCAGGCGCAGAACGTCGCCCCGAACGGTCCCGCGGCCAACGCCGGGATCAAGGAGGGCGACATCATCACCAAGCTCGGCGGGCGTCTGGTGCGCAACGCCGCGGAACTGACGGTGGCCGTCCGTGACCACAGCCCCGGCGAAGTGGTGCCGGTGCAGCTGGTCCGGGAGAAGCGACTGCTAACGGTCGATGTCACGTTGGGTTCGGACTGACGGCAGGGATGCCCACACGGGTACGCTGAGCTGGGAAGTGCTGAAGGCGGAGGTTCACGGGTGTTCGACAGCGTTGGCTGGGGCGAGATCCTCGTGCTCATCGTCGCAGGTCTCTTTATTCTCGGCCCGGAGCGGCTGCCCGAGGCAGCGGCGTGGGTCGCCAAGAGCCTGCGCAAGGTCCGCGAATTCGCGACCGGTGCGCGCGAGCAGTTGCGCGAGGAAATGGGTCCGGAGTTCGAGCAGCTGCGCAAGCCGCTCGAGGACCTGCGCGGGTTGCGGAACTTCGACCCCAAACGGGCGGTGACGCAGCACCTGTTCGACGGGGACGCGGACCCGCTGGGGCTCAAGGGCATCAACGGCACGAACGGGGAAAGCAAGCCCAACGGCTACCCCGGCGCCACCACGCCGCAGATCAAAGCGCCGGAGCCGCTCACGCCCGGCGAGAAGCCACCGATCGACCCAGACGCCACCTAAGGCAAACGCGCTCCGCGCCTCTCGCGGGGAATATGTCGACACATTCCCCGCGAGAGCGTGCGTCAACGTCCGGTCGGGGTCACGTTCAGCATCATCCCGGCCAGGCCACGGGCCCGGACGGACAGCTTCGACGCGGCCGCCTTGAGCACCTTCGACGCCGGGGCGTCGGGCTCGGAGAGCACCAGCGGAGTGCCGTTGTCGCCGCCTTCACGCAGCCGCGTGTCGAGCGGGACCTGACCGAGCAGCGGCACCGTCGAACCGACGGCCTTCGAGAGCGAATCCGCGACGATCTGACCGCCGCCGGAACCGAAGATCTCGTTGCGCGAACCGTCCGGGTTCTCCAGCCACGACATGTTCTCGATGACACCGGCGATCCGCTGCCGGGTCTGCAGCGCGATCGCGCCGGCCCGCTCGGCGACCTCGGCGGCCGCCTGCTGCGGCGTGGTGACCACGAGGATCTCGGCGTTCGGGATGAGCTGCGCGACCGAGATCGCGATGTCACCGGTGCCCGGCGGCAGGTCGAGCAGCAGGATGTCGAGGTCGCCCCAGAACACGTCGGCCAGGAACTGCTGCAGCGCGCGGTGCAGCATCGGGCCACGCCACACGACCGGGGCGTTGCCGGGGGTGAACATGCCGATGGAGATCACCTTCACGCCGTGCGCCTGCGGCGGCATGATCATGGTGTCGACCTTGGTCGGCTTCTCTGAGGTGCCGAGCATGCGCGGGACCGAGTGGCCGTAGATGTCGGCGTCGACGACACCGACGGACAGGCCGCGCTCGGCCATCGCGACCGCGAGGTTGACCGTGATGCTCGACTTGCCGACGCCGCCCTTGCCGGACGCCACGCAGTACACGCGAGTCAGCGAGCCGGGCTGCGCGAACGGGATGACCGGGTCCTTGCTGTCACCGCGAAGCGAACGGCGAAGCTCGGTGCGCTGCTCGTCGTTCATGACGTCGAGGACGACCTTGACCTCGCGGACACCGGCGAGTTTGCCGACGGCTTCGGTCGTTTCCTTCGTGATGGTCGCCTTGAGTGGGCAACCCGCCACGGTGAGGTAGATCTCGACGGTCACGACGCCGTCTTCGGCGACAGTGACGTCCTTCACCATGCCGAGGTCGGTGATCGGTTTCTTGATCTCCGGGTCGTAAACGTCTTTCAACGCCGTCCGCACATCATCGACGCTGGGAAGCTGTTCAGTGCTGGTCACCACCCCATGCTACGGACCGGTTGTCTCGGCTGTCTCCGGCCTCTTCACCTTTGCCTTGCGGGGCTTCGTGTTGAGGTCTTCGCGGAGCTTGTCGAGCTCGCCGCGGAGGTAGTCGCGAGTGGCCACTTCACCGACGGCGATGCGCAGCGACGCGATCTCCCTGGCGAGGTATTCGGTGTCCGCCTTGGTCTGCGAAGCGCGGTTGCGGTCCTCGTCGAGCGAGACGCGGTCGCGGTCGTCCTGGCGGTTCTGCGCGAGCAGGATCAGCGGCGCGGCGTAGGCGGCCTGGGTGGAGAAGGCCAGGTTGAGCAGGATGAACGGGTACGGGTCCCAGCGCAGCGCCACGGCGAAGATGTTCAGCGCGATCCAGACGATCACGATCACCGTCTGCCAGAACAGGTACTTGCCGGTGCCGAGCGCGCGGGCGAGTTTCTCGGAGAACTTGCCGAAGGTGTCGGGGTCGATGTTCAGCGAGAAACGGTTCGGGCGGCGCGGTTGGTCCAGCCGTCGCCTTGAGAGGAGCTCAGCCACGTTTTGCCTCTTCGATGATGTCTTCGGCGGTGTCGTGCTCGCCGGTGATGTCGTGCAGGCCGGTTTCGCGCCAGTCCTCGGGCAGCAGGTGGTCGAGCACGTCGTCGACGGTCACCGCGCCCAGCAGGTGATCCTGCTCGTCGATGACCGGGCCGCAGGCGAGGTTGTACGCGGCGAAGTACCGCGTGACCTCGCTCAGCGACGCGCTCGGCCGCAGCGCCGGGAGATCGGAGTCGACCGCGGTCGCGACCATCTCGGCGGGCGGTTCGCGCAGCAGCCGCTGGAAGTGCACGACACCGACATAGCGCCCAGTCGGCGTCTCGGTCGGCGGGCGGCAGACGAAGACCATGCTGGCCAGCGCCGGCGGCAGCTCCGCGTTGCGGATACGCGCCAGCGCTTCGGCGATCGACGTGTCCGGGGTGAGCACCACGGGCTCGGGCGTCATCAGGCCGCCGGCGGTGTCCGACGAGTACGCCAGCAGCCGCCGGACCGGCGCGGACTCCTCCGGCTCCATCAGTTCGAGCAGCCTGGTCTGGTCCGCCGGAGCCAGCTCGGCGAGCAGGTCGGCCGCGTCGTCGGGGTTCATCGCCTCGAGGATGTCGGCGGCGCGCTCTTCGGGCAGGTAGACCAGCAGTTCCTTCTGGTCGTCCTCCGGCAGCTCCTCGATGACGTCGGCGAGCCGCTCGTCGTCCATCGCGTCGGCGACCTCGTGGCGGCGCTTGAGCGGCAGGTCTCGCAGGGTGGCGGCGACGTCGACGGCACGCATGGTGTCGAAGAGCATCAGCAGCTGCCCCGCGCCTTGCGGCTGTCCGGAAAGGTCGGTCAGGCCCAGGCCGGAGACCTCGGACCACGGCACCACCTGCAACGACGAACGCCGTTTGCCAAGGCCGATCCGGCGTTCCCGGATCGCGAGTTTCGCGAGCACCCAGTCGCGGGTCCTGGTCGGCTCCATCGCCGCGTCGATCACGGTGATGCGGGTTTCGGTACCCGCGAGGGTGGCGTGCGCGTCGAAGAGCTGCCCGACGACGAGGATCTCGTTGGGGCGCTGGTGGAAGCGGCGCATATTGACCGAACCGGTGGCGAGCGTTACCGCGTTCGGCTCGATCGAGGTCACCCGCAGCATCGGCACGAAGACGCGGCGCCGGGTGGAGAGCTCCACGACAATGCCGAGGATGCGCGGGGGTTGGTGGTCCAGCCGCAGCCCGGCGACGAGGTCGCGGACCTTGCCGATGGATTCGCCGTCGGGGCCGAATACCGGCAAACCCGCCAGTTGAGCTGCGAAAACCCGGTTCACGGCGGCCATGCTATGAGATTAGCCAGCGGCGCGCAGCGTCTCCGTTGAGGGTGGTGGTGGGCGACGGGAGGGCTTACTGTCCGGTGGCCCACTCGGCGATGTGGGGGATAGCGGCGAAGCCGGGGTTGTCGGTGTCGCCGTCTTCGAGCATCCAGAGCCAGTTCTGCACGGCCCGCACGAGCGACCACGCGCGGGCACGGTCGGCGTCGAGCTCGGCGGCTTCGACGATGGCCGCCATCCGGCGGTCCACTGTGGACTCCGTCGCGCGGTTCCAGAGCAACGCCATCGCGCCGAACTCGGCGTCGGCGGCGAGCGGCTTCGGGTCGATCATCAGCCACTTCTCGCGGGTCCCGGCGAGCACGTTCTGGAAGTGGCCGTCTTCGTTCACCAGCAGCCTGCCCGCGCCCGGGCCGAGGTCTCGGCACACTTCGACGGCGGCGTCGACCAGACGGCGCGGGAACGGTTCGCCGAGCTCGCGCCAAACCCCCGGCAGCTCCTCGGCCGTCTCCGCCGCCTCGACGCGCAGCTCGCGGCTCAGCTCGGCGGGCGCGGGGACGGCCAGGCGTCGGAGGAGCGAACCGGCCGTCTCGACGGCGTAGTCGATCGGCTCGTGGTCAAGCGTGCGCTCGGCGTCGAGTCGTTCCAACAGCATCGCACCGTGTTCCGGATCGTTTTCCAGCAGCAGCACCGCTCCTTGACCCTCCCAAGTGGACAGTGCGAGCGGTTCGTCGCGGGTTTCGGTGTCCTGCCAGCCCAGTTTGAGCACGACCTGCCGGCCGTCGGCCCGCTCGGCGGGCACGGCAACGCCGACGTAGCCGTGCATCGGCTCGCCGTCGAGCCTCAGGTCCCACGCGCGGCAGTAGCGGGTGGCCAGTCCGGGCAGCGAATCGAGCCATGCCTTGCCCGCGGCGCCTTCGCGCCGGATGGTCTGCTCGGCGAACCCGGCGGGAACGATCAATTCGGTCACCGCTCCATCATCGTGCCCCCGTCGACACCTTTTCCGGGCCTTTGTCGGGAGTAACATCAGGGTAGGGGTGCGAACACCCGGAGGTGCCCATGATCATGGAAATCTTCACCGCGGTCGTCGTCGTGGTAGGCGTCTGGACAGCGTCCAGCCTGCGTGTCGTCAAGCAGTACGAACGAGGCCTGGTGTTCCGTTTCGGGCGAGTGCAGCCCAAGGTCCGTGAGGCCGGGCTCACCTTCCTGCTGCCGGTCGCCGACCGCCTGCAGAAGGTGAACATGCAGATCATCACCCTGCCGATCCCCGCGCAGGACGGCATCACCCGGGACAACGTCACCGTGCGGGTGGACGCCGTCGTGTACTTCAAGGTCATCGATCCGGTGATCGCCGCGGTCAACGTGCAGGACTACCGGTCTGCGGTCGGGCAGGTGGCGCAGACCTCGCTGCGCTCGATCATCGGCAAGAGCGACCTCGACGACCTGCTGTCCAACCGCGAGCGGCTCAACGAGGGCCTGGAGCTGATGATCGACAGCCCCGCGCTGGACTGGGGCATCCAGATCGACCGGGTCGAGATCAAGGACGTCGCCCTGCCGGAGACGATGAAACGCTCGATGTCCCGCCAGGCCGAGGCCGAGCGGGAACGCCGGGCACGGGTGATCTCCGCCGATGGTGAGCTGCAGGCGTCGTACAAGCTCGCCCAGGCGGCGGCGACCATGGCCGACCACCCGGCCGCGCTGCAACTGCGGCTGCTGGAGACCGTGGTGCAGGTCGCGGCCGAGAAGAACTCGACGCTGGTGCTGCCGTTCCCCGTGGAGCTGCTGCGTTTTCTCGAATCCGCCACCACCAAGCCCGCCGCCGCGGCCGCTCCGTCACCGGCCGAGACACCCCCGGTGAACGGTCAGGTCGCGCCGCTGCCCCGGGCGTCGGACGACGTCGAAAAGCCGCCGGAGATCAGCCCGTCAGCGGGTTGACGACGGTGTCGGTCACCAGGAGCGTGAAAGTCACGCCGAAGCCGACCCACAGCGCGAGGACCACATAACCGCAGATGAAGGCGGCGGCCGCGATCCCGAGGCCGCCCGCTTCACCGCGCCGGGCGCGGCCGTAGGCGAGATGGCCCATGACGATCCCCGCGATCGCGCTCAGCCCCACGGTGAAGAACCCCGCCAGCGAACACACCAGCGCGCCCGTCGCCAGCTTGTTCTCGCGAGGCACCGGCGGCGGCCCGTAATACGGGACGGGTGGGTAGGTCATGGGGAAACCGTAGCGCGGCGTTTCAGCTCACACCGGCGCGTGGCCGAGCATCACGAGGCCAAACATGAACCAGATCAGCATCAGGATGGCCCAAAGTCCGCAGATGACGTAACCGATGATCATCCCGGCCTGTGCCATGCCCTGGCCACCGGCTTCGCCGCGCTTCGCCTTGCTGTACCCGACGTGGCCGAAAATGATCCCGAGGATCGCGGGCACGCAGAAGAAGATGCCGGCCAGTGAGCAGACCAGTGACGCGATGGCCATGCTCTGCTCTTGCCGCGGGGGTTGCGGCGGGAAGTCGTATCGGGTCGGTGGCTGATGAGGGTCAGATGGGTAGGTCAACGGATTCGCCCCTCGCGATGGATCGGATCCTCACCGTAGCGGTCACGGACGTGAGCGCCCTCATAGCAGGACTCGGCCCGACGGGTCATACTCACCGGTAACCCAGCGCCGGGCTCGTCAGTGCCGGTGTCGTGTCTCGAAAGGGAGCAGTGATGGCACGCCTTGCCCAGACCGCCGGCTTGACCGACGTGCAGTCCGAAATCCTCTCCACGGTGCGTTCGTTCGTGGACAAAGAGGTGATCCCGCACGCGCAGGAGCTGGAGCACTCCGACACCTACCCGACGGAGATCGTCGAGGGGATGAAGGAGATGGGGCTTTTCGGGCTCACCATTCCCGAGGAATACGGCGGCTTGGGGGAGTCGCTGCTGACCTACGCGCTCGTTGTCGAGGAGATCGCGCGCGGGTGGATGAGCGTGTCCGGGGTGATCAACACGCATTTCATCGTGGCGCACATGATCTCGCGGCACGGGACCGAGGAACAGAAGAAACACTTCCTGCCCCCGATGGCCACCGGCGAGGTGCGCGGGTCGTTTTCGATGTCGGAGCCGGATCTGGGCTCGGATGTGGCGGCGATCAAGACCCGCGCCAAACGCGATGGTGACGATTACGTCGTCGATGGCGCCAAGATGTGGCTCACCAACGGCGGTAGCTCGAATTTGATCGCGCTGCTGGTGAAGACCGATGAGGGCGCTGAGAAGGCTCATCATAATTTGACGACGTTCTTGGTGGAGAAGCCCGAGGGATTCGGCGAGGTTTCGCCGGGGCTGACGATTCCGGGGAAGATCGAGAAGATGGGGTACAAGGGCGTCGACACCACCGAGGCGGTGTTCGACGGGTACCGCATCGGGGCGGACAAGGTTTTGGGCGGGGCTCCGGGTAAGGGGTTCTCGCACATGATGGACGGGGTCGAGGTCGGGCGGGTCAACGTGGCCGCCCGGGCTTGCGGGATTTCGATCCGGGCGTTCGAGTTGGCCGTGGAGTACGCGCAGCACCGGAAGACGTTCGGGAAAGCCATCGCCGAGCACCAGGCGATCGCGTTCAAACTGGCTGAGATGGCTACGAAGGTCGAAGCCGCGCATTTGATGATGGTCAACGCGGCTCGGTTGAAGGATGCGGGGGCGCGGAACGATGTCGAGGCTGGGATGGCGAAGTTGATCGCCAGTGAGTACTGCGCGGAGGTGGTGCAGGACTCGTTCCGGATTCATGGGGGGTATGGGTACTCGAAGGAGTACGAGATCGAGCGGCTGATGCGGGAGGCTCCGTTCCTTTTGATCGGGGAGGGGACTTCGGAGATCCAGAAGACGATCATCAGCCGGGGGTTGTTGCGGGAGTACAAGAGCCGGAGTTGATTCCTGCGCGGCCCGATCGCCATCTGTCGACAGATGGCGGTAATCCTGGGGGGGGCGGTTG
>Ga0193717_1002068_pt1 | contig 11809 bp, 6 predicted proteins | sample U2c2metaG_FD_145900 | JGI IMG/M metagenome (GOLD analysis project Ga0193717, IMG submission 145900) | Soil microbial communities from a riparian zone of the East river system, Colorado, United States - U2c2 | ecosystem: Environmental > Terrestrial > Soil > Riparian zone | place: USA: East River...
TTCCAGATCCGTCGCTCGCGCCCAAACTTTAGAACCCAAGGGAAAACACCGAGCCAAATCCCTTATCTGTATCGGTCACTCGAATGGTCTCTTCGATGGTGGTGACGCCCTTGCGGACTTTTTGCAGCGCGCTCATACGCAGAGTGGACATACCGAGCTTTACCGCTTCTCTCTTCAATTCCATCGCTGATGCCCCTTTGAGTATCAACTCTTTTATGGCTTCATGCATGACCATTATCTCATAGATCGCCAGACGCCCGCGATAGCCGGTGCCGCCACAATCATTGCAGCCGCGACCGTGGAAACTCGAAAAGCCAGAGCTAATGTCAGCCGTGTCCACGCCTAAGTTACTTAAAATCTCGGGCTTGGTTTCGATCGGTTCCTTGCATTTCTCGCAGATCTTGCGGACCAGCCGCTGGGCGAGAATGAGATTGATCGCGGACGTCAACAGAAACGGCTCGGCCCCCATGTTTATCAATCGATCGATGGTGGCCGGGCAGTCGTTGGTATGCAACGTGCTCAGCACGAGATGTCCGGTTAAAGCTGCTTTGATGGCGATCTGAGCGGTTTCTAAATCGCGAACTTCGCCGACCATGATGATGTCGGGATCCTGGCGTAAAAACGACCGCAAACAGGCCGCGAAAGTGAGTCCGATCTGATCTCGCACCTGAACTTGATTAATCCCGACGAGATTATATTCAACCGGATCTTCCGCCGTCGAAATGTTAACGTCCGGTTTGTTGAGATCCGATAGCGCCGAATAAAGCGTCGTCGATTTGCCACTCCCGGTCGGGCCGGTAATGAGAATCATCCCGTAGGGCTTATGGATCGCATCCTCGAAATCCTTCAAATGTTGCGGGTCGAATCCTAGCTTGGACATGTCGAGCTGCAAGTTCGACTTGTCTAATAAACGCATGACCACTTTCTCGCCGAAAAGGGTCGGCAGCACCGAAACGCGGATATCCAACTCGCCGCCCACGCCCATTTTTAGTTTTATCCGGCCGTCTTGAGCGAGGCGCCGTTCGGCGATGTCCAGACCCGCCATGACCTTGAGCCGTGAAACCAGCGCGTTTTTAAGACGCAGTGGCGGACTCATGATTTCTTGAAGTACACCGTCGATGCGAAAGCGCACGCGAAAAATCTTTTCATAAGGTTCGACATGAACATCGCTGCAGCCGCGCTTTGCGGCATCCGCTAGGATGGCATTGACCAGCGTAACCACGGGAGCATCCATGGTCGCTTGCTGGAGTTCCTGGAGGCTAACTTCGTCGTTGTCGTGGATGACCTCCATCTCACCGTCGCCAAATCGTTTTAAGACATCGTCATAGCTGACCCCGCCGAAGCGACGTTCTAATACTTTTTTAATATTGGACGGCGTCGCCAGCGCCGTGCGCACGCCGTAACCGGTGACAAATTTGACTTCATTGATCGCGACCAAATCCGTCGGATCGGAAACGATCACGGTCAAAGTCGAACCCAGGAGTTTATAGGGAACAACTTGATGTTTCTGGACAATTTGCGGCGGCACTAAGCTGAAAACTGCGTCATCGATGTCGCCAGGGACGATTTCAATGATTTCGATACCAAACTGTTTGGCGAAAAAATTGGTGAGGATATCTTCGCTGGTAAAGCCGAGACGGACCAATTCCCTGATCACACTGGAGCTGCTGTCCTTGTCCTTTTTTTGGGCTTCGGAGAGTTGCTCCCGACTGACTATACCGCCTTTAACTAAAAGTTCTGCGAAACGCGGTTCCATAGAGTTCTACGAAAAGTACCAAATTATCGTAGATCGCTAGAACCCTGTCAACAAAATGTGCAGCTGTATCAATCAGAAGAATGGCGTTTTATTATTAAACTGGAATGTCTAACCATTCGAAATAAATCCTATTTCTGCAATGCGGCTCGTGCCGCGGCCAATTTTGCGATGGCCACGCGGTAGGGTGAACAACTGACGTAATCGAGACCTAGGTTATGACAAAATGCGACCGAACGGGGATCGCCTCCATGTTCGCCGCAGATACCGATCTCCAGATTTTTGCGAACTTTCCGGCCTTTGGCCACGGCTATGCGCATGAGCGCACCGACACCATCCTCATCGATGCAGACGAATGGATCGTCGGGCAAAATGCCTTGGACCACGTAACTCGGCAGAAACCGCCCCGCGTCGTCACGGGACAGGCCAAGACAAGTTTGGGTCAGGTCGTTGGTGCCGAAAGAGAAAAACTCCGCTTCTTGCGCGATCTCATCGGCGACCATACAAGCGCGCGGCAGTTCGATCATCGTCCCGATGAGGTAGCGAGTCTTGACGCCGTAGGCTTTCATGGTTTCCCGGGCGACGCGCTCAACGATCGCCTTCTGTTCGTGTAACTCTTGACGCGAACTAACCAGCGGAATCATGACTTCGGGAAAAGGATTTTTCCCGGCGCGACGCAGCTCACAAGCGGCTTCAAAGATCGCTTGGGCCTGCATCTCGGTGATTTCCGGATAGGAAATTCCCAGGCGGCAGCCACGGTGGCCCAGCATGGGGTTAAATTCTTGCAGCACATTCACTTTATGGCGCAGCAGGTCGAGGGGAACGTTCATCACTTGAGCGAGTTCGACGATTTCTGCATCACTCTTCGGCAAAAACTCATGGAGCGGCGGATCCAGAGTGCGAATCGTTACCGGGAGACCGCCCATGATATCGAGAATGCCTTTGAAGTCCTCTTTCTGCATCGGCAAAAGTTTGGCCAAAGCACGACGGCGGCCGGCTTCGTCATCTGCAAGAATCATTTCGCGCACGGCCTGAATCCGGTCGCCCTGAAAGAACATATGTTCGGTCCGGCAAAGGCCGATTCCTTCACTGCCGAATGCTTTGGCGATCGCCGCTTGATCGGGCTGGTCCGCATTGGTGCGCACACCCAACTTGCGCACCTCATCCGCCCACCGCATGAGCTTGGCAAATTGTTGATAGATGCGGGATTTGTCCGGACTCAGCGAATGCCCGAGCAAAACCTGCAAGACTTCCGACGGTAGGGTTTGAATTTCGCCCTTGATGACTTCCCCGGTACTGCCGTCGATGGAAATCCAGTCGCCTTCCTTCAAGTCAGCGTGATCCACGCGCAGCGTGCGGGCGACGTAATCGACCTGCAGCGCTTCGCAACCCGCGACGCAGACTTTCCCCATCTGACGCGCGACCAGAGCGGCGTGGGAAGTCATTCCGCCGCGCGCAGTTAAAATACCCTCCGCCGCATCCATGCCGCGAATGTCGTCCGGGCTGGTTTCCAACCGGCACAGCACAATCCGCTCGCCGCGTTTTTTCCATTCAACGGCATCGTCCGCATGAAATACCACGCGTCCCGTGGCGGCGCCCGGTCCTGCGGGCAGACCCTTCGCCAACAAACGCCCTTCTCTATTCGCGCGCTCCTTATCTTTTTGATCGAATATCGGACGCAGGAGTTGGTTGAGCTGATCCGGCTCGATCCTTAATAGCGCATCTTTCCGGCTGATAATCCTTTCCTCGACCATGTCGACAGCGATACGGATCGCAGCGAACCCGGTGCGTTTCGCGGTGCGAGTTTGCAGCATCCAGAGCTTGCCTTCTTCAATCGTAAACTCGATGTCCTGCATATCTTTGTAATGTTTTTCAAGGAGCTTACAGACACGCTGGAGATGCGCGAAGGCCTTGGGCATAACCTGCTTTAGCTCGGCGACGGGATTGGGCGTGCGCGTTCCGGCTACCACGTCCTCGCCTTGGGCATTGACGAGAAATTCGCCATAAAAATGCTTATCTCCGGCCGCCGGGTCGCGAGTAAAGGCCACGCCGGTAGCGCAGTTTTTCCCTAGATTGCCGAAAACCATCGCTTGAACGTTCACCGCTGTGCCCCAATGGTGCGGGATCTTATTGAGTTCGCGATAAGCAATCGCACGATCGTTATGCCACGAGCCGAATACCGCGCCGATGGCACCCCACAATTGTTCGAAAGGATTTTCGGGGAACGCTTTACCCGTCTGACTTTTGATTGCGCTCTTGTATTCCTGGACCAGCTCTTGAAGATCACTCTCGGTTAAATCCGTGTCGACCTGGGTGCCGCGCGCTTTCTTCTTGCGTTCAAGTAGCTCGACCAGCGGGTCAGCGGCGGATTTATCTACGGCTTTTATTCCGAGCACCACGTCAGCATACATCTGCACGAAGCGACGGTAAGAATCATAGGCGAATCGTGGATTGTTTGTGCGCTCAATTAGGCCTTCAACGGTTTGGTCGTTAAGGCCCAAGTTTAATACCGTGTCCATCATCCCCGGCATCGACTCGCGGGCGCCCGACCGTACCGAGACCAATAGGGGATTATTTTTGTCACCGAAACGTCGGCCCAGGCATTTTTCGATTCGACTAAGTGCCGTCTTGACTTGGGCGTCGAGAGTTTTTGGGAAGTTACGTCGATGGGCATAATAATAGCTACAGACGTCCGTACTAATCGTAAACCCAGGCGGTACGGGTACCCCGATCCGAGTCATCTCATGGAGCCCGGCACCTTTGCCGCCAAGCCTATCGCGCATCTTAGCGTTGCCTTCGGCTTTGCCGTTGCCAAAGAAATAAAGGGTCTGTCGCTGATTCGCCATGGTTGTGTAACCCTCTTCAGAAGTTATGAAGCGGTTCCTTCGCTTCGGAAACGATCAATGTAGCGCCGCCTCACACTAATGAAAACTGATACAGAAACGGCGCAGACTTTATCTCTTTGTCCATATGATATTGAATAAAACGCATCACTGCCGATCGAAGTTCCTGGACTACGGAAAATGGCAGTGGGATAGCATCGGGAAGCGCGCCGGTTTCTAACTGCAAGGCCGTCAAGACCTCTACAGCCATCGCCCCGAGCGGCAAGGTCTCGCGCCGTGCGCGTGCGCAAACCTCACAAAGGATCCCGCCGTCCGCGGGACTAAAATGCCACTGGGCGGAGGCCTCAGTGAGACGGTCGCCGCCGCAGCGTTTACAAGCATCCAACACCGGCTGATATCCTGTCAGCTTTAATAGTTTGAGTTCGAACGTCGTGAGAAACCTTAGCGAAGTGCCGTTTGCATCCAATGAACTTAACCCATCTCTCAAGTGTTGGAAAACCGCCAGGCTCTCGTCCCGTTCGCCCGTCAGACCATCCGTGATTTCGACTATATAAGATGCATGAGAAATCGACTCTAAGCTAGATGTCAGGTGGCGAAAGCCGTGCGCAAGCTCAGCGCCGAGAATAAATACCAGATTCGAATGGACACGTTCTTGGAAGCGCAGGTTAACCAGCGAAAACGGTTCGAGAGAATTTACAAACCGTCGACGCGAGCGTAGTGCGCCCTTCGCAATACCAGTCATTTTCCCGAAATTCTCCGTTAGCAACGAAACTATTTTATCGGATTCCCCGAAAGGTCGGGTCCGCAAAACGATCGCCGGGGTAACATGGCTAAGACGCATAATTCAATGCTCAATTGTCCTTGTGCGGGTACTTTCTTCAGAACCTTATCATTTTTTTATTTACGGTGACAAGTATTTAGAATATCTACGATTTCTAGCGGAGCCAAACTTGACACGATAAATCATCGTGATTAGATTCTCTGGGCTGTTATTATTGGAGGGACAAGGTCGGAATGAGCGACGAAAGCAAAAATATTACTCGAGAACGTGCCGAGGATGAGCCAGGCGAGGGTACGGAGATTGATCGCATCAGCGCGCTAGAGGCTGAACTCACCGATCTTAGGCAACAATTGGTCGCCAAGGAGGGTGAAGCCAAGGATAATTACAACCGATTCGTGCGGCAGACCGCCGAGCTGGATAATTTTAAAAAGCGCGCAAGCCGCGACCGTGAAGACGGTATTCGTTTCGCCAATGAAGTTTTGATCAAGGACTTGCTTCCGATCGTGGACAACTTGGAGCGCGCGGTCGCTCATGCCTCCGGTGGCGGCAATGGTAAGCCACTGGTCGAAGGCGTGGAAATGGTTCTCAAAGGGTTTCTCGATGTTCTTAGCAAACACGGCGTTCGCCAAATCGTTGCTCTCGGCCAGAGTTTCGATCCGGGCAAGCACGAGGCAATGGCCCAGCTCGATAGTGAGAGTCATGCGCCAAACTCGGTGATCGACGAGCATCAAAGAGGTTATTTTTACCGCGAGCGCCTTCTGCGTCCTGCTCTGGTGACCATCGCTAAGGGTTTAAAAACTAACGAGAAAAAAAACGAACCCAACAAGGTTGAAAACGACCCGACCGATGATTAAATAATCTCCATTGAACAGAATCTGACGAAGTATCTTGAGGAGTAAGAAAAATGGCAAAAGTTATTGGTATCGACCTAGGAACAACCAACTCCTGCGTCGCAATCATGGAGACTGGCGATCCGAATGTTCTGGCCAATTCCGAAGGTAGCCGCACCACACCATCCGTGGTTGCTTTCACCGACAACGGTGAGCGACTCGTCGGACAGATCGCCAGAAGGCAGGCGATCACGAATCCGGAGAACACGATTTCCGCAGTTAAGCGTTTGATCGGAAGACGCAGCGACGACCCCATGGTGCAAAAGGCGGGGAGTCTGTCTCCTTATAAAATCGTCCGCGCCGACAATGGTGATGCGTGGGTTGAATGCCGGGGAAAACGCTATAGCCCGGCTGAAATCTCGGCGTTTATTCTGCAAAAAATGAAGCAAACCGCAGAAGATTACCTCGGCGAAAAAGTTACCGAAGCCGTGATTACGGTGCCAGCCTATTTTAATGACAGCCAACGACAAGCAACTAAAGACGCAGGGCGTATCGCAGGCTTGAATGTGCTGCGGATTATTAATGAACCCACTGCGGCGTCGCTGGCTTACGGCCTGGACAAGAAAAAAGACGAAAAGATCGCCGTGTTCGATCTCGGCGGCGGCACTTTCGATATTTCTGTCTTGGAATTGGGTGAGGGCGTGTTCGAGGTCAAAGCCACCAATGGCGATACGTTTTTGGGCGGCGAGGATTTCGATCAACGGATCATCGACTACCTAGCCGACGAATTTAAAAAGGACCAAGCCATCGATCTACGCAAGGACCGTATGGCATTGCAGCGTCTCAAAGAGGCAGCGGAAAAAGCCAAGTGCGAGCTCTCCTCATCGGTGGAAACCGACATCAACCTACCGTTCATCACTGCGGATCAGCAGGGGCCGAAGCACCTCAACATGAAGTTAACACGCTCCAAGCTTGAAGCTCTATGCGCCGATTTGATCGACCGGACTGAAGGGCCGTGCCGCCAGGCGATGAAAGACGCTGGCCTAAGCGCCAGCGATATTCACGAAGTTATTCTGGTTGGCGGCATGACGCGCATGCCGGCCGTACAAGAGAGGGTAAAGAAAATCTTCGGCAAAGATCCGCACAAGGGCGTGAACCCGGACGAGGTCGTCGCCATCGGTGCAGCTATTCAAGGCGCAGTGCTCACCGGCGAAGTGAAAGACGTGTTGCTTTTGGACGTCACCCCGTTGTCGTTGGGAATCGAGACGCTTGGCGGTGTATTCACCAAGTTGATCGAGCGCAACACGACGATTCCGACCAAAAAGAGTCAGGTTTTTTCCACGGCGCAGGATAATCAATCGGCCGTGTCGATCCGAGTGTTTCAAGGCGAGCGCGAAATGGCCGCGAACAATAAACTTCTCGGTCAGTTCGACTTAGTCGGCATTCCGATGGCGCCGCGCGGCGTACCGCAAGTTGAGGTGACCTTCGACATTGATGCCAATGGTATTGTGCATGTGGCGGCCAAGGACCTGGGCACGGGCAAAGAACAATCGATTAAAATCACTGCATCGAGTGGGTTGAGCGAAGAAGAAATCAAAAACATGGTGCGCGATGCCGAGGCGCACGCGGCGGAAGATAAAAAACGTAAGGACACTGTGGAGGCGCGCAACCAACTCGATACGCTGATTTACTCGACTGAGAAATCGCTCAAAGAGTATGGCAATGATCTCGAATCCAGTGTGAAAGAGAATATCGAAGCGGCATTGAAAAAGGCGAGGGAAGTCTTGGACGGACAGGATGCCGATGCCATGCGCAAGGCGGCTGAGGAACTGAGCCAGGCCTCTCACAAACTTGCTGAAGCCATGTATGCCAAGGCCTCTCAACAGCAAAGCCCGCAGCAACCCGGCACAGATAAACAGGACGGTCAAGGCGGCGAGTCCGCAAGCGGCAAGAAGAAAGACGATGTGGTCGATGCCGATTTTACGGAGGTCAAAGAATAATCACAAGGCATGATTGCAGCGTTACCAAACGAGAGCCCCTGCTCCCAAGATTGAGGAGAGGGGCTTTCTTACTTAGGAATTCTGAGGTTTCCCTTGGCCGGCAAAAAAGACTACTACGAACTACTCGGCGTTGGCCGCACCGCCGGGGAAGAAGAAATCAAAAAAGCCTACCGCAAACTAGCTTTGCAGCATCATCCGGATCGTAATCCGGGCGATAAACAAGCGGAAGAGAAGTTTAAGGAAGTTTCCGAGGCCTATTCGGTACTTTCTGACGCCCAAAAGCGTTCGCAGTATGATCAATTCGGTCACGCAGCTTTTGGTGATGGCGGGCCTGGCTTCGATTTCTCCGGCGGTTTCGAAGACATCTTCGGCGACATTTTCGGCGAATTTTTCGGTGGCGGTGGCGGCTCCAACCGGCGCCGAGGACGCGGTCGCGGCGATGACTTGCGTTATAACTTAACGCTAAAATTTGAAGAAGCGGTTGCCGGAGTTGAAAAAAAAATCAAAATCCCCCGCCATGGTCCGTGCGAAACCTGCCGCGGTAACGGCGCCAAGCCGGGTACTGCGCCGCAAGCCTGCCCGACCTGCCGCGGCCGCGGCCAGGTAAGCTTTCAACAGGGATTCTTTAGCGTCTCGCGCACTTGTAATCAGTGCCAAGGCCAGGGAACGATCATTAAAGATCCATGCCTCACGTGCAACGGCGTGGGTCGAGTGCGCGCGATGCATACCCTAAGCGTCAAGATTCCTGCGGGCGTCGATACTGGCTCACGTCTCAAACTGCGTGACGAGGGAGAAACCGGCACAGCCGGCGGAGGACCCGGCGACCTTTACGTCGTGGTTCAGGTCGAAGCTCATCCTATTTTTGTTCGCGAACACTTGGATATCATCTGTGACGTTCCGATCAGCTTCGTGCAGGCGACGCTGGGCGCGGAAATTGACGTACCGACGTTGGACGGCAAAGTTAAAATGAAAATCCCGGCCGGAACCCAATCGGGCAAGGTTTTTCGAATGAAAGGCAAAGGAGTTAAAGACGTTCAGGGATTTCAGCAAGGCGATCAGCATGTGCGCGTCACGGTGGAAACACCAACGCATCTGACGGTGAAGCAAAAAGAACTTTTGAAAGAGTTTGCCGTCCTGGGAGGCGAAGAGCTGAATCCGCTCGCCAAGGGTTTCTTCGATAAGATGAAAGAGTTATTTGGCTAGCTCGCAAACCTAGGGTATCCAGTCCTGCCCCGATTGACTTTGTGCCTGCATTTTTGTCCGCTCAAGAAGTCTGCCAAAGAGTTTTGTGTTGACCTCAAGAGGTGGTGCGTCTAAGTTAACTCAGAAGTGGAGTCATTATGAGCGAAACCGAATGGAAAGCCGAAAACACCGATAACAAACCTTCCCAAGTGGACATCCCGGAGGTGCTTCCGCTCCTGCCGATTCGCGACATCGTGATCTATCCGTATATGATGCTGCCGCTGTTCGTCGGCCGTGACGTTTCGATCCGCGCAGTGGAAGAAGCGCTTTCCAGGGACCGCCTCATTTTTCTGGTTTCGCAAAAGAATTCCGCCGAGGAAAATCCCGCCACCGCGGACATTCATCGTGTCGGCACGATTGCCTCGATTATGCGCATGCTGAAACTAGCGGACGGCCGAGTGAAAATCCTGGTCCAAGGTTTGGCCAAAGGCGAGGTCGACACCTATTTACGCGAGCGCCCTTTCTTCGAAGTCAAAATCCGCAAAGTAATCGAGCCAACTCTGGCCGAGGTGCCGATCGAAGTCGAAGCATTGATGCGCACGGCCAAAGAAAAAATCGAGCAGATTTTGAATCTCAAGAACCTGCCGCCCGAGATCGTCATGGTGACGGACAACATCAGCGATCCCGGTGTATTGGCCGACTTGGTCGCTTCGAACTTGAGACTCAAGATCGAAGAGAGCCAGGCGATTCTCGAAGTGTTTGATCCGATTGAGCGCTTGAAAAAGGTCAATGACTTGCTCGCTCGCGAACTCGAGCTCTCGACCATGCAGGCGCGCATCCAGAACCAAGCCAAAGAGGAAATGAGCAAGACCCAGCGCGACTATTTTTTGCGCGAGCAGCTGAAACAAATTCAGCAAGAGCTGGGCGAAGGAGACGAACGCGCCGAGGAAATCGGCGAACTCAAAAAGCAGATTGAGAAAGCCAAAATGCCGACCGAGGTCAAGCGCGAGGCGGATAAGCAACTGCACCGGCTTGAGCAAATGCATCCGGAGTCATCCGAAGCATCCTTAGTGCGCACCTATCTCGATTGGCTGGTTGACTTACCGTGGAGTAAAAAGACCAAAGACAATTTGAATATCAAGAAAGCCAAGCAGGTTCTCGACGAAGATCATTACAATCTGGAAAAAATCAAAGAACGCATTCTTGAATATCTTGCTGTTAACAAACTGCGCCGTAAAATCAAGGGTCCGATTCTTTGCTTTGTCGGCCCGCCGGGCGTCGGTAAAACCTCGCTCGGACGATCGGTCGCGCGCGCCTTGGGACGAAATTTCGTGCGCGTCTCTCTCGGCGGCGTGCGCGATGAAGCCGAAATCCGCGGTCACCGGCGGACCTATGTGGGCGCTCTGCCCGGGCGTGTCGTCCAGGGTATCAAACAAGCGGGATCGAACAATCCAGTTTTCATGCTCGATGAGATCGACAAAGTCGGCGCGGATTTTCGCGGCGATCCATCGGCGGCGCTGCTGGAAGTCTTGGATCCCGAGCAGAACCATGCCTTCAGCGATCACTATTTAAATTTGCCTTTCGACCTCTCAAACGTGCTGTTTATCTGCACCGCCAATTTGCTCGATCCGGTACCGGCAGCATTGGCGGACCGAATGGAGGTCATTCAGCTTTCGGGTTATACCAACGAAGAGAAACTGGAAATCGCGCGTAAGTTTCTAATTCCACGCCAGCTCGATGATAATGGCATTTCGACCAAGCATCTGGAGATCTCAAACGATGCCATATTGCGGATTATCGCTGAGTATACGAAAGAGGCGGGTCTGCGCAATCTCGAACGGGAGTTTGCGGCGATTTGCCGCAAAGTCGCGCGTAAGGTTGCCGAAGGAAAAGTCGAACTTACACGCATCACTCGCGCAAATGTCCATTCGCTACTGGGCGCGCCGAAATTCTTGCCCGAGGCCGAGCAGGAAACCCACGAGATTGGCGTCGCCACCGGTCTGGCATGGACCAGTTCGGGCGGTGAAATTCTTTACATCGAAGCCTCGCTGTCGCGTGGCCGTGGCAACCTGACGTTGACCGGGCAGTTGGGCGAGGTCATGAAAGAATCGGCTCAAGCAGCCGTCAGTTACGCGCGCGCCCATGCGAAGAAACTGGGTATCGAAGAAGACTTCTACCAGAAACTCGATATTCATATTCACGTGCCGGCTGGAGCCATCCCCAAAGATGGACCATCCGCCGGGATTACCATGGCGACTGCACTGATTTCCGCGTTGACACGGAGGCCGGTGAGCCGCGATGTCGCGATGACCGGCGAGATCACGCTGCGCGGCAGAGTGTTACCGATCGGCGGCTTGAAAGAGAAATCGCTGGCGGCATTTCGCGCTGGCATGAAGACCCTCATCATTCCGGACAGCAAT
>Ga0193717_1002069_pt1 | contig 11807 bp, 9 predicted proteins | sample U2c2metaG_FD_145900 | JGI IMG/M metagenome (GOLD analysis project Ga0193717, IMG submission 145900) | Soil microbial communities from a riparian zone of the East river system, Colorado, United States - U2c2 | ecosystem: Environmental > Terrestrial > Soil > Riparian zone | place: USA: East River...
CATGCCCGTGCTTGCGCGCCCACTCGGCGTCGTAGTGCACCGGGTGATTGTCCATGGAGACCGTCTGGAAGGCCGCGGCATGGGCGTCGGTCAGGGTGCGACTGGGAGCCCGGAAGACCTCGCCGACCCTCAGGTCCTCGAACGTTCTGGCCGGGACGATCAGGAAGGCGTCGGGATCGAAGTCGGTAATAGCAGTCATCGGACTCTTTCTGCGGCGGAGACGATTCTGGACAACTTCATCGTCGAGCAAGTCATCGGGCTCGTCGATGTTGCTGAGCACAATATTGCATTCGCATCAGTGTCTGTGCTGACTACGGCGACCGCCAAGTCACACGACAGCGGATTGCGCTGCAGTGTTCGGTTACTGGGCACCAATGATGAAGGAAAGGGCGCGCTTTCGGGCCTGCCCTTTTGTCAACAAGTGGGCTGAGGAATGCTGTTGACGCAGATCCAGTCACCACCACCAGGTGCCACGGTCATAGGCTGGATCGCCTTGTGTGTCGGGGACGCAACGGAGGTGGCCAGGGTTGTGGCGGCTGATGTCGCCGTCATTGTCGCACCAGTAGTTATTGGTGCCAACGTGTTCGGCGGACGCGGAATCGCGCCGTGGCCAGATCCCGCCAGCGCCGTAGCATTCCCCAGAAAGCTCAGTGCGACAATGGCACTGACACCGGCAATTGCCGCCAGCAGTCTTACGGCTTTCGTCACGGAAGGCTCCTCACCGGGTACCGCTGCAGCGGTAGCGCCGGACTGCGCTGGTCGACTCCAGTCGTTCGGGCGAAACGCGTGAACTCCGGGTGGGCGAACGTGGTGAGCTCGCGTGCCACCTCGTCCTGGTGGTACCGGCTTGGTGGGAACGCCACCGCCGTGATGTGCGGAGCGCCGCTGGTGATGCGGGCAATCGGGTCCGTGGTTGTGAAATACGTTATTTCGGTCATGAATCTGAAGACAAACAACCTCCCGCCGACAGTGCCGAATTAGCCAATCGTGTTCGCCGCTACAGCGCCCTCTCGGCAACGTTGTTGAGCGCCATAGCGACAGCTTCGGGCGCCGGCGTCACGATGGTCTTCATTGGCCGCCGCGAGTGTGGTTGGACGTGTGCGTCGAACGTGTCGAAGGGAGTGGTCGATGAGCGCGAAGGTTCGCGAAGATTTGGTACTGTCGCACGCTCTGGTCACCGCAGAGGTGGAAGCGCCGTTTGACCATGTTGATATTGCGCAGTGGCTGAAAACGTTGCCGACACACGAGTATCAGCGCTGCGCGCCGCCGGATCACAAGGCGGCCGGCTACACCGTCGACGACGACGGGACCCCGATGTCGATCAACGTGGAGATGATCGGCACGGGCCTGGTCGTGCAGCTGTATCGCTTCGAAGTCGCCGAGCCCCATTACTGCAAGATGGTGTCGCTGTCGGATGTCCTTACACCGCTTGGGTGGACGAGCACGCAAGTGATCTGGGAACTGCTGATGGAACAGCTCGACGGTGATCAGTGCCGGTACACCAACACGGTGACCTCACATCCCACCGAGGACTTTCTGGAGTTCATCACCAAGAACGGGCAGACTTTCACCGAAGCCGCAGAAGCCCGACAAGAGGCGTCGGGACGACACTGCCGGCTTGAGACACCTCTGTACGCGCAGAGCATTGCCCGGTGGGCTGCCGCCGCCCACGCTGCAGCGACAGCCCCGTAATGGCCCGCCATAGGCACGCCGATCGGGGCGGCGGTCCACGCTGAGGCCCTACGCACTGGACCTGTCTTCCTAAGGAGACCATCGATGCCCTCAGCGGTACTGTTCGACCAGCCCGGGCCGCCAGCGGTGCTGCAGTGGCGTCCTGTGGCTTCCTTGACCCCGCGCCCGCACGAGGTCGTCATCAGCGTGCAGGCCGCTGGGGTCAACAACGCGGACTTGATGCAGCGCCGCGGACACTACCCCGTCCCGCCGTTGGCCCCCCGTCCAATTGGTTTGGAGTGCGCAGGCACCATCACCGCGGTCGGGTCCAACGTCACCAGCTGGTCACCCGGCGATCAGGTGTGTGCGCTGGTCGACGGCGGCGGGTACGCCGACGAAGTAGCCGTGCTGCCGGCTCAAGTGATGCCGATCCCTGCGGGCCTCACGGTGATCGAGGCTGCCGCGATTCCGGAAGTGGCGTGCACCGTCTACTCCAACCTCGCGATGATTGCCGGAGTTACAGCCGGCCAGATAGTGTTGGTCCACGGCGCCGGCGGCGGGATCGGGACGTTTGCGATCCAATGGGCATCCGCCATCGGGGCCCGTGTGATTACGACGGCCGGAAGCGACGTCAAGGTTCAGCACGGTCTCCAGCTGGGGGCCTTCATCGGGATCAACTACCGCAACCAGGACTTCGTCGCCGCCACGATGGAGGCCACCGATCATCGCGGGGTAGATGCCATCCTCGACGTGGTGGGCTCGGACTACCTGGCCCGCAACGTCGAATGCTTAGCCTCCGACGCCCATTTGGTCATCATCGGCGGATCGATGGCCCCGACACCACTGGACCTGGGCCTGTTGATGTCCAAGCGGGCGAGCGTGGCCGCAACCATGCTGCGGTCTCGGCCGCCCGAACAGAAAGCGGCCATCGTGGCCGGCGTCACCCGAGATGTGTTGCCTCTGTTCGAGGCAGGCGCGATCCGCGTGGTCGTCGACACGGTCGTCCCGCTGCGCGACGCCGCTCGTGCGCATGAGTTGCTGGAATCCAAACAGACAGTTGGCAAGCTCGTCCTCGACAACCGTGACGTGAAATGCCGGCCTGCAAGGTAGGCGTCCAGGGGCGGGCGACTTGTCTCGATGAGAGTTACGAGGCCGAACACCACCGTCGCGGCTGCGCCACAGGTGATTTCGGCATTCGTGTCGGCACTCTGCGGTTGCCATCGACACCGGGTGGCTGTGCATCACAAACCGAGGTGATCGCGTTGTCGACGGTGACACCAATCGATCTACGTATTGGTCACGGCGAACAGCGCGCGGCCGGCGAGCTGGCCAGACGATGGAGCGGTGAAGCAAAACCGTGTCGGCACTAGGTCTGGCGTGTGCCCAATGTCATTGACCACCGCTGGTTGATTGTGGGGCGAAGCGAAAGTAGCGATGACTGATGACGAGGGATGCTGACGCCTCGAATCCGCCTGTGGTGGAATCCAACGAAGTTGCGGTAACCGGAACGGCGTTGCACCGCAAGCGAATTGATCAGTGGTATCCCCGCTACAAATGGGTTGCCTTGTCCAACACGACATTGGGTGCGTTGCTGGCCTCCATCAACGCCTCGATCGTGCTGATTTCGCTCCCGGCCATCTTCCGCGGCATCGGCCTGAACCCGCTGGCGCCAGGAAACGTCAGTTATCTGCTGTGGATGCTGATGGGCTATTTGGTGGTGACCGCGGTGCTCGTTCTCCCACTCGGGCGCCTCGGCGACATCTTCGGCCGGGTGCGCATCTACAACCTCGGTTTCGCGATCTTCACGGTCGCCGCGATCGCGTTGTCGTTCGACCCGTTTCGCCTCGGCGGCGGCGCGGTGTGGCTGATTTGCTGGCGCGTCATCCAGGGCATCGGCGGGGCCATGCTGATGGCCTGTTCGGCGGCCATCCTGACCGACGCGTTCCCCAGCAGGCAGCGCGGCATGGCGCTAGGGGTCAACCAGGTCGCGGCCATCGCCGGCCAGTTTCTGGGTCTGCTGATCGGCGGACTGCTCTCGGAATGGGATTGGCGCGCAGTCTTTTGGGTCGGCGTACCGCTGGGCGTGGCCGGGACGGTGTGGAGTTTCCGCTCGCTGCGTGAAGTCGGCCTCAGAACTCCCACTCGCCTCGATTGGCCCGGCACAGTGCTTTTCGGCGTGGGGCTGACCGTGCTGTTGGCAGCAATGACCTACGGGATCCAGCCCTACGGCGGTCATCCCACCGGTTGGACCAACCCCTGGGTGCTCGGTTCGATCACGCTGGCCGTTGTCGCACTGTTCGCGCTGTACTTTGTCGAAAAGCGGGCACGCGCTCCGATGCTCGACATCAAGCTGTTCCGGTCCAAACCCTTCGCGCTGGGCAACATTGCCGGGCTGATGGCCTCCCTCGGCCGTGGCGGCATGCAGTTCATGCTGATCATCTGGCTGCAGGGCATCTGGCTACCACTGCACGGCTACAGCTTCGAATCCACCCCGCTGTGGTCGGGTATCTACATGCTGCCGATGACCCTGGGCTTCCTGCTGGCAGGCCCGCTGTCGGGCACACTGTCGGACCGCTTCGGCTCCCGGCCGTTCGCCGTCGGCGGTCTGGTTCTGATGGCGATGACATTCGTGGCTCTGACCCTTATACCGGTGGATTTCGACTACCGGGTGTTCGCCGTGCTGATCTTCCTCAACGGCCTGGGCGGCGGCATCTTCACCGCGCCCAACACCGCGGCGATCATGTCCAGCGTGCCGGCCGCCGAGCGCGGCGCCGCCTCGGGTATCCGTGCGACGTTCACCAACGCCGGCATGTCGTTATCAATCGGCATTTTCTTCTCGCTGATGATCGCCGGCCTGGCCCGCTCGCTGCCCGCCACGCTCAGCGCCGGGCTGCAGCAGCAAGGCGTGCCCGCCACGGTGGCCCACAGCGTGGCCAACCTGCCTCCGGTCGAAAGTCTGTTCGCGGCGTTCTTGGGTTACAACCCGATCGCCGAACTGCTGGGCTCCTCTGGAGTCCTGCAGCAGCCCGGAGTCAACGCGGCCGTGCTGACCGGAAGACAATTCTTCCCCCAGTTGATCTCGGGTCCGTTCCACAACGGGTTGGTCGTGGTGTTCACCGCCGCCACGGTGATGACGCTCATCGGCGCGGCGGCCTCCTGGGCCAACCCCGGCCGCACCGCCGACGAAGGCGACGATTAATCCTTCGAGCGTCGTCAGCACGCGTCGCAGTTCACCGCTCATCCAGCGGTCTTCGTGATTCGTACACCGCTCAGATCGAGCGGTGGTACCACAGGCTTCGGCGCGCCGCGTTCCACACCATCAACAGGCGTTCAAGCTTCCGAATCCAATCAGGCCGAGACCAGCGGCCTCAGCGCCGCTCCGACCTTGGTGATGACCCCTGGGGCGTAGCCGTGGGTCGACAGATTCACAATTACACCGTCGACGCCGACGTCGAGCACGTTGGTCTTGATCTGCTCTGCCACCTGCTCCGCGGTGCCGCGCACGACGCGACCGCCGATCGCCTCGGCGACATCGCGTCGGGTGTCGTGGCCGTCGAGCACCACGGTCAGCAGCGTCGAGGTTTCCAGCGTCGAAAGATCGCGCTCGACTTCCGCGCAGCGCTGCTTGAGCACGTCTAACTTGTGGCGCAGCTCTGACATCGGCGTGATCAGGTTGAGGTGATCGGCGTAGCGCGCGGCCAACCTGAACGTCTTCTTCTCGCCGCTGCCGCCGAGCATCACCGGGATGTGGTCGCGATAGCGGGGCTCGTTGATCGCGCTCTCGGTGTGATACCACTTGCCCGAGAACGTGGGCCGCTCGCCGTGGATCATCGGGAGGATGATCTGCAGCGCTTCCTCGAGCTTCTCGAATCGCTCGGTGAACGTGCCGAATTCGAAGCCCAGTTGCCGGTGCTCGAGCTCGAACCAGCCGGCGCCGATGCCGAGGACCGCCCGGCCCCCGCTGACTACGTCCAGCGTCGTGACTGCCTTGGCGAGCAGCGTCGGGTTGCGGTAGGTATTACCAGTCACGAGCGTCGACAGCTGGACATTCTCGGTCGCGCTCGCCAACGCCCCGAGGGCCGTGTACGCCTCGAGCATCGGCTCGTCTGGTTCACCAAGCGTTGGCAGTTGGTAGAAGTGATCCATCACCAACACCGTGTCGAAGCCGGCGGCCTCAGCCTCCTGGGCCTGCGCCGTCACGGCCGGAAACAGTTCGGCGACAGAGGTGCCGTAGGAGAAGCTGGGAATCTGGAGTCCGAGTCGGATAGTCACGCATCCGTGCAACAACCCGGCGGCGCGAATTGATCCCGGACACCAGGGGGCTTACCCCTGTCGGGGCCTTCCCGACCGGCCTGAATCGCGGGTGAACGATCCGATGCGCTGCACATTATTCCGCTTCTAACCATCGTCTGCCCCGCTGCTTTCGATCGGAAGAGAGTGCACCAGTCCGGATGACGTTTCGACGTCACCGCTCTCGACAACCGCCGCCAGCTTCTCAGGAGCCGTCCCGGGGTTGTGCGTCGCTGAGGCACGAGTTCTGTTGGTGCATTTGGTGGCTGGGTGAGCCTGCAGCGGTAACCCAACGTGGGGGCGTGCCCGCAAATGAACTGTCATCGCCCGTCCAACCACGCGGCGATACTCGCAGCCGCGTCACCGTAGAAGGTGCGGTACAGGTCCTCGGCGACGTAGCCGATGTGCGGGGTCGCCAATACATTCGGCAAGGTGCGCAATGGGTGCCCGGCAGGCAGGGGTTCGACGTCGAACACGTCCAGAGCCGCCCCGGCTATCGATTTGGACCTCAGCGCGGCGAGCAATGCGTCCTGCTCGACGATCGGGCCGCGCGACGTGTTGACCAACCACGATGTCGGCTTCATAGCGGCGATGTCAGCGCCGTTCACCAGTCCTCGCGTGCGGTCGCTGAGCACCAGGTGGATGCTCAGCACGTCGGAGCGGCCGAACAATTCCGCCCTGGACACCCACGCGGCGCCGCCCGCCCGAGCACGCTCGGGTGTGAGGTTCTGGCTCCAGGCGATCACGTCCATGCCGAACGCTGTTCCGATGCGGGCCATTTCGCTGCCGATACGACCCAGACCCAGCACGCCCAGGACCCTGCCGGACAGTTCCCGTCCCACCGATGTCTGCCAGCCACCGACCCGCAGTGACGATGCTTCCCCCACGAGATTGCGCACAGCAGCCAGGATCAGCGCCCAGGTCATCTCGATCGTGGGCGTGGATCGATAACCGGTCGCGGTGACGTGAATGTGGTGCTCCTGAGCGGCTTGCATGTCGATCGAAGCATTTCGTGAACCGGTTGAGGCGATCATCTTCAGCCGCGGCAGCCGCTCGAGAACTTCGCGCGGTAGGGGTGTGCGTTCCCGCATGACGCACACCACGTCGAACGGTTGCAGCCGGGCGACCACGGCGTCTGGTTCCGCGACATGGTCGGTGAACACCGTGAGCTCCGCTTTGCTTTCGATGCGTGACCAATCCGCCATCGTCAGCGCAACGTTCTGGTAGTCATCGAGGATCGCTATCTTCATCCCCCCAAGTTACTGGTTCTCGAACCGGATCCTATCGGTTGTGTCCGCCGCGACATGATCTTCGGATCAACGTTAGTCACCGCCACAACGTGAACCGGCAAATCGACCATTAGCTTCTCTCTTAACGCCACAACGAAATCCGAGTGGTGGCTTGTCGACTGTAGGGTGGCCGCGATCCAGGGCGGTTGAGGCTGATCGCCAAACGGCATGATCTTCAACCGCTTACGCCGTCGCTGGACGGAGCACTGAGCGAGAACGCGAGTACGCATGAGGCGACGTTTCGAGAATCAGCTGGCTAGGCTGCTGGCGGCCGCCTACCTGGCGGCGTGGGCACGCGCGATAGCCGCGCTGCCGCACGATGAATTTGCCTGACGTGGGCGGGCCCGGCTCAGGCCCGGTGAGGCACTGGGACGCCCTCGGTCATTTCGACGCGGACAAGACACTGGCCGGCAACTCGTTGGAACCAGTTGGGCCAGTGGCGTTCTAGGGCCACCCAGACCGAAAACCCATCCGCGACGTGCTGATGCTGGATTGATCCGGACGCACCTGCCTGCTGCGAGCAGGTGTCGATTGCGCCTTCCGTCATCTCGAGTGCGCGCACGACAGAACCAGCCGTCACCGCGTCGGCCGAGTCTCCTTCGGGAAGCCCGGCCGACGTCGCGGCAGCGGAGCACCTTCTGATCAAGGAGTCCTTCGATAAGGTCACGAAATGACCTCCGCCACAACAATCCTCTGGCGAGCACAGCATGACAGGGTCCCCACTCAACGCGGAGGTGGGGTCGACGGGTGTGCCCGGAAGGACCGAATGCGTGCCGTTCTTCGCACCGATGCGCCTAGCCGGCGTGGCGCGCCGACGCGTACTCTCTCGCAGCCTCTGCTGCGAACCGGACGGCATGCCCCTGATGGTCATGCGCCAGATGCGCTTGCTCCGCCGCCGCGACAACATCTTTCGCCTCCTGAAGCTTGGCGGCCTCGCGATGGTGCCGTGCGGCGTGCTCATGATGCTCAGCCGCCAGTTGATGAAGTTTGCTTAGCCCTGACATGGTGGTCCTTTCCTTGGTTGCTTGGTTGCAGTTCGTGCTCCCCCATCGTCGGTGCCGGCACGCGCGGAGTCATTGTTCGGCGGCCCACGATGTTCCGCCGGTCACTGGCCGCGTCAACAATCTTCGAAGAACCCAGTGAGCTCGACAACACGATCGACGCCGGCTCCGAATGTCCGACCGGCGGTCTTCGCAGCTCTCGCAACTCCACTCCGTTAGTGGCAACCAATTACACGATTGAGCCCGCCGGCTATTACGGCATCCAGAGGAACCAGACCACGATCGCCAAGCAGGTGACGACGGACGCCGCGACCCGTCCCCCCGTGGTGTTCATGGTGCGGGCAACGGCGATCCTGCCACCGCCATTGCTGTCAGTAGCGCCGAATTCGATGACGAAAGTCGGCGGCCTCGTCGACAACGTACGGCTTGCTTCAATCGCCAACTCGCGAGTGTCGCAGTCGACAGTTCAGCGCTGGCGAGGCGTCGAATCCGGTGTCATCAGCCAGACCGCAGTTCGGGTGACGGCTCTGGTGAACATCGGGTTCGGTGCCGGCCTGCGCGCGCCGGAACAGAGCGATGGCACTCTGATTCACCACCGCCGCGACAGCGAACACACCAATCACCCACGCCCACATCATGAGCTCTGCAGTGCGTGAGCGGCAAGGCAGAAGACGTTCATCGCGCTCCAGTGATTTTGATCGACTGCTACGGATTCACTTCGTCAATGAAGGAGTTTTGCGCGATCGACTTCGACTGCACCACAACCTATTTTGACACTTACCGCGATATGGGGCGTCGTTGTCAAATACAACAATGCTCCGGCATCGGTGTGTATCCGACAACCATCCACATGGCTACATGAGTCGGCGGTACACTTCGAAGGCCAACGACAGTTCGACGACATCCCTTGGGCGCGAGAGAGATCGGCCGGTGCGTTTCTCGATCCGGCGCAATCGATGACGCACGGTGTTGGGATGGCAGATCAGCACCTCGGCGGCACCGCGCATCGACGCATCACTGTCCTGCCACACCCGAAACGTTTCGACCAGCATCTCGCGTTCGTCGTCGGGGAGGTCGTTGAATCCGCCCAACGCATTTCCGGTCGCTTTCACCATCACCTCGGGGGCAGCGACTGCCGCGATGGCCAGAATCGAGCCGTCGAACACCGCGACTGGTGAGGTCTCATCGGGCCGGCCCCGAAGCGTCACCTTGGCGAAATGCAGCGCCTGCGGCGTGTCGCGCAGATCGTCGAAGCGCGCACTGACGCCCACTCGATCCGTCGCCAGCCGACAAACCATGGCAAGAGTCTCACCGAGCTGCCGATCAGACTTGACATGCACGATCCCGACCTGCAAATCGGGTTGGAGCCGCCATGCCGAATACAGGTCGAGGCTGCGCAGCTTGGACTCTATTCCCGGCAACGCCTGCCTCCCAACGGCGGGAACCTCCGCGGCTACGACCACGAAAGGACCAGTGGCCGGCAGCCGCAGACAATGGGCGACCTCCCACAGACTCCAGCGATCAAGGGGTCGCCCCTCTAGCAACGAATCAACCAGGAGCGGACGCTGAGCTGCCCCCCCGAGGAGCTGCCTTTTCTGCTCATCGCGGTATCCCGCCACCACGACACTCGCGACGAGTTCGGCGAAGCGGCTGATGCGGACTTCGGTGTCGGCCGGCATGGGACCCGGTCGTGCCGAACCGACCGCCGCCAGGCCCCAGACGCGTCCATCGACGACGACCGGGACACCCACCGCAGCGTGGATGCCCACCGCGCGGACCTGTGTCGCGAGGGCCCCGGCGATGTTCTTGTAGGTGTCCATCCGAGCGGGGGCGCCGGTGTGCTGCACCGTCGTGGCGAGGGTGCTGCCGGCGGTGGGTGTGCGAGTGCCCACTGGCCACCTCACCGGCTCAGCAGCCGGATGGTAAGCCGCCGCCACCATCGAAATTTCGTCGCTGGTCTCGTAGCGCCACAGTCCCGCGCAGTCCGCGGGCACACACTGACACATCTCCTTGGTCACCGCGTCGAATACCTCCCACGGTTCAGCCCCGCCGGCGACCAGGGTGCCCACCCGCCGCACCGCCGCCTGCTCGTCGACTAGCCGGCGGTACTCGGCGTACGGCGCGACATCCCCGGAAAACTCATCGAGTTGCCCGACCGCAGGTTCGTCGGTCTCTAGTAGTTCGTCCATGGCTCCCTCGCAAAATCAATCCTGGAGTGACCGGCGGCACGGCGTTGTGAGGTCAGGGTCATCGTCGGTCGTGCGGGCACGTGTTCGCATCCGCCACTGCCCGGTGCGACCAATGACTGTCGGCTAATTTCATCGCTCCGCCCCACACCGAAAAGTCCGCCGCCGTCTGCACCGGACGTCGCAGCTCCTGGGTCCATCCGCTCCGGCTCGACCGCTTGCTTGCTTGCGTGAACGCCCGATTCGGTTACGTCGGCGGCTGTTGTGGCTGGCAAGAGTGTTGCCGCGAGTATTGCTGTGATGCTTGTGATTCCGGCGTTGTCGTCGCACTGCTCGTCGATGCCATCGGTGTGCGACTGCTTGGCGAAATCGGTATCGACCTCGGCATGTGCCGCCGCGACTAGCACCACGGTGGCCGTCATGCTAAGGCCACCAGGCGCTCTGGCCAATCTCATTGTTGTCCTTCAGGATTCATTGCGTTGACCGCGAGGGGCTGGGTGACAGCGGTGTCCTCTGTCGCGCGGTCGCCAGCGGCCGGTGCTGGGGCGGCATGGGTGTGTACTCTGCGCGGCCACCAGAACCACCGCCCAAGCAACGCCGCGATGGCTGGCGTCATGAAGGATCGCACGACTAGCGTGTCGAAGAGCAGTCCGATCATGATGGTGGAGCCGATCTGGCCGGCGATGCGCAGGTCGCTGGACAACATCGAGCCCATGGTGGCGGCGAACACCAGCCCGGCGGTGGTGACGACGCCGCCCGTGCCGCCCATCGAGCGGATGATGCCGGTCTTCAGTCCGGCGTGGATCTCCTCCTGGAACCTGGACACCAACAGCAGGTTGTAGTCCGATCCCACTGCCAGCATGACCACGACCGCCATCGGCAGCACCAGCCAGTTCAGCGGCATGTGCAACAGGTCTTGCCAAATCAGCACCGAGATTCCAAAGGAGGAGCCCAGCGACAGGGCGACGGTGCCGACGATGACCGCGGAGGCGATCAGGCTTCGGGTAATGCCGAGCATGACCAGAAAGATCAGGGCGATCGATGCGGTGACCGCGATCATCAGGTCATACATGGAGCCGTCGTGCATGTCCTTGTAGGTGGCCGCGGTGCCGCCCAGGTACAGATTGGCGCCCTCCAGGGGTGTTCCCTTCACCGCCTCAGAAGCCGCTTGCATGATGGGGTCGATGTGCGAGATGCCTTCGGGGGTGGCGGGATCGCCCTTGTGGGTGATGATGTACTGCGCGGACTTTCCATCCGGGGACAAGAACAGTTTCAGGCCGCGTTGGAAATCCGGGTTGGCGAACGCCTCGGGCGCCAGGAAGAACATGTCATCGTTGTGGGAGTCGTCGAACGCCTTGCCCATGAAGGTC
>Ga0193717_1002070_pt1 | contig 11803 bp, 8 predicted proteins | sample U2c2metaG_FD_145900 | JGI IMG/M metagenome (GOLD analysis project Ga0193717, IMG submission 145900) | Soil microbial communities from a riparian zone of the East river system, Colorado, United States - U2c2 | ecosystem: Environmental > Terrestrial > Soil > Riparian zone | place: USA: East River...
TGGGGAAGTCACGCGGCTGTACTTCTTGAACAATCCCACCTACACCGCCCGACCCAGCTACACCTTTTATAACTACTGGGACTTCCTCAACGACGCGCCTAACGTTGAAACCGGCAGCTTCAGCCCGTTCACCGGAGAGCCAACCGCCGTCCGCCAGGACACCCGCGAAACCCTCTACGGCTTCTTCATTCAAGATGATTGGAAGGCTCGCCCCAACCTCACCTTTAACATGGGCCTGCGCTACTCCTACTTCGGATCGCTCTCGTCGAAACAGAACAACCTCAATACTGTTGTTCTCGGCTCGGGGACCGACACCTTCACCGGTCTCAGAGTGCGACGCGGCGGCAATCTCTACAACTCGCAAAAGGGCAACTTCGGTCCGCAGTTCGGATTTGCCTGGAGCCCGTCTCGCTTCAACGGCCGCTTCGTCGTACGCGGCGGTTACGGCCTCAACTTCAATCAGGAGCAGATTGCCATCACCGCCAATGCCGGTAACAATCCTCCCTCTGTCGTTAATGCCAACTTCAGCAGCGGCAGTCCCGCCAATATTAATCCCAGCATTGTCTACGGAGTTGCTTCGGATCCTCGCTCGCTGTTCGGTTACCCGCCGAATCCCAACACCATTACCACTTTCAACAGCGCAAACCTTCCTGTTGTCGGAGGTGTAGGCCTCGTCGCATACCCTGCAACCCTTCCCACGCCATACACCCAGCACTTCTCGCTCGATACTCAGTTCGATCTCGGTTCTCAGTTCGTCGCAACGCTGGGCTATCAAGGCAGCCTTGCCCGCCACCTGATCATCGACTCCAATGCTTACGTCACCGCTGTGGGTCAGGGGCTTCCGCTCAATCCGCTCGTCAACAGCGTCGAATTCTTCGGCAACAACGGCTCGGCGAACAACAACGCCATGCTCGTTGGACTGAAACATCCGATGTCGCATCACTTCCAGTTCGAAGCGCAGTTCCAGTGGGCCAAGAGCATGGATGACGCCTCCACCCCGTTCTACAAGGACCCCTACCCCTATGCTCCCTATCTCGCACGGGGTCGCTCTGACTACAACGTAGGCAAGGCGCTCAAACTCTATGGTCTCTGGCAGCCCGTCATCTTTCGTGGAGCACACGGCTGGCTGGAAAAGGTCTTCGGTGGCTGGTCCATCAGCGGCATCTTCAATATTCATAGCGGCTTCCCCTGGACGCCCGTCTACAACACACCGGGTAGCATCTACTATGCCAGCAGCGGCTACAGCCAATTACGGCCCGCCGCCTATGTGGGTGGCGCAGGAAGCGATACCAGCAACGACGCGTTCAAGTCGGGCCCCGGCGTAGGCAACGGCCAAAACAAAAACTTCCCGCTGGCCGCAAGTTCGACAGGAACGGCCTACTTCACCGCGCCGCAGTTCACAGTAGCCAGCGGCTCACCCCTGACCACCGCACCCCTTCCGCAACTCCCCGGCGTCTCACGAAACTCGCTCAATGGCCCCGGCTATAAGGACGTTGATGGTGCCCTCACCAAAGCCTTCGGACTGCCGACGATGCCTGTCCTCGGCGAAAACGCGAAGTTCGAAATCCGCGCCGATGCCTTCAATCTCTTCAACAACCTCAACTTCGATCCGACACAGATTTCGAACGTCATTACCTCCACAAACTTCGGGCAGGCCCAGAAGGCTTTGGGCAGCCGAGTCGTCAATCTTCAGGCACGTTTCAGCTTCTAGACAATACTGAAAGTTCTATTTCGAAGGGGGATGTTCCTTCAAGAGCACCCTCCTTTCAGCTAGCCCGATGCGCGAAGGGACGATCCGGCCAAAAAACACATCGCACGCTCGTTCCTCTTTATGCCTCAGTTGACAATCTGGACAGTGTCCCTTGCCCCCTTTTCGGTGCATCGTACGCAATGCCGTTTTTTTTCCTCCAAAACGACAAAACCCGCTTCAATGCTGTCTTCTCACCACGTTAAGAGACGTCGATTTACCACGTTTCACCACCGAAAAACCACATCGTGACCACCTTCCACCACCATGATTCCGACTGAGGTCCCATGTCTCGACTTCGCACAGTTCAGATCGCCTTCCTCGGCCTGATCTCTCAGCCCCCTTCCCGCCGCCGCACAGGAGATCATTCACATCGACGCCCACGCCGAGACCACCCCGTTCCCCCACTTCTGGGAACAGATGTTCGGCTCAGGCCGCGCCATCCTTAGCCTGCGCGAGAGCTACCGCGATGATCTGCGCGCCGTGAAGCAGGTGACTGACTTCCGTTACGTTCGCTTCCACGCAATTCTTCATGACCAGAAGGCCGATTATGGTCTGCTCAACTCAGCCTCAGCGCATCACATTCCTCTGGTTCAATGACAACGCCGAAGAACCCGCTGAGTTTTACCTGAGCGTCTTTCCGCATGCACGCAGGCTCGATGAGCTGCGTTCCAAAGGTGTCGGTCCCTGGCTCGTGGGCAAGATTGCCACTATCACGATCGAGCTTGAAGGCCAGGAGATGGTCTTCCTCAACGGCGGCCCTTCGCATCAGCTCAACCCCGCCTTCTCGTTCTTCGTCCGCTGCGACTCTCAGGAAGAGATCGACAGCTACTGGGACAAGTTGATCGAAGGCGGCAAACCCATGGCCTGCGGCTGGCTCATAGACCGCTTCGGCTTATGCTGGCAGATTGTGCCACGCAATATCGGCGATTTGATCAGCCATCCCAAAGCTATGGAAGCCATGATGGGGATGATCAAGATGGACCTGTCCGGGCTAGAAGCCGCCGCGCGCGAGAGCTGAGAGCCTTCTCTAGTCATTTCCAGTCAGAACCTTTGCTAGTTTGAGACGGCTGCGGGATGTAGGGTTGCGATTTCCTCTTCTCAACACCCAGACTGGTATCGGGAAATAGGCTTCCCTACACTGACCGCATTGCTTCCCGGAAGCGCATTTTTCGGGATTGACATCGCGGATGTGTGGAACGTCTGGTGATTTTCAGACCGCGAATCTCCTGAGGTCGCTGTTGTGTGAAAGGCAATGAAGTCAGCGGGGTTTGCCCGGAATCAGAAAACATCGGAGCTAAATCCAAGTCAGCACCAGGCACCTGTTTTGTGTCACCGGTTATGTAGGCTCTCTTTGAAATTACGATGTAAGAGAATGGGGTTCGATGAGGATGAACCTCTCCAGGTTTGTCCGAATAGTCGATGCACCCCAGCACCTTCAAAAACAGGTTGTTGCCCAAAACCGGATTCTGGTGCTGCAGCCCTGTGCCATCTGAGCTCGCGTAAGTGTCATGACCCAATTGATTGTGAGTTCCTGGGTGGGAAGCAAGTTGCTCCCTGCCTTTATTATGGATGCCTCGTCAAATGAGATAGCGTCAATCAGTGGATCAGATACGACCGTAATTCTTGATCGTGAATGCTACGGTTAGATTGGCAGGAGCTTTTGGGTCGTCGGCTTGGTAAATAGTGGGCTTTGTCTCGGCAATCCCTATCCATGCCCTCTGTTGATCGTGGAAACTATCTATTGTGGCCTGAAGAGTTGCGGCGGCATTTTTGTCGGCAGACTGCCGGGAAGTACTCATTTCATTTGCTTGGGCTTGCAGCTTGGTTACAGCATCGGAAACGCCGCTACTAATCGTCGCGGCGCTACCAGCGAAGCGGTCCCGGCGTCTCCAATGTGATCAGCCGCAGTGCTAATGTGGTCCGCTGCCTTGTCGATGCCAGAAGCGACCCCAATGACGCGATCTACCTGCCTGCTAGTACTGCTGTTGTTGCTGTAAGACTGCGCGGCCTGGAAGACAGTAGTAAGAGCTACAACTGCGGTGAGAATAATCATCCACAGTTCGCCTCTCTTGATTCGGTCAAGAATCTGGCGTTCCTGGTCGTTCTGCAGAACGGTATCTGCGGAGACTGTCGAAGGCTGAGCTGGCGGCGGAGACAGCGCAGGGGATGGTAAATCGTCGCCGGGGATGGTTGACCGCTATCGATACTCATACTTTAGATAAGGTACCGTGAAGTCGGCTAGTGGCAAGGTTTCTCGGGTTCATCAGATGGTTCCCGGCGAGTCACGGGCAACCCGCACCTTACCCGTTGTTGGCCGTTCGGGCGCGTACTCCCCTGCGCCTGACTCCGACCACATCCTGATCGAACCGCGCGGCTGCGCCGCCGCACGCCTTCGGCGTGGATGAGCTTTGCACTTGGTGGCAGAATAGATTGCATTCAGCACCCAGATTTTTACTTCGATTCTCACGTCGGATAGCTCGCCATCCACCGCTCGGGCATGGCAGAAAGCTCTGGGCCAGCTTATGGTCTGTTTACGCGCGTTTCGGCCAACGTATGGTCTTAAAAGCTGCTTGCGGTGTCAGCGAGCGGCGTTCAGAACAAAGGAGTTGTGTTGGCCAGCTTATATGGATCGACGACCGGGGGATATGACCGAAGATTGCCGGGAGTGTTGGTTTAAACTACCCGCTTCCGGAACTCAAAGAAGATCGTTTACCTTGACCAGTTCGTTGTCAGCGAACTGATGAAGCTGCGAAACACCAAACATCCTAGCCACCATACGGTTTCCCAGCAGCCACTTTGACGTGATCTCGACGTTATTCTTCGACAGCTGAAGGATGCTCAACTTGTTTGCTGTCCGCATTCCCATCAGCATGAAAAGGAATCGACCCTCGCGGACGACCACTTGGCACTCAAAAAAAGTACGACGACCTTTCAAGTGGAACTAGCTTCAAAGATCCACTTGAGATCCGCATACAACGGCAGTCATATGGCCTTGTGGGACGATCAGGCCATCTACTTTCGGCGCCTTCTCGCTTTCCTGGGCAGTGTCAAGGCTTCTATCAGTGATGGCAGAGCGCGCCCGGTAGGAATGCCGTGTGCCATAACCCATCTGGCCAGCTTCTGAATGACGGGTTATGGAAATTAGGGCCGAGACGTCGGCATACCAGGAGCCATCTACAGTTGGGATCACACAATTGTGCGGGATTGGTCCCAGATGACGGGCAAACCGCATCTTGCTGCCTGTTGCTCCGACCGAAATGGCCATGGCGTCGCGGAGCGTTGGATTTTGCCATCGAGACCGCTTCGATTCAGGTGGCAAGATTAGATTGTACCGAGCGGCAAGATTTCATCGTATCGGTGGCAGGATAATGTTGCACTCAGTGGCTACATTCCATTGCAACCGGCGCTTGCTCCTATTTTTTCCTTCTCAGTTGCTGGGTATTACCCAAGGCTAGAGCTCCTCGATGTGGCTGATGGGATGATCGGCGATGAGCGCCAGAACATGACGTAGATAACGCTTCGGGTTCAGCCCGTTGAGCTTGGCTGAACCGATGAGGGTTTTTGCCTCAACGCGTCTTGAGGCGTTCCGCCGATTGGCCCGCCGGTCAGAGCAGGGAAAAATACGGCTTTATTCGGTGATTCATCAAGGCCGTCCGCATGCCATCCTTCTACGTCGAGGAAGCCAAACTCCGTATTCCTCGGTCCGAATCGGGTCTCTCAGAGTCAAATAGACAGCACGAGCATCTATATAGCTGCCCTAATTTCGCGCTTGGAGATTTACCTAAATGAATGACGAGAAGAAAGCAGAGAAGGCAAAGGACCCGCTCCTGGGACGTGTCAGCAGGCGATCCTTCCTCTCGCAGCTTGGAGCCGCAGGCGTGGCGGCAGCGAGTGCAGGCCCGCTGGCAGCAGCCGCCCAGCCAGCCCCACCAGCCCCCGCGGCGGACGACACCGGCATCGAGAAGATTGAGGGCGCCATCGCGATCAACCTGCGCGTCAATGGCAAGCCGCTCCATTTCGAGGTCGACCCGCGCACGACGCTCCTGGATTGCCTGCGCGAGAGCGCCAGCCTGACCGGCACGAAGAAGGGCTGTGACCACGGCCAGTGCGGAGCATGCACGGTCCACATCAACGGCCGGCGCGTCAACTCCTGCCTGACCCTCGCCGCCATGCACGAGGAGGACGAGATCACCACCATCGAAGGCTTAGGACAGCCCGGCAATCTTCACCCCATGCAGGCCTCCTTCGTCGAGCACGATGGCTATCAGTGCGGCTACTGCACCTCCGGACAGATCATGTCCGCCGTCGCTCTGCTTAAGGAGCCATGCGGTCCCTCCGATACCGACGTCAAGGAGTTAATGAGCGGCAATATCTGCCGCTGCGGCGCCTATCCCAACATCGTTGCCGCCGTCCAACACGTTCGCCAGCGGGCATAGCCGGAGGAGTCTGATTTATGGAAATGTTCAAGTTCACCAAGGCTGCCGATGTGCCCCAGGCCATCCAGGCAGCGGCCAAATCCAGCACCGCGCAGCAGGATGCTCAGGTCCGCTTCATCGCCGGCGGCACGACGCTGCTCGATCTGATGAAGCTCAACGTGGAGCGGCCCACGCAGGTCGTCGACATCAACCGGCTTCCGCTCGACCAGATCGAGAGCTTGGCCGATGGCCGGCTCAAAATCGGCGCGCTCGTCCGCAACTCCGATCTCGCGCACCATCCCACGGTGCAGAGGGGTTACTCTGTGCTCTCCCAGGCGTTGCTCGCCGGGGCCTCCGCTCAACTGCGCAACATGGCCACCACCGGAGGCAACCTGCTCCAGCGCACTCGCTGCATGTACTTCCGTGATGAGACCATGGCGTGCAACAAGCGCACTCCAGGCTCTGGCTGCTCGGCGATCGAAGGCGACAACCGCAGCCTCGCCATTCTGGGTACCAGCAAGGACTGCATCGCCACCAACCCGTCGGACATGAATGTCGCCCTCACCGCTCTCGAGGCGACCATTCACATCCAGGGAGCCAAGGGAGAACGCAATGTCCCAATCTCCGACTTCTTCCTGCTTCCCGGCAACACGCCACAACGTGAGCACGTTTTGGAGCCCGGCGACCTGATCACATACGTCACTCTTCCGCCTGCGAGGACGAACAGCAGACAGGTCTACCTCAAGCTGCGCGACCGCGCTTCCTACGAGTTCGCGCTCGCATCCGCAGCTATCGTGGCGGAGGTCAGCGATGGCAAGCTGAGCTATGTCCGCGTCGCCCTGGGCGGCGTCGGCACCAAGCCCTGGCGCTCGCTCGAGGCAGAACACACGCTGCACAACCGGTCGATCGACGAGAACAGCTTCCGTCGAGCCGCCGAAGCGGCTCTCCAGGGAGCGCATCCGCAGAGCGAGAACGGCTTCAAAGTTGAGCTCGCACAGCGCTGCATCACACACGCTCTCACCCTCGCAACCAAGTCCGCCTAGAGCGGCTACCAGAGGAGACACATATTCATGGCGACCGCATCCACACTTCCTCCCAAGACGAATGGCTCGCTGCCCCGCGTCGATGGCCCGCTCAAGGTCAGCGGCGCGGCGATATACACGTCCGACCACAACCTTCCCGGAATGCTCTATGCCGTCCCCGTCTGCGCCACGATCGCCAAGGGCACGATCACCGCTTTGGATACCAGTCGCGCTGAGTCCATGCCTGGTGTCAAAGCTATCTACCATCGCGGCAACATCGGCAAGCTCTTCCGTTCCGCTCCAGCCACTGGCTTCTCCGGCATTATCGACGAGCGCCGTCCTTCCTTCGAAGACGACACCATCCGTTACTACGGCCAGTATGTCGCCGCAGTGGTCGCGCTCACCTACGAGCAGGCCATCGCCGCTGCCAAGGCCGTCAAGGTAACCTACAACGCCGAGAAGCCCGATGTCCGCAAACACCTCGAAGTCGATGAAAAGCCCCACGTCGACAGCACTCGCGGGAACCCCGACGAGGCCTTCGCCTCGGCCCCGGTCAAGATCGACGAGACCTACGTTACTCCGGTGGAGACCCACAACCCGATCGAGCTCCATGCCAGCGTGGCCAGCTGGGATGGACAAAGCTTCACGCTCTACGAGACCTCGCAGGCGGTCGTCAATCATCGCGGCGTGATGGCTCAAATGCTCGGCGTCCCCCCAGAGAACGTTCGCGTCATCTCCCGCTTTCTCGGCTCCGGCTTCGGAGGCAAGCTCTGGCCCTGGCCGCACTCGCTGATCGCCGCCAGCGCCGCACGCAACCTCAACCGCCCGGTAAAGCTGGTCGTCACCCGCGACATGATGTTCCAGAACGTCGGCCATCGCCCGCGCACGCAGCAGCGCGTCCGCCTTGGCGCTACCGCCGATGGCAAGCTGGTCTCGCTGATGCACGACTCGCTCAACCACACCTCCATCCTCGATGACTATTCCGAGGGCTGCAGCGAAGCCACCGCCTACAGCTACAGCACGCCCAACCTGCGTGCGACCTCGGGCCTCGTCCGCCGCAACGTCGGCAATCCCACCTCGATGCGCGGCCCTGGCGCCGTGCCCGGCCTGTACGCGCTCGAGTCCGCGATGAATGAGCTCGCCCTCAAGCTCGACATCGACCCCATAAAGCTCCGTCTGATGAACGAGCCGCAGAAGGACGAGGGCCTCAATCTTCCCTTCTCCTCCCGTCACTATGTCGAGTGCCTCAACGTCGGCGCGGAGAAGTTCGGATGGTCCCAGCGCAATCCGAAGATCGGCTCGATGAAGAAGGACGGGCTCACGCTCGGCTGGGGCGTCGCCGGCGCCTCGTGGATCGCTGAGCGCATGGAGTCTGAGGCGACTGTAGACCTGCTCAGCGATGGCACCGCCCGGGTCTCCTGCGCCACCCAGGACATCGGCACCGGGACCTACACCGTTCTCTCCCTCATCGTCTCTGAGAAGACGGGTATTCCAACCGACCGGATCGAGGTCGTGCTCGGCGACACGGCGCTTCCGTCCGGCCCCATCTCCGGTGGCTCCTGGGCCACCGCCTCGGTGATCCCGGCCGTCAGCGACGCCATCGAGAAGGCACAGAAGACCGTCTTCAAGGCCGCAACCATGGGCCATGATTCCGCCTTCGCCGGGCAGAAGGCAGACGACCTCGCCTTTACCAATGGCCGCGTCCACCTCAAGGAGAGATCGCCGGAGACAGGCGTTCCCTTCGAGCAGATTCTCCGCAAGGGCAACCTGCGCGCCGCTTCGGGTCAGGGCAAGTCCGAAGGCACCTTCGGCGATCCCAACCGCAAGTTTTCCACCCACTCCTTCGGGGCGCAGTTCGCGGAGGTCACCTGGCAGCCGGAGACCGCGCGTCTGCGTGTCTCGCGCGTGGTCACCGTGATCGATGCGGGCCGCATCGTTAACCTGAAGCCCGCCCGCAACCAGATCGAAGGCGCGGTAGTGATGGGTGTCGGCATGGCGCTGTTCGAGGAAACCAACTACGACCCACGTTTCGGTGCTCCCATCAACCGGAACCTCGCCGACTACATGGTCACGACCAACGCCGATGCACCGGAGATCGACGTCACCTTCCTCGACTATCCAGACAAGGTCATCAACAGTCTGGGTGCGCGCGGCGTCGGCGAGATTGGCCTGGCCGGCCTTGCCGCGGCTATTACCTCTGCGGTTCATCACGCGACCGGCGTGCAGGTGCGAGAGCTGCCAGTGCGCATCGAGGACCTGCTTCAACCAAGCCGGCGGGTCAACTCCTAACCGGCGAAGAGCGATCGCAGTCTGCGAGACGGGCTAAAGGGATATCTCCTCAGGTAGGAGATCCCTTTAGCCCGTTTCCGTGCGAATCGTTCCGGATTGTTCCCGGATGACGGGCAATCCGGAAATAATCGGGTTACTTCCTGTTAGCCGACCATCCGGAAGTAAACCGACGGAAGCTCAACGAATGACGAATCACCGAGTCACTCGTCGAGCGCTCTGGGCTTATGCAGGAGCACCTGATAGCGCGTTTTCTGTACAGTAGATAGGAAAACTCTTTCACCCCCAACCCTTCCCCAAAGCGCAAGGCCATTCGCCCCAACACCCAAAAATCAGGGAATTTCATCGAAAACAATGGAGATCCTGGATATCCCTGCATTGGCCCCTCACTTGCAACTATGCAAAACGCAGCTCATGCGGCCACATCCGGCCGGACAAGAGGGAGCAAACAATGGCCGTCATATCAACATTTACATGCGTCTGTGGCATCCAGAAGAAGACCAGCAACCACTGGGTTCTCGCGAAGGTCACGCCATTCGGCGTAGGCTTCATGCCGTGGGATTCGAACATGGCGCGCAACAAAGACATCACCGTTCTCTGTGGTGAAGGCTGCGCCGCAGCGTTGCTCAGTCGTTCGCTTGGCGAGTGGAAGCACTCCACCCCAACCAACTCTGCAATCGAGCCGGAGCTGGCAGCGGTCTAGCAGCTCCCCATCCAGCGGATTGCGCTTCAGCGTCGCTAGCCCCCACACCGACTAAGCCGGATAGCCATCCGCAATCCCGGCTGCATCAAGGGCGTCTTCCGTGCCCCTCACAGACACATCGACGTCGAAAAATTCGTGGGAGTCAGACCATCACCCCTGAATCCTCTCCAATGTCCCTCCATCCATCTCCCCGCCAAAGTACCTTAGTATTAAATAGAGAATAGTTCTGCCAATTGGCATGGCTATGCTTCATTTCCTCCAACGATAGAAGTGCTTCCGATGGCAAGTTAGCTAGTCGCTGAACCCACAAGATACAGACCACGAAGCGAGGGGAACGGATGCCGCAGAAGAGCAGTTCGCCAGAGATTCTCGCGCAGGCAAGGACCGCGCAGGGCGTCGCGTTCCAGTTGCGCAAGGATCCGATGGGCGTGCTGGACGTGCCCGGGCTGGAGAATGTTCTCATCAGCATTCACGTAGGGTCGCCGACGAAGCTCGCTTGTCGTCGGGATGGCAGGCGGCATACTGGGACAGCGGTGCACGGAGACATCGACATCATCCCCGCACACACACCCAGCCGGTGGGAGATGCACGACGAGAATGACATGGCGTTGCTGCTGAGCCTGCCGCAGTCGTTGCTCCATACCGTCGCCAGGGAGTCCGGGTTGGACGTGACACGACTCGAGATTCGCAACCGCTTTCAGATCCGCGATACCGAACTGGAGGCGCTCAGCTGGGGGATGAAGCGCGAGATGGAGATGGGACATCCATCGGGGCACCTCTATCTGGATGGACTGACGCTGGCGGTGGCTTCACGACTTGTGGCGCGACACAGCTCCGTTACGAAGCTGACGGAACGAAACGAGGGTTTGAGCGGGCGCAGATTGAAGCAGGTGCTGTCGTTCATCGAGGAACAGCTTGCGGAGGATCTGTCTCTCGAGCAGATCGCCGCCGTCGCGGGGGTAAGTGCCTCTCATATGGCGACGCTCTTCCGCATATCGATGGGAGTGCCGGTGCATCGATACGTCATCCAGCGTCGGGTTGAGCACGCGAAGACGCTGCTCATGCAGAACGGGCATTCGATGGCAGAGATAGCGTTAGCCGCAGGGTTCGCGCACCAAAGCCATATGGCGCGGCATATGCGGCGTGTGCTGGGTATGCCGCCGCAGGCCATCAAACGCCTGCTGGCCGAGGCGTCCTCCTCTCACTGATTTTTCCCATCGATTGTGCTCTAAACCATCGGAACCTGCGCGCAAACGGCAGTGGCCAGGAACGATACTGCGTGCATGAGACGCAGAGACTTTTTAAAGATTTCTTCAGGAACGATGGCAGCAGTGACGTTTGGTCCGCGCGGATTTGCGAAGTGGGGAGAGCAGATCGATGCAGCGTGGTATCACCGGTCGCGACGCTTCGCTGAGCTGCCGGTGAGCCGGGTCGCATACGTGGAGCATGGTCGCGGCCCGGCAGCCCTGTTTGTGCACGGGTATCCGTTGAACAGCTTCCAGTGGCGTGGAGCGCTTGAGAGGCTGCACGTACACCGCAGGTGCATTGCGCCGGACGTAATGGGCATGGGCTATACACAGACCCCGGAGGCGCAGACGATCTCGCCTGAGACGCAGGCAGCCAGCTG
>Ga0193717_1002071_pt1 | contig 11802 bp, 10 predicted proteins | sample U2c2metaG_FD_145900 | JGI IMG/M metagenome (GOLD analysis project Ga0193717, IMG submission 145900) | Soil microbial communities from a riparian zone of the East river system, Colorado, United States - U2c2 | ecosystem: Environmental > Terrestrial > Soil > Riparian zone | place: USA: East River...
CCGGTGCCGGCGAAGGGAAAGTCCACGGTTTCCGTCCGCGCCTGCCTGGACCTGCTGAAAGATCGTCGCGTGCGGCGCATGACGATGGCCGCGACCGTGCTCGGCCTGGTGACCTTGAGCGACGCCTTCGTCTTCGTGATCCTGCAGAAGTCGACCGGGGTCCCGTTCGACTACCTGCCGCTGCTGCCGCTCGGCACCGCACTGGTGTTCCTGAGCGCGGCGATTCCCGTCGGCTGGGTAGCCGACAAGTTCGGCCGGTGGCCGGTGTTCTTCGCCGGGCACGTGCTGCTGCTCGGCGTGTACCTGGTGCTGCTCGCCGGCGGTGGCGGCGTGCCGATGCTCGTCGTCGCCCTGCTGCTCCACGGGCTTTTCTACGCGGCGACGGACGGCGTCCTGATGGCCTACGCCGGGCCGCTGGTGCCCGAGCAATTGCGGGCCAGCGGGCTCGCCGTGGTCCAGACGGGTCAGGCCGTCGCCCGGCTGCTTTCGTCGGTGGTCTTCGGAATCCTGCTCACGCTGCTCACCATGCGATCCGCCATGTGGATCGTCTTCTTCGCCTTCCTCCTCGCCCTCGTCGGCGCCGCCATGCTGGTCGGGCGAAAGGTCACGACATGAAGAACTGGCTACAGAAACACCGGATAGCGGTAGGAATCGCCGCGATGGTGCTGGTTGTCGCGAGCGGCGGGATTTACGTCGTGGCGACAGCGGCGAGTATCGACAAGGAGTCAGCACCCGCGACGGCGGCCGTGGCGGGAGACCTGCTTTTCGTCGACCTCGCCGACGGCCAAGACCGGGTCGAGAAAGTGAGGATGGACACACCGGACGGCCCACGCGGCAACACTTCCCTGCGCTGCCAGCGCGTCTACGCCGCCGGCGGTACGACCGTTTGCCTGCGTCTGTCCGGACCCGGTCCCACATACGAAACAGCGGTGCTCGACGCGTCGGGCAAGGAGCTCCGCACCATCGGACTGGCCGGGATTCCCAACCGCGCCCGGGTTTCGGCGTCGGGCAAAATCGTGTCGTGGACGACGTTCGTCACCGGTGACTCCTATTCCGTACCGGGCGGTTTTTCGACCCGGACCGGAATCCTGGATCTGCGGTCCGGCCAGGTGATCGACACCCTGGAGGACTTCACCGCCACCGTCGGCGGCGAGCACTACACGATCGCGGACCGGAACTTCTGGGGTGTCACTGTCGCCGCGGACGACCGGACCTTCTACGCCACCATGGCTTCCCAGAACCGCACCTGGCTGATGAAGGGCGATCTGGTCGCCAGGACGCTGCGGGATATCCGGCAAACGGCCGAATGCCCCTCGCTTTCGCCCGATGGGTCAAAGGTGGCGTACAAAAAGCGCACGAGTCGTCTCGGGCCGTGGGAATTGGCGGTTTTGGACTTGCGCTCTGGCAAAGAAGTCACTTTGCCCGGCACGATCGGTATCGACGACCAGGCCGCCTGGCTGGACGAAAGTCGCCTGGCGTACGGCAAAGTTTCACAAGCGGGACAGAAATCCGCCATCTACTCGGTATCCACGGACGGTTCTTCCCCGCCCTCTCTCATGATTTCCGACGCGTCTTCACCGGTACCGCTGAACCAATAATGGTTGCGGACCGAAAATTGTTGCCCTGTAACGAAACTTGACCCACAACCGACTCATCGAACGCGAGCGCCACCCATCAGGAGTGGCCGCGGTCACCGCCCTAACAGCCCAGTGACCGCGGTGTCCGCCGCTCCCCGGTATATCGAGGTGTCAGAGATGAGTGCGGACAGACCCGCGTCGCTTCCACCGTTCAGACCAATGCCGGCGACGGTACGGGTCGGCACCGTAGACGTCGTTCCGTTGGCGGAGAACGCATTGGTCCATCAGGTGGAACAATCCTGGCATCGTGGTGAAGGCGGCTGGATCGTCACGGCCAATGTGGACATTGTCCGGGCCGCGGCCCGCGACAGGGCGTTGTCCGCGCTCGTGGCGGAAGCGGACATCGTCGTCGCCGACGGGATGCCGGTCGTCTGGGCGGCCAGGATCGCCGGTAAAGACGTGCCAGAGCGGGTCACGGGTTCGTCGCTCGTCTACTCCTTGACCGAGGCCGCCGCCCGCACGGGCAAGTCGGTCTTCCTGCTGGGCGGCGAACCCGGGGTGCCGGAGACCGCGGCCGAAGCACTTCGCGCCAAGTACGACGGACTGCAGGTGGCAGGCACCCATTCGCCGCCATTCGGGTTCGAAAAGGACGAAGCGAGCCTGGCAAGCGTGGTCCGGCTGGTCGAGGAGGCCAAGCCGGATCTGGTGCTGGTCGGTCTGGGCTTCCCGAAGCAGGAAAGGGTCATCCAACGGCTGCGCGCCGTTCTCCCCGACAGCTGGTACGTCGGGGTCGGCGCCGGAATCCCGATGGCCGCCGGGGAATTCACCCGTGCGCCGGTTGTGGTCCAGCGAATGGGTGCGGAATGGTTACACCGACTGGCCCTCGAACCGCAGCGCTTGGCCCGCCGCTATCTCCTCGAGGACGCCCCGTTCGCGCTGCGGCTCCTCGCGGGTGCCGCCCGGAACCGCATGACACTGTCTCACCGTAAAGACGGCCGCGTGGTCATCTCACCCAAACCAGAGATTGTGAACGAGAATGTCTAACCCGCTCGCCGTCGTGATCGTGACCTACCACAGCGCGGAGGTCATCGAGAGCTGCCTGCGGTCGGTGAAGGACGAGCTCGACGCCGAGAGCTCCGCCCGGATCGTCGTGGTGGACAACGCCTCCACCGACGGCACGCTGGACCTGGTCGCGTCGGCCGCGCCGGAAGCGCACATCGTCCCCCTGCACGCCAACAACGGATTCGCGGCCGGCGTCAACGCCGGGATCGCGACTTCACCCGGTTGCGACGTGCTGGTCCTCAACCCCGACGTCCGGCTCGAGCCGGGCGCGCTGCGGGCCCTGCGAGAGCGGCTGGCCACGCCGGGCACCGGCATCGCCGTCCCCCTGCTGCTCGACGACTCGGGCACGCCGCAGTTGTCTTTGCGCCGCCGCCCGACCACGTTGCGCGCACTCGGCGAAACCCTGCTCGGCGGTACCCGCTCAGGCCGTTTCCCCGCGCTGGGTGAATTGGTCACCGATTCCGCGCGCTACCAGAAATCCGGCACCGTCGATTGGGCGACCGGGGCGGCGTGGCTGGTCTCGCGCGAATGCGTCGAGGCGATCGGCACCCTGGAGGAGCGGTACTTCCTCTATTCGGAGGAAACCGAATACATGCTGCGCGCCGGGGATCGCGGGTTCGCCGTCCGCAACGAACCCCGTGCGGTCGCGGTCCATCTCGGCGGCGAGCAGTCGACGTCGAGCGAGCTTTGGGCGTTGTCGGCCACCAACCGGGTACGGATGCGGCGCGCGCACGACGGCCGTCTCGCCGCGCTGACGATGTGGTTCGCCGTGGTGGCCAACGAACTCCTGCGCGCGGTCGTCCGAGGCAAGACCGATGGCGCACGGCATCGGCAAGCGCTGCGGCAACTGTTTCCCATGCGCCGCTGGCCCAAGCAGGCTTCCACGACGTCTTCGGGCCGCGGCTATGTCTGCTTCGCGGCACAGGACTGGTGGTACCACAACCAGGCGCACTCCGATTTCCAACTGATGCGCTCGATCGCCGAGAAGCGCCGCGTGCTGGTGGTCAACAGCATCGGCATGCGGATGCCGACCCCGGGCCGCAGCACGGACGTGACCCGGCGGATCCTGCGCAAGCTGCGCAGTGTGGCGATGCTCGTCCGGCGACCGCTCGACGAACTGCCGAACTTCTTCGTGATGTCCCCACTTCCGTTGCCCTTCTACGGATCGCCGTTCCTCCGCAAGGTCAACGCCGTGATGATTCGCGCGCAGGTCCGTGCAGTCTGCATGGTGCTGCGCCTGGCCGACCCGGTGATCATGGTGACCATCCCGACCGCGTGGGACGTCGTCCGCCCGATGCGCCGGCATTCCCTGGTGTTCAACAGGTCCGACCGGCACTCCGACTTCCCCGAGGCCGACCGAGAGCTCATCGAAGGTCTCGAGCAGGGTCTGCTCGAGAACGCCGACCTCATTACTTATGTCAGCCACGTCCTGCTCGACGAGGAGCACGAGCGCACCGGCGACAGAGCGCATTTCCTGGACCACGGCGTGGACATCGACCACTTCGTCCACCGTGCCGAACTGCCCGCCGACATCGCCGAGATTCCGGGGCCACGTATCGGTTTCTTCGGTGCGCTGGACGACTTCCTCGTCGATTTCGACCTGCTGGAACGGATCGCCGCCGAACTACCGGAAGTTTCCTTGGTACTGATCGGTGATTCCACGCATCCGATGGAACGGTTCGACAAATACCCGAACGTGTACTGGCTTGGATTCCGGTCGTACGAGACGATTCCGGCATACGGTTCCGGATTCGACGTGGCGATCATGCCCTGGTTGGACAATCAATGGATACACCATTCCAACCCCATCAAGCTCAAGGAATACCTGGCACTGGGTCTTCCCGTGGTGAGCACGAACTTCGCCGAATTGGCGACGTACACCGACCGGGTGCGGGTCGCGACGGCACACGGTCAGTTCATCGACGCGATTCGGGCGAGCCTGAACGAAGGTGGCCTGCGTCCGCCGGAACAGCTGCGGGATTCGGTCCGGGGCTTCTCTTGGCGATCCCGGGCGGCGGAACTCGTGGCACTGGCCGACAAACCTGGCGCGAAAGGGGTCCGCGGCCGAGCATGACCACACCTGGGGGAGAGTGGCGGCGCCAGCGCAGGCACGCGTTGGGCTCACTGTTGGTCGTCTTGGCACTCGGCGCCACATTGGTGCTGTATCGCGGGGATTCCTTCAGCGCGGATCCGGAGCCGTCGGCGTGGACGACCACACCGACGACGTCCGGCCTCGCGCTGGGAAACCTGCCACGCGTGCCATGGGCGGGCGGACCCGCTTACTACAACGGTTTTTCGGCGATGGCGAGCGCGGGCTGGGGCGATCCGAACTTCTTCCCGATCGGCGTCTGGTACGAAGCGGTGACAACGCCGCAGGACGCCGCGACGGACAAGGCCGCGGGCCTGAACACGTACTTCGAGCTCACGTCGTCGACCGACATCTCCTTGGTCCGTGACGCCGGCATGTTCGCCATGCCCAGCACGCAGCTCAAGGGCTACGGCCCGGAAACCGTGGGCTGGCTGCTGACCGACGAGGTCGACCTCTGGGGCCACGAAGGCAGCGCGCCGTGGACGGGCAATTTCCCCAGCGAGGGCCCGATCTGCGTGCCCGAGGAAGCTTTGTGCGGGTACACCGTGCTGCAGACGTTGCGCGACAGGCTGCCCCAGAACGACGGCCGCGCCCGGTACGCCAACTTCGGCTTCGGGATGCACTTTTTCATCAAGGACGGCCCGGCCGCGAAGTTCCTGGACTACAGCGACATATCCTCTTTGGACACTTACTGGTACACCGACATCGGCATGTGCGAAAAGTCGCAAACTCCGGCCGAGCTGTGCCGGAAGTCGGCGTCCTACGGCGCCACCATGGACAGAATCCGCGGCCTGGACGAAATGGACGGCAAGCTCCAGCCGATCTACGCGTTCATCGAAGTCGGCCTGCCGTTCGCGCAGTTCACCACCCCGATCCAGCCGGACGAACTTTCCGGCGCGGTGATGAACTCGCTCATCCACGAAGCCAAGGGTGTCATCTACTTCAACCACAACTTCGGCGGCGACTGCATAACCCAGCATGTGCTGCGCGATGCCTGCGGCGCCGCGATCCGGCCCGCGGTGACCGAAGTCAACCGGCGAGTCACGGAACTCGCGCCGGTGCTCAACACGCAGTCCATCCAGTACCAGTTCTCGCCCGACCTCGACACGATGTTCAAGGAACACAACGGTTCCTACTACGTCTTCGCGATGACGGCCCGGGGCAGCGCCCCCGGCCCCCACACCCTGATCCTGCCCGACGGCCTGAAGGCCGCCAAAGCCGAAGTGTTGTTTGAGAACCGCAGCGTGCCCATCGAGGGCGGCAAGATTGTGGATGACTTTGCTGCTGAGTACAGCTATCACATTTACAAGTTGACCCCGGGCTAACCACTTCTTTAGACCCAGCCACGCGGGCTTTTAGGTCAGTAAAACCCAGCCACAGCGACTCACGTCCGCCCCACGGGCGGGAGTCTTCACCGCGCGCGCTCGCCGAAGGCCAGGTTTGCGGGAGCAGGGCGCCCCCGGCACGGTCGCAAGCGACCTCCAGATGTCACGCCCTGGTCACGCAAACCTGATGGCGCGCCTGCCAATAAACACAGGCTTTTCTACCGCACGCGCCACAAAAAACCAGCCAGGCAGCTTTGAGCCGTACAAGCCAGAGGCCAATCACCTCCAGCCGCACCACCCTCACAACCGCGCCAGCCAAACAACGTCCGGTTCGCCTTGCGGCACCGGCACTTCCAGCACCCGCACCTCGTTGAACCTCGCCTTCAGCCGCCGCGTGAACGCAGGGCTCGCCTCCGCGCTCCACACCGCCAACACCCCACCCGGCCGGAGCCGCGTCGCAAGCCGCACCAGCCCAGCTGGCCCATACAGCGAAGCGTTCCCATTGGTCACAGTCCACAGTGGACCATTATCGATGTCCAAACAAAGCGCGTCGAACCGCTCCTCGGTCTGCGCCAGCCACTCCACCAGGTCGGCCTCGACAACGGTGACGCGCTCGTCGGCGAGCGCGTCACCGTGGACGTCCCGCAAAGGGCCGTTGCGGTTCCAGGCGATGACGGAAGGTTCGCGTTCCACCACCACGACTTCCCCGACGCCCGGGTGATCCAGCGCGGCGCGCAGGGAGTAGCCGACGCCGAGGCCGCCGATCAGCATGCGCGCCTTGCCCGGCACCATGTCCGCGGCGACCGACACCAGCAGCCGCTCCGACTCGCCGTTTCGGGTGTCCATCAGGAAGACCCCGTTGGCGATCACCTCGAAATCGTCCCCCTCGCGGCGCAGCAGCAGCCGTCCGCACACCCCGTCCACGTCTTCGAGCACCTCGGTCATCCGGACACCTTAAGGGAAAACGCTCGGTGAATCAGACACCTCGACGGGGGCGTCGGGGCGTTTTATCCTGGTATCGGCCAAAGGAGGTCAGCGATGTACGCGACCGTGGGAGACCGGATCCTCATGCACGGGCGGACCGTCGGCGCCGGCGAGCGGCACGGGGAAATCATCGAAGTGCGGGGCGGTGACGGCAAGCCGCCGTACCTTGTCAAATTCACGGACGGCCAGGAGAACCTGATCTTCCCGGGTTCCGACTGCGAGATCGAACTGCACGCGCGCTGACTCACAGCAGCCCCGCGAGTTTGTAGAGCACGAGACTGCCTGCCACCGCGACGTTCAAACTCGAGCCGATGCCGACCATCGGGATTTCGACGACGGTGTCGAGCAGGTCGAGCGCGCCCGGCGGGATGCCCTGCTGCTCGTGCCCGAGGACGGCGATCGTGCGCCCGCGCGCCGCGGGGAGGTCGGCGAGCCGGATGGATTCGTCGGCGAGTTCGACGCCGACGACGGCTGTGCCCGCCTCCCGTTCTCGCGCGAGCCAGCCGAGCGGGTCGTTGACCCAGTGCACGCACGCGGGCCGGCGCAGGGTGTTGCCGCGGCGCAAGGCCTCGGGTACCCACGGGAATTTCGGCACAGCCATGCACGCGCCGACGGCGTCACAGGTTCTGAGCAGGGTCCCGAGGTTCGCGCCGTGCAGTGGCCAGAGCGGCGCGACGACGAGATGTCCCCAGCAGGAATGTGCCTTGCGGCGCCGGGCCGACCGCAACTCCGACGGAGTACGGACCCGGATCGACGGGCTCACCTGAGCTGAGGCGCGGAGCCTCCAAGTTCGATGGTCATGATCCCGATGATAGCCGCCGCGTGATCAAATCCACACTCCTTCGCCCGCCGACCCGTTGCGGCACAACGGCTCGGCCCATGGTGTCCATCCTCACTCCCGCTCGTGATAACGAAACACCCCCTCATCTCGGTTGAATACCCGTAGGGACAGATAAGCGCCGCTGTTGCCGTGCCCGTCGCGTTAATCGCGCTCGCCATCGGTGCCTTCGGCATCGGCACCACCGAGTTCGTCATGATGGGCGTGCTGCCCCAGGCCGCCGCGGACTTCGGTGTCTCCATCCCGTCCGCCGGCTACCTGATCACCGGTTACGCGCTCGGCGTCGTCGTCGGCGCCCCGCTGCTCACGGCGTTGGCCGTCCGCCTGCCACGCAAGACCATGCTGCTGGCGATGATGGGCCTGTTCACCCTCGGCAACGTCCTGTTCGCGATGTCGCCGAACCAGGAGATCGGCGTGGTGTTCCGCTTCATCGCCGGGCTCCCGCACGGCGCGTTCTTCGGCGCGGGCGCGGTCGTCGCGTCCAGTCTCGTCGAAAAGGGCAATCGGGCGAAGGCCGTCTCGATGATGTTCATGGGCCTCACGCTGGCCAACGTCGTCGGCGTTCCGCTCGGCACGCTGCTCGGCCAGAAGGTCGGCTGGCGCGCCACGTTCCTCGTGGTCGCCGTGATCGGCGTCCTCGCGATCGGCGCCATCGCGAAGCTCGTGCCCCACCAGGGCAGGCCCGTCTCCCCCTCGCTGCGTGGCGAACTGAGCGCGTTCCGACGTCCTCAGGTGTGGCTCGCGCTCGCGATCGTCACGTTCGGCCTCGGCGGCGTGTTCGCTTGCCTGTCGTACATCGCGCCGATGCTGACCGACGTCGCCGGTTACTCGCCGACCAACGTGACGCTGCTGCTTTCGCTGGCCGGTATCGGCATGACGATCGGCAACTTCCTCGGCGGCAGGCTCGCGGACAAGGCGCTCATGCCCGGTTTGTACGCCTCGCTGCTCGCGCTGGCCGCGGTGCTGGGGATCTTCACCATCACCGCACAGGGCAAGGTCGGCGCCGCGATCACGATCTTCTTCGTCGGTCTCGCCGGGTTCATGATCGGCCCGATGATGCAGGCACGGATCATGGAAAAGGCCGGCGGCACGCCGTCGCTGGTCTCGGCCGCGGTGCAGTCGGCGTTCAACATCGCCAACTCGATCGGCGCCTACCTCGGCGGCTTGGTCATCGCCGGCGGTCTCGGCCTGCTCGCCCCGAACTGGCGTCATGACGAGGTGTCGAACGGCCCGCCCGTGATGGTGAGCGTCAGGAACAGGATCAGCGCGGCGAGAACCGCGTAGCTGACGAAGTCGACGATCCGGCCCCGGATCGCCAGCAGACCGGCCCGGTCCTCGGGCAGGACGATTCGCAGCACACCGGCGACGAGCAGGGCACCGCCGATCAGCGCGGTGCCCTGCCGCCAGTGGTACTGCCCGATGCGCAGCGCCGCGACGGCCACGATCAGCATGACCACCGCGAACGGCAGCTGACTCAGCGTGAAACGGCCCTTCCGCGGGTGCGCGGTGCTCATCGGTTCTCGAGCGAACGCTCGGCGGCTTCGACGACCTGGCTGACCAGCATCGCCCGCGTCATCGGCCCGACCCCGCCCGGATTCGGCGAAAGCCAGCCGGCGACCTCGGCGACGCCGGGCGCGACATCCCCGGTCAGTTTGCCGTCGACGTGTGAGACGCCGACGTCGAGCACGGCGGCACCGGGCTTGACCATGTCGGCGGTGATGATCCCCGGCACGCCGGCCGCGGCGATCACGACGTCGGCGCGGCGGACTTCACCGGCGAGGTCGACGGTGCCGGTGTGGCACAGGGTGACGGTCGAGTTCTCGCTGCGGCGCGTCAGCATCAGGCCAAGTGTCCTGCCGACGGTGATCCCGCGGCCCACGACGGTGACGTTCGCGCCGTTGAGCTCGACACCGTGCCGCTTGAGCAGCTCGATGATCCCGTACGGCGTGCACGGCAGGAAGCCGGTTTCACCGAGCACCAACCGGCCGAGGCTGACCGGCGCGAGTCCGTCGGCGTCCTTCGCCGGGGCGATGCGCTCGAGGATCCTGCCCGCGTCGAGATGCTTCGGCAGCGGGAGCTGGACGATGTAGCCGTGGCACTCGGGGTCGGAGTTGAGGTCGTCGACGACGGCTTCGAGCTTTTCCTGGGTGATGTCGGCGGGCAGGTCGCGGCGGATCGAGTTGACCCCGATCTTCGCGCTGTCGGCGTGCTTCATCTTCACGTACGAGTGCGAACCGGGATCGTCGCCGACCAGGACGGTGCCCAGCCCCGGCGTCACCCCTCGCGCGGCGAGGGCCGCGACCCGCGGCTTGAGCTCCGCGAAGATCGCGTCCTTTGTAGCCTTGCCATCCAGAATCTGCGCCGTCACAGGCTCATTATCGCGCACCGCGCGTGGGCAACGCGGCCAGCCCGACGGCGGCCAACGCGATCACCGAGAGCCCCAGCACGAGCAGACCGACGCCGAGCGCCTTGTTCGCTTTAGGTGATCCTTCGGTCGCACCCTGTGGTGCCGAGGCGGTGCTTGCGATAGCCATCACCGCGATTGTCCGCCGGACGACGGGCCGGCGGCCTCCCCGGTGTGGTGATCTATGCCCTTTCGCACCCTGAGTAGAGCGAGGTCAGAGGCATTCACCCGGGGTTTCGAGCCGTAATACTCACATGCGGGGTGCACTGCGGCGATTAAGCAGTCAAAATGTTCACGTGGCACAACCGACGACCCAGCTGAACGCGACCGAGCAGGACACCCTGGTCAAGCAGATCGGCCTCGCGCTGCTCCGTGCTGCCCCGCGCGATTGGCGCCGGGTAACCGCGGAGTACCGAGCCGTCGGCCGGTACCACGAGATGACCGGGGAGATCATCAACGAAGATGGCACCGCCCAGGACTGGGTGGCGACGCACGACATCGCGACGCTGTTCGGCAGGCTGCGCGCCGGGATGTATCGCGACGGCCGCGGAACCTGGTTCAACGCCCGATACCAACTGGACCACCCCTCCAGCTACAACCTCGAGTACAACCGCGACGAACCGAAGTGGGACCTCATCCCGCCGCCGCAGGCGTACTCCGACGAACTCCGCATGTTCCCTCGTTCGGAGGACAACGTCCCCGAATGGCTGATCCGGCGGATGTCCGGGCTCGCCCCTGAGCAGCCCGGCCAGCCCCGGTTCCGGATCGCCCGCATCTTCGACACCGTCGGCCCGGCGGGCCGCCCGGTGATCAACCGCCCCGATCTCGAGGTCGAGGAGCAGGATCGCCTGCTCGAGTACCTCGACTCGGCGCCGCTCGTGGTCTCCGACCGCGGCTACGACGTCGACAGGCTGGCGGCGACGCCCGAAGCGACCGTCCCGGTCGCCTTCCACAGTGACGGGCTCTGGATCTGGCCCGCCGCGGTGAACTTCTACCTGCGCCAGTACGGCGTGTCCCCGGAACCGGACCTGGTCGAGCACGTGCGGGCGGTCGGTTTCAGCCTGCCCGACGTCGACGACCAGACCCTGCAAGCGGCCGGGGCCTATCTCCAGCCGCCGCGGCCGCCGGGCCCACCGCCGGTTCAGCCGCTGCAGGGTTCGACCCCGCCGCCCGGGCCACCCGCGCCCGCGCCGCTCGCGGCCCAGGCACCACCGCCGCCTCCGCCGCCTCCGCCGCCTCCGGTCGTCGCGCCGGTCGTCATCGAAGAACCGCCGCCGGCTCCTCCTGTCGAAGAGGAAAAGGTCACCGCGCCGGAGTACGACGAGCTGGAAGCGACCCAGTTCCACGACCAGACCGAGTTCGCCGAGGCGTTCGCGGACGACGAGCCGTTCGAAGAGCGTTTCGACGAGCAGGCCCAGTTCGCCGCCGAGCCGGAGTTCGACGAGCGCGGCTTCGTCGAGGACGCCGAGCCCGAGCCGGAGTATCAGCAGCCGGTCGCCCACGGCATGGGGACAAATGGTTCG
>Ga0193717_1002072_pt1 | contig 11802 bp, 19 predicted proteins | sample U2c2metaG_FD_145900 | JGI IMG/M metagenome (GOLD analysis project Ga0193717, IMG submission 145900) | Soil microbial communities from a riparian zone of the East river system, Colorado, United States - U2c2 | ecosystem: Environmental > Terrestrial > Soil > Riparian zone | place: USA: East River...
CGTTCCTTCCGCGTCACCCGGGTCATCTCGCGCGTGACCTGGTTCGCGTCCACCTCGACCTGGGCCGGGATCTTCACCGATTTGCCCACGCCGGTCAGCTGGGCCGTGATGTCCTTCTCGACCTGGTCGACCTCGACCTCAGGGCGAACCCGGATTGTCGGCGATCGATTCCCGCGCAGTTCTTTGTTGAGCTCCCGCTGTGCGATCTTCGAGAATCCACGCGCGGACGGAATGAGGGAGACGTATGCCGCACCGACCTCTTCGGCCACGTCGCACCTCCGTCAGCTTGGCGGCGGCCCGAAACGGGCCAGGTACGCCTTGACTTCTTCTGGCGACCGGTCGGTCTTGCCGTAGGTGGATCCGTGCTTCGCCAGCGGCGAGATCGGCTTCGGCCTGTTGCGGCCCTTCTGCCCGTCCTTGGTCTTCTGCCAGATGAGGACGCCTAGCCGGTCGACCGCGAGGGCCAGCAGGTGTTCGGTCAGGTTCCACTCGTCGGCGATGAGCACGCGTCGCAGCGCTGTGCCCTCCATGTGGACGAGGGCGGCGGTGTAGACGCCGACCTGCCGCAGGCTCAGCTGCGCGAGCGAGATCCCCCGGAACGCGAGGTCCGCTTCGAGGGCCTCGGCGTGCTCCGCGATGAGCCCGACGAGGCCGGCAGTTTTCCCGGCTCGTCGCCGACCGAGATGTCGCTGTGCTCCATCCACGCCTGGATCAGGGCCTCGACGGCGAAGCTGGGCAGGTCCATGACCGTCGACACGGCGCCGGGTGCGACATCGGTCAGCACCCGCTCGATCTCGCCGTGCACGACGATGTCCAAGCCTTGCCGTGGGGTGAGCATCCGCATGTGCGGGAGCTGCTGGGTCTCGCCGTCGGCGTCTTCGAACTCGAACGGCGGCAGGTCAGAGTCTTCGAGGGCTTTGCGTACGGAGAAGGTCATTGCGCGGATCTCCTTGCGGGTGCGCGGATTGGTATTGGCCGGCGGCGCGGGCTCCGCGCGAACTCGCGCCGCCGGGTCTGTGTCGGATGCACTACCGGGTGATGACACGGTTGCGGTCAGGCGTCACGATGGCCCGATGGGCTATCCGCGTCAGCCTCAGCCACCGGTCGTCTACGTCGAGCAGCCGAAGAACACCGCAGCGACCGTTGGAATCTGGCTGCTGGTGCTTTACTTCGTCGGCCCGATCGTCCTGATCGGGCTCTGCTGCGTCGGCTGCATCGGGCTTGGTGGGCTCGGTATGGCCACGGACCCGTACGTCGCACCGACGCCGTAGGTCTCATGTAGACGGCGCCAGGACATTGACGTCGATCTACGAATACCCCCAGTTTGCGTCGTCGGAAAATTTGGTGAGGACGACGTTGTTGGAGTCGGGGTAGCAGGTGAGGGTGATCTCGTAGCCGATCGGCTCACCGTTGGCGTAGACGATCTCGCCGCGCTCGGACACCTCGCCGCGGGGGATGCTGAACCGGATGTGCTTCGTCCCGTCGATGACGTCCAAAACGAACGCCCGCTCGTCGGAGCCGGGGGCCTTAACGTCGATCTTCCACTGGCCGGCGGAGACGACGGCGACGGCGGAGTTCTTGTGGTAAAGCTCGAGCACCTTGCCCTTGGTCTCGATGAGCGTCATCGAGAGGGTGGCCTTCGACGCGGTCGTGGAGGAGCGGACGACGGTGGCGTTCTGCCAGGCGACGACGTCCTCGACGGTGTCGTCGTATGTCTCGGTGACACCGTCCTCGGACACGTAGCCCATGCCGAGGAACAGGACGTTCAGGGCCACTACCGAGGTGGTCGGTGCGGCGGTCCCGACAGCCGCGGCATACAGCTCGCCGGTGATACCGATCCGCACTGCGGCGGAGTTGAGGGCCATGGTGAAACCTCCGTGCGTTGGGTGCGGATGGCGTCCCGGCGCGCGGAGCCGGGCAGTGCGTCAGTGAGCGATGGCGTCGTCGGCGCGGATGGAGAGCGAGAACGTCGCCCACACCCGGGGTGTGCCGGTGAGTGGGTCGTCGAGCGACGTGGGGCCGAGGGTCTCTTCGACGCGGTAGCAGGTGACGCCGAGCAGCGTCGTCCCGGCGAGGGCGTGGACGCCGCGGCGGACGAGTTCGGCGAGCGTCCACGCCTCCGGGTCGGTCGGCGCCCAGCAGTGCACGTCGATCCGGGGCTGATCGCGGACCGGACGGAGTTGGGCACCACCGACCCGACTCGGGCGGTCGCGGATCGGGGACGCGTGACGCGATCGGGACGGCGGCGACGATGGGTAGCAGGTATGTCCTGAGCAGGGTGACAGCGTCGGGGTAGGCCATCAGCCGTACCTCGCCGCGTCGAGCGCTGAGCCGAGGACTCGCCGGTCGGCCTCGATGTGCACGACGCCCGGATGCCGCGCGACCACGGCCGCCCGCGAGCGGAGCCGGGCGCCGGTCTCCCCTGCGGCGGAGTCGACGGTCACCTCGACCTGCCCCTCATGGGGCGGGTTGGCGCGGTAGCTGACCTCGGCCACAGCAGCGACCGCGTCCGCGCGTCGGTGGAGGTTGGCGCGGACCCAGTCCGCGCCGAGCAGGTCCTGGATACCGCGGCGGTTCGGCTTGTAGCGGACGAGCCCCATCAGCCAGACACCACCTTCAGGGTTACTTCGGTGTGGTGGAAGCCGGCCGGGGTGTGGACCGGCGCGGGTGGGCCGTCTACCTCGAAGACCAGGGCGTTCCACTCGATCCGGTCGCGGCCGGCGATGTCGGTGTCGTTGGTGACCATCAGCCAGTCCTGCGACAGCGGGTCGCGGCCGTCGGTGAGGGGTTCGGTGCGGGAGTCCTGCTGCATCCACGCCGCCATCGACACCCGCGTGCCGGGGTCGTAGTCGTAGACGGTGTTGCCGTGGCTGTCGGTCGTCTCGGTCGGGCGAACCCGGACAACCGTGTGCGGCAGGAGCGCTTCGGGGACGCCCATCAGATCCGCACCTCGACCGTCCCAGCCGAGCGGCGGAAGCCGGCCTCCCGGAGGGCCTTCTTGTCGTCGCTGGTCAGGATCACCGACGGGCCCGGTGACTGCCCTCCGCCGAACTGCCCGTACTGGTACGAGTATTGGCCGATCCGCTCCGACACCAGCCCGGCAACCTGCGTCGGGGAGGTCAACGTTCGCAGGGTGACGTCGCAGCACATGTCCGCGATGAACTCCGGCACCTCGAGGCCGTGGTCGTAGGTGACCCGGAAGGTGTTCGCGTACGTGCCCATCGGTGCGATGCCGGAGATTGCCTGCGGGTCCGGCCACAGCTCAATCTTGTCGATGCCGTCGAACGCCCACTCGCCCACCGACATGGCCCTGTCGACAGTTCCGGCGGTGCCTATCATCTCGACCAGGCTGATGTCGACGACCGGAGTGTTCGGCAAGCGCAGCGTGAGACCGATCGGACGGAGAACGACCTCGGCGTCCGTGGCGGCGGCGAAGGTGCGACGGCAGAACCCGCGCAGCTTCGTTGACGCAGACGCGAGCAGCCCGGGCGCGCGCGCCAGTTCGGCCGCGGTGAGTTCCCGTCCGAGCCGGGCAACGAGGTTCGCGATGGACGCGAGCGGTGCGGGGAGGGTCAGCCCGGCGCCGGCGGGGACGACGATGACGTACTCCGGCTCCCGCCCGGCGCCGAGCCCCGTCACCGTCCAGTCGAAAACCCACACGCCGTCGGTGTCGAGGGTGACCCCGTCGGCTGTCCAGATCGTGTTCCCCGACGAGCCGGTCTCGCCCGTGCCTGCCGTGCTGGTGCCGTCCGGCTTGCGCACCGTCAGTGCCGCAGCGGTGGTCCCGTCTGCGGTGGAGATGGTGAGCCGTGGGGTGATGACGTCGCCGACACCGGGCATGGCCACTCCTCAGCTCGTCGCGGTCAGGACTGGATCGGTGTGGTACGCGGTGAACACCGTGGCCGTCGAGCCCGGTGTCAGGGTTGGGCCGGTGGACGACCCGCCGAGTGTCGGACCGTCCGACGACGGTGTGAGCGTCGGCGTCTCAGGCACCGGAGGTTCGCCATCCAAGGCGGTCGCCGGCGGCAGCGTGAACACTGTGGCGAGCACACCTGGTATCGCCGTCGCGCCAGTCGACTCCGTGACCGCGGGCAGGATGGTGGTCGTGGACAGCGCTACGGGTGTGGCGGTCGCGCCGGCGTGCCGCGTAATGACGGGCAGGGTGGTCACGGTCGCGATGGCTGCCGGTGTCGTCCGGGAGCCCGTCGAAACGCTGACCGCCGGGAGGGCGGTGGTCGTCGTGATCCGGGCTGGGCTGGCCGTTCCGCCGCCGCCGCCGGTAGCCGACACCGCGGGGAACGCAGTGACGGTCACTACCGGTGCGAGAGCGACGGTGGCGCCGGAATGAACTGTGACGGCCGGGAAGGTTGTAGCGGACGCCAGGACAGCCGGTGTGGTCTTTGATCCTGCCGATGGCGTAGTGGTCGGGAGCGCGGTCGTCGTGGCGATCGGTGCCGGGCTGGCCGTGCCGTTGGTGCCACCGGTCGCGGTCGCGGTCGGGAACGTAGTCGCCGTGGCGAGCACGCTCGGCGCCTTCGTCGCCCCCGCGCTGAGCGACACCGCCGGGAACACTCTTGCGGTCGCGATGGCGGCCGGCGTCGTCGTCGACCCGGCCGACGGAGACACCGCCGGAAACGCAGTCGTCGTAGCAACCGTCGCGGGAGTGGCGGTGGCGTCGGTACCGCTAGCGGTCTCGCGGAGCCGGACAACGATCGCGGGGCCGCACTGAGCGGTCGCGGTGGTGAACGCCACCGTCGGCGCGTTGGCCGTGCCGGTGGTTACCGATGCGTCGAACGAGTAGGAGCCGGTGTCGTTTGCGTTGGTGTTGATCGTCCGGTTGCGGTGGGTGACGGTGCCGAACGTCGCGCCGGACTGGGTGATCGCCGGTGCCGTGATGGTGACGGCGGTGTCGGTCTCGGACGCGAATCCCCACGTCACCCAGTCGCCTGCCGCCAGCGCTGACGCCCACGCGCCGCATGTGACGGACCGGTTCGCGGCGTGGGTGTCGTCGGAGCCAGACACGATGATCGGTGTGTCCCAGCCGGCGGCGGTGGTCGAGTACACCGACATGCAGCCGGTACCACCGTTGGGGGCGGCGCTGGTGAAGGTGACGGAGCCGGACTCGGAGCCGTCGAACACCTTGTACCAGGCGCCGACACGAGACGGCGAGTCGTCGGTGCCCCCGGTGCCTGCCGCGCCGCCTCCGAGTTGGCCGAGCAGCGTCCAACCGGACGGGCCGGTCGTGAAAGCTCCGGTGGACGGCTCGATCGTGGCGAACAGAATGCCCATCCGCCCAGCGGCGACACCGACATAGGCGACGTCGTACGGGGTGGGGTCGTTGAGTAGCACGGGTGTGCCGGTGGAGGCGGCGTGGGAGATCGTCACGACGCCCCTCCTAACTTGTCAGGGCGTGTAGTCGTGGGTCCACCAGCCGGACGAGTGCACCTGCACGAGCAGGGTCCCGGCGACGGTAGACACGGCGGTGACGAAGTCGGACAGGAACAGCAACTCATCCGCCGAGCTCGCGCCGCCGCGGGCGAAGTAGGCGACGAGGCCCATCGCGTTCGTGATGGTCGACGTCGCCCACGACGGGTCGGCGGTGTCGTAGGTGAGCACACCCGACGAGATCGTCAGATCGGTGGTTGTCAGGGCGATGCCGCCGGCGGTGTAGTTGGTGCCGCTCGCCTCGTTGGCGGTGACGTCGTCACGGAAGTCGTGGGTGTCGAAGTTCGGCGTGTAGGCGTCGAGGACCAGCATCCCCTTGACCGCGGTCTCCGACTCCATCCCGTTGGTGGGGAAGGCAATGGCGGCGTTGAGGCTCTTCTCCAACGTCAGCCCGTACATGCCCGAGGCGGTGATGCTCATTTCTTCCCGCCCGTCGAAACCGTCGAGGTGGCGGTGATCGGCGCCGGGTTGGCCTCGGCCGCGCCCTCACGGAGTTGGCGGAACGCGCGCCGCTTCTCGCGAAGTTCGGACTTCATCTCGGCCGTCAGTGACCCGTTCTCTTTCGCCGCAACGAACAGGTCCTCAAGTTCGAGGAGTTCCAGTTCGGTGCGGAGCTCGTCAGCGCGACCCACGATGACCTCCCATGTGCGGGACCCTTAGCCGGATGGCCTTGGGCCTGACGATGCCGTCGAGCCGCTCGGCGGTCTCGATCTGCGTGACGGTGCCGGAGTCGTCAACGGTGACCAACGCCCGCTCACCGGACTTCAGCGTCACGGTCTGTCTGGTGGCCCGGTGGCGCAGGAAGCTGAACCCGTGGGCCACCCAAAGGCCGGACTGCTCGCGTTCCACAACGGCGCGGGCTGTGCGGTTCATCGGGCTCCGATCAGGTTGGCGGCGCGCTCGACGGCGTCGCACCAGCGGTCGAGGTCTTGCTTCGGGTGGAGCTCGGCCGCACGCGCGAGCGCCCGCCTGGACGCGAGCGCGTACGCGGCTGGCGATTCGAGGGCGCGCAGGGCGTAGCACCAGCCGTCCACGTCGTCGCGTTCGACGAAGATCCCGGCGTCGCCAAGGTTCTCGACGAGTCCCGGGGTGGGGTGTGCGATGACGGGGATGCCGGAGTGCAGCGCCTCGGTGCCGACCCTGCCCCATGACTCGTAGGACGAGGGCATGAGCAGGACGCGGGTGCGGGCGAAGACCTTGTCCCGCATCTCGTGCGCCGGGACGTGATCGAGGACGTCGACGTTCGGTAGGTCGCCGATCATCTGCGTCCCGTACGCGCCTTTGACGCCGAGGAACGACGTGTCCGGCATGCGTTCGGCCAGCGCCCAGAACAGCTCGGCGCCCTTGCCCAACCGCCGGCCGGCGGAGTCGACGTCCATCGGCCGCATGTTCACCAGGGTTACCCGGTCGCCCGGGGTGGTGGCGTAGTCGGCGGGATCGACGAGCGGCCGCACGACCACGGTTGCCGGGGCTGAGTTGCCGAGGTACTCGGCCAGGTCTTCGGCCATGTGGTGCGAGTTGACGGCGACCAGGTCCACCCGCGCCTGCGCGGCTAGCAGCGCGTCCTTCGTGATGCGGAACGTGTTGTGGTGGACGAGCACCACGGGAATGCCGTTCCACCGCCCGAGGTGGGTCGCCCGCGGCGTGTTGGCCAGATGCGAGACCAGGATGTCGGCGTGCCGGATTCCGTCGAAGATCCCGGCGTCGGTGGCGACTCGGACACCGTCGACCTCATACGGCGGGCTGTCCTGGTCGGACAGGAGCACCTGCACTTCGTGCCCCCGTGCTACGAGGGCGCGGAGCATGCTGTGGAGCATGGTCTCCGCGCCGGCGCAGCGGACGGGCACGTAGTGGTGGACGAGAGCCACGACCCGCATCAGTCGACCGGAACCCCGGCCAGGGCGAGCATCTCCCGGACCTGGTCCCGGCCGTACCCGTCCGGGACCGGGATCCCGTACGCGGTCGCGTAGGCCGCCCACGCGTCGATCCCGCTACCCGTTCCCCGCCGCGGCGGAGGTGGCGGGAGGGATTCGGCTGGTATCTCACTGTCCTGCTCGATCGCGCCGAGTCGAAGCAGCCGCTCTCGCTGCTCGGCTGGGACATCGGCCGGCAGAAGTGCGCCACGGGGGATGTCGATCTCCGCACGGCCGCCGGGGACGGCCGTCTCGACGGTCACGTACCCGGCGACCACACGGTAGGTCGGCATATCAGAAGTACAGACCCGTGAGCTTGCCGTGGGCCTTCTCGTTGCCGTACGCGAGACCGACCTCGCCGTAGAGCTGGGTGCGGTCGGTCGCGCCGGTCTTCGCCAGTTCCTCGGCGAAGAAGTGGCCCTTGCTCGGGATCTCCAGGAACACCGGCGCGAGCTGCTCCAGGGACGCGACAACCAGAGAGCCCTGCGGCATCTGCCGGTCAAGCATCACATTTAGCACACCGAAGTCGGTGACGAGGGTGTCCACGTTGACACCGCCGACGGTGCGCGAGGTCTCGGTAAACTTGCCGGCGTACTCGGCGTACATGCTGCTGATCTGACGCTTGCCGGCCGAGTTGACGATGACGGTTGCGGTCGCCTGCTCGGTGATGCCGCCGTTGTCGTAGACCATCTGCATCAGGTCGCCGAGCATGGAAACCGTTACGGCCTGCTGCTTGTAGACGTTCGCGGTGCCGTCGGCCGAGATCAGCGCGGTGGCGCCACCCTTGGTCGCGGAGACGGTGAACGTGTTCGCGTCCGCGGCGGTGTTGACGTAGAAGTAACCGTCCACCTGCCCGGTGGAGCCGGAGAGAACGTCCACCCGCACCCGGTTGCCGACGGCCAGACCGTGCGCGGCCTCCGTGAAGGCGTCCGTGGCCGCGGTCCACACGGACGTGCCGTCACCGACGAGCGTCTCGGTGTTGATCGCGTTGGTGGTGATGGCGGCGAGCAGTCCGCGGGTCTGGCGCGAGGTCAGGTTGTCGGCCGGCTTCCGGTAGACGCCGTTGATGAAGCTGTAGTTGATGTCGCGGACCATCGACTTCAGTTCCTGCTCGACCTGCCAGTCGAGCTCGTCGCGGACGGGGTTCACCTCGGCGTTGTTCGTGCCCGCCTTCTCGCCGTACGCGGCCAGCTTGGTGTAGCTGACGCCGACGGCGGACTGGTGGATCTGGCACATGTTCGTGACGTTCGCCCGGACCCGGCCGGTCAGGGTCGGCGCGTCCGCACCTTCCAGGACGTCCGGCTGCGCGGCGGATCGCAGGTCGAACGTCTCCCACTCGAATTCCTTCGACGTGGCCTGCCGTCCGCCGGTCAGACCACCGATCGCCGAGAACAGCGGAGTCTCGGCGGGAGTGAGGGCGAAGAGAATGCCCGTGTAGTTGGGCAAATTGAAAGTCGTACCGAGGGCGGAGATTCCGGCCATGGGTTAGGTGCTCCTAATCTGGATCGGGACACGGCCCCATGCCGGCCCTAGTTACTTCTTCTGCGCGGACAGCTTTTGACCGTTGAGGCGGATGACCGCCCGGTAGTCGCCGGCCTTCTGCGCCGCCGCGATCTGCTCGTCGAGGTCGGGTTCGGGCGGAGTCGGCATCGAGCCCGGCGTCAGCGACTCCACCGGACGACCCGGACGGGCTGTAGCAGGGCGCATAGCCGGGTGCTTCGTCAGCCAGTCCGTGATGACCGCGTCCGCGGCGGTGCCGAAGTCCTCGTCCTCGAGGGCGTCGATGGCGTCGGCGAACCGGCGGCTGTCCAGCAGCTGTTCCGGGTCTCCACCGAGGCGTGTGATGCGGCGCCAGACGTCGAGCTCCAGTCGGGCCGACGCGGCGTCCACCTGGGACTGCGTCAGCTGCTGCGCGAGCGCTTCAGGATCCGGCGTGGTCTCGGGTGCGAGGCCGAGCTTCTGCGCGAACTCCTGCATTGCGTCGGTGCGCGCCTGCTCGGCAGCTGCCGCTGCGGCCTTCGCCTTGCTCCGGTTGTCGCCGTTCTCGGTCCGTAGTTTGGTGATCAGGTGCTTGACGTTGGCTGGCAGTGAATCGACATCTACCGGGTCGTTGGGTTCGGGTGCCGGGGCTCCGGGCTCCGGTGGTGCGGGTTCGGCCGGCGCTCCAGGCGTCGGCTCCACGGGTTGTGACACTGGCCCTCCAGGGGCGTGATGTGTCCGGCCTTCAGCGCGGCCGTAGCGCCCTAACCCGCCATGGCGGCGGGTGGTCTATGGGTCGGCCCGTCTGCGGCCGACGTAGGCCGGCTTGGCGAGCTTCGGTCGCGGCGTAGTCGCCTGCTTCTTACGGACCGCACTCGCCCGGGCGCTGGGCCGGAGACCCTCGCGAGTAGTGATGCTGTTGTCTGAATGCAACAGGTAGCGGCGGTCGCGGCTGCCGTCGCCAGAGACGGCCACAAACTTCCCCGTCGCCGGGTTCACCGCCACGTCCCGGAAAGCGCGCGTTCTGCCGCGCTCGACGCTCAGCGACTCACTCTTCGGCCGCACGACGGTTCCCCGCTCGCGCCGCGACTTGTCACGCAGCTTCGGCGAGGCGTACTCCACGAGGTCCTCATCGCGACGGCTCAGCGTTGGATCGCCCGACATGGCTCGCGCGTGGACCTCGTTGATCCGCTTCAACTTGCCGGTCTTCGAACTGAACCGCTGGCGTGCCGTCGAGCTGCGGGCAAGCGGAATGTCATCAGCCCGATTTAGCCTCACGCGTCGCGCGGGCCCGCCTGGCGTCTCGGAGAACTTCCCCTCGCCGTCGCGCACGTAGTTCCTGGCCACCGGGGTCCCCCTGGGTTGAATCAAGCCGCGAGCGGGTAACCGTCCAGTGTGGAAGTCATCATGCTGATACTGCTCATGGCCGGGGCGGCGTGCTTCGGGCTGGCCGCGTTCGGCGTAGCCGCGCGGGTCAACCTCGTCGCGCTCGGGCTCCTGTGCTGGATCCTGACGGTGCTGATCCCGGCGGCCGAGGCGCTCTAACGCTCCTTCGCATCCCAGTACGCACGCCATTTACGGATCGCGGCCTTGCCACCGGTGCCCGCCGTGGCGTCGAGCCACTCCTGGTACAGCTCGGCAACCTCGGGCGGTTCGTCTTCGTGCTCGTACAGCGGCTCAGCGGTGCACTCGTCACCGTCGTGGGCCTCGAACCGCACCGTTCCCTGGCTGTAGACGGCGCCCCGGCTGGCCAGTAGAGCGCAGAACGCGCACGGGTCGGCGTCAGTGACGCGGCGCCAGCCGACGATCACGTCGGAGTCCTCGACAGTCCGCGCGACCGTGTCACGCTCACCGGCAAGGACCAGCCGTGAAGCAGCGGCAGGCAGCGTGCGGGCCATCGTCGCGCGCGCGGCCGTAGGTTCGCCCGTCCTCCCGACGTTGGTCTTGAACAGCACCGGGCCGCGGACTCGCAGACTCGTTACAACCTGGTCGGTGACCCATGTCGCCAACGTCGGATCAACGGTCACGCCTTCGATGCGGGCGTGCTCAATCAGGTAGTCGCTGGATAGACCCCGGGCGCGGCGCCAGGCGATTGCGACCAGCGCGACGAGTTCCTCGAGGATCCGCTGCCACCAGCCGTCGATGTCGCCGACGCTGGCCTGCATCGCCGTGCGCCGCACCCGGTCTGTGACCAGTGCGGTGACGGCCGCCAACTCACGCCGGTGCTGGCGCGTTAGGGCGTTTGCGGCCGGGCTCGGCATTGAGGCTCTCGTTCAACTTGGAGAACAGGTCGTCCTCGCGGGCGAGGGTCTCCCACTGCTCCAGGTCCTGGTCGGTGACGTCCGGGATCCGCTCCCACAACGCCCGCGCGGGAACGCCGAGCAGGGTGGCGAGCTTCCCTAGCGCGTCGGCTACCTGCGCAAGGGAGCGGGGTGTGGTGTCGCGCCAGCGGACCGACGCGGACAGGTCTTCCCAACCCTTGGTGTCGCCGGCGGCGAGCGCGCCGAGGCGCAGGACTTGTTCGCCGTCCTCGCCGAGGCTGGTCTTGCACTCGGCGATGTCCTGCTGATGCCCGGCCTCGAGCGCGGCCAGGGCCTCGGCGGAGATGTTGGAGACGGCGTTCCCGACCACCATGGTGTGCGGCGGGATCTGCCGCACCGACGACACGTACAGCAGCGTCTTGTCGCGGCTGCTCAGGTAGCCGTCCAGGTTCGTCTCGGAGAACTCGCCGAACTTGGTCGTCTCGTCCTCGGCGATGAAGACCCGGTTGACCGCCGCGTTCCACGGCTCGATCGGGTTCCCGTCCTCATCCTCCGGAACAGCGAAGCCGGTCACCCAGCGCTGCTTGAACGCCGCGTACTGCTGCGCCATCAGCAGGCCAAACGTCGTCTGGTTCAGCTGCCGCTGCGCGGGCAGCATCGGCTCGATGACGCCCCGGGGGCCGTCGTCGAGGTCGTCGCGCTTG
>Ga0193717_1002073_pt1 | contig 11800 bp, 14 predicted proteins | sample U2c2metaG_FD_145900 | JGI IMG/M metagenome (GOLD analysis project Ga0193717, IMG submission 145900) | Soil microbial communities from a riparian zone of the East river system, Colorado, United States - U2c2 | ecosystem: Environmental > Terrestrial > Soil > Riparian zone | place: USA: East River...
ACGTGGACACCCGCCAGAAACTCTGTGGTAGAACGCTGGACGGTCAAGCCTGTTCTGGACCCTAACTCATCAGCGCAAACTGACAAGCTACACAGTGATAGTGCCCAGCACCTGTTTGCTATATTTGCACACCAACTAATTATCCGTTTATAGTGGCGCTGATTAGTCCTGCGACACACATAGACGATCACCGGAGGACAGGGATGAATAACGTCGTACCAATTTCGGCGAGCTTGATATTTCTCTTAATCGGAACAGTCTTCGCCCAAGACGCAAAGCTTATAGAAGCGGCCAAGAAGGACGGAGGCAAAGCGGTCGTCTACCGGTCTCTCGACTCCGATACCGGCGATGCCATAGGCAACGCCTTTTTCAAAAAAACCGGGATCAAAATGGACTATTGGCGCGCTTCGTCGACCAAGGTCATGGATCGAGCGTCGAGCGAATATCGCGCCGGCAAACCGCTTTTCGACGTGCTCATCAACAACGCCACGCCGATGCAGATACTTTTGAAAGATGGAATGTTGACCAAATACAATTCACCTTCGGCCAAGGGTTTTTCGAAAGACGTTATCGACCCGAACCTCGGGCCTAGATACCGCAACGTGGTCATCGGCATCATTTATAACAAGGAAGCGATCAAATCGTCGGAGGCGCCGAAGCTTTGGAAGATCTGCTCAAGCCGCAATATAATGGCAAAGTCGTTATGCCTGATCCCAAGCAGCACACCACGACGACCCAATGGCTCGCCAGCCTTCATAAAATCATGGGCAAAGACAAAGCGGATAGGTTCATCCACGATCTCGGAGCATCCAAGCCGGCGCTGGTGGAATCTTATATTCCCGCTGCCGAACGCGTGATAACGGCGGAAACGCCCATCGCCATCGCCTTCGTCAGATACGTATATCTATACGGGCAAAAGGGAGCGCCGCTCGATTATGTGAGGTTGGGCAAGATGTTGGGCGACGGCCATCATGTGGCGCTGGGCAGCAAAGCGCCCAATCCGAACGCAGGCAAAGCTTTTATCGATTTCTTTCTCAACGACGAAAGCATGGACCTCATGAGCAAAATCGGCGGCGAGTTTGTCAATCGCAAGGGAATCAAGCCGCCGTTGCCCGACGTCGATAAGATCCAGTTTGTCGAAATGATCGAGCTGGATAAAGACGGTTATGCGGAGAAAGCCAAGGAATACGACAAACTCTTTGTGAAATAGTATGGCTCCGGTTTTCCCGGCTAAAAGAGGAAATGATGGATAATGCTCAATTTGTCACTTTAGATGGCGTGAGAACCCGATACTTCGAGGCCGGCAAGGGCGATGATCTCGTGCTGATTCACGGCGGCAAGTACGGGACGTTCTATAGCGCTTATCATTGGAGCCTAAACTTCTACGAACTAAGCAAGCATTTTCATGTATACGCATTCGATAAACTCGGCATGGGAGATACGGACAATCCCAAGAGCGATGCGGATTACACCATGGCGGCGGTGATCGAACATGCGTGGGCATTTGTCCGGACTCTCGGCATCAAGAACGCCACATTGGCGGGTCATTCCAGAGGCGCCTTACCCGCCGCGCGTATTGCGATAGACCACCCTGAGTTGATCAAAGCCCTGGTCATCTTCGACAGCAATACCCTGCCCGCCGAAGATCCGTCGATGTCGTATGATTTTTATACGAAATTGGAGGTCGGCGCGCCGCCGATTCCCGATCGAGACTTCATCCTTAGAGAGCCCATAGCCAATTCATACTCTCAAGAGCATATCAGCGAAGACTTCATTCAAGAGATGTTGAGAATCGGCAAGCTGCCAAGAACGCTCGAGGCGCGCAAGAAAATGGAGACCTTTCTCGAAGCGGTCTTTCTGCCCAGTATGCGAGAGAAAAAATATGAGACCCTGAAGCTCATCGAAGCCGGCCGATTGAAAGCGCCGACGCTGATTATTTGGGGCGTTAACGATCAGTCCTCTCCGATGAAGCTCGGTATCGACTTACTTCGGGTCATCGGCTCGGTAATACCAAGAACCGAATTTCACGCCTTTAACCATGCGGGCCACTATGTGTTTAGGGAACATGCCCAACAGGTCAATCAACTGATTATCAATTTCGTGAAAAGCTTATGAGTCGCGACCTTCGAACAGGACTCCGGCAAGAAACTTCTCGGTTCTATTGGATTCCGTCTGCTCTAAGAATTTCGTGAGCTGAGCCAATGCCCTACAAAGTCGTAAGTATTGCGCATGCCACCGTCGAGCGTTGAAATTTCCTCATGACCGAGGACGCCGAATGACCCGGATCCGGAAGGTTTTGATTGTTGGATACGCGTCCCTTTTCATCGTTTCCGCGGTCGTGACCGCGATCATGTTCCCGTGGAGCATCGATCCGCAGGGGGACGATTCCTTTCAAGCAGCGTCGCGCGGCTTCTACGACAAGGCGTATGCCTCCGATCCGGAGAGCGGCAAGGATGATATTTATAAAGAGTCTGCCGAGCGTTCGGCGCTCGTCACAAAAACTCCCAAGATCGCCGCGGATTTTGTTGAACGATATGGCCTGAAGGACAAGAAAATCTTGGAGATAGGTGCTGGCAGCGGGCTGCTTCAAGACATCGTCGAGGATTATACTGCTCTGGAAATTTCTCGTTCGGCGCGGCGTTTTTTTCATAAACCATTTATCGAAGCCTCCGCGACCAACATACCGCTCCCAGACAACACGTTCGACGCGGTTTGGTCGTTCCGCGTCCTCGAACATATCCCCAATCCGGAACGCGCCTTGCTGGAAATGCGCCGCATGGTGAAACCTGGAGGCTACATTCTGCTCCACTTCGCCAACGACGTCGACCGCTACGCGGCGCAAGGGTATCGCGTGCGTCCATACAGTGATTTAGACATTTGGGGACGGATCAAAAAGGCCGCTATTCCGATTACCGACTCAGCACCTTTTCTTAACTTGTATGTTCGGCAAGTGCGGCTGCTACGTTCCTTGGGAACCAGGATTGCCGGGGAACCGTCTCGGCTTCGATTCATTAAGCTCGACGCGAATTACGACAAATATTGGGTTGGCGACAGCGACGCGTGCATTTCGCTTTCCTATCATGAGGCCTTGTTGTGGTTCACTTCACGCGGAGATTATTGCGACAACTGTCCGAGTGAGTGGAGTTTGGTTTTCAACGTTCCTTACCATGAGCCAGAGATGTTTATCCGTGTAAACAAGAAATAGCGTGGATCGAAGGGGTTGAAGACTTAGGCGGGCGTCGGGATGTACTGAAATGATAAAAACGCATCGCCGATATCTTCGGATTGGTGACATCGCCTTTCGACCCAACTCGTTGCCCTTAATTTCGCAATCGATCATCCTTTCCAAACTTAATCGTACAAGCTTTTGATAAATCCGCTGTCTTCAATCGCCTTGAGGATGCTCGGATCGGTGAACGATCTCGGATCGGCGCCTTTGGCCTTGGGATTTTCTTTCACCAGCCTTTCCAGACTGTTTTAATGCCGGTCGCGGATGGATACGGGATTCGCTCGAAATAGAGATTGACATACTGATCGTAGCTCCGCTCGGCGTATTTGGCCAGATCGGCGTTCATACGCATCTTATTTAAGATGATTTGAACGCGTCTTTCTTGTTTTTCTTAAAGTAAATCGCACAGTAGCAGGGTCGGGCATGGATAGTTTGCGAATTGTGCGCCGCGGCACGTCAATACCCGCCAGAAACTCGTTACCATAAGGCAGGTCGTCAGGGCCAGGTCTTGCAATCACACATCGTCTCCTCACAAGACGGGGAGACCAAAATTCTCCAGACTGAAACTCGTTATTTTCCCCGAGACATTTCCTTGTCGGCCACCAAACTCGAATCGACGACGTCTTTCACTGTCACCTTAGCGAGCTTGGGATTGAATCTGCCAGAAACTTAATGAGGCTGTCGGCACCTTCATCGGTCGCGTACGGTTTGCGGATATTGACGGCGTAATCTCGAAGCGACGTATACGCATCGTCGCATCTTCGCGTAGTGCTCGAACTTTAGATATTTTTTCCATACTTGTTTCACCTCGGGGGAGGACCCTGAGGGGGTCGAGCTCCGACGGGCGAAGCCCGTGTAGATGGGTCTGTCACCAGCGAGCAGGTAATAGGGTCGCGTCTTTACTTTTGATGTTCCACTTCTCGATGACTATTTTCAACGCCTGAATCGTGCGGGTCCTACGCAGCACTCCGAGACTACAAGAAAGAATCAGGCTCTCCTCAATGACAATTTTCTATCGTTCCTTGCCGAACCAGACAAACATCAATGGAAAGTTTTGTGTTAATACCTTCAAGCCATCGCGCGAATCCTACGAACAATATTTGATTGCGAAAACTCTCTCGCCCTTTCGATCGATGACCGAACGTGGACATCGGGAATTTTTCTACAAAGTAAAATCAGTTATTCAACTCTTGCGCGTTGCAATGAATGTCGAGCACCGCTGTCTCGGGTCTTTGCCAAAACCGGCTGTCGCTGCTTGGTGTGCCACAACGCCGACACAGATTTCATTTTTCATGGAGGGATTGTGCGGGATTGAATGATCAGGGTGCATTCGTAACCGATAGAGCACGGACTTTCGTTTATCGTAGAGCTTCTGCGTAGGAACGTAAGTGAGTGAGCGTATGGCTCAGCTTGAGGTGCGCTCTTGCTCCAACGCTATGCAATTCTCCACCATGGGCAGATCCTCCCTCGATAGCCAGAAGTCGACGGCTTGCTTCGCCACGTGCTTGAGCAAAAACCTTGGGGGCAAGCCGTGCCTCACTTGACTTCTCACCCCGATACATCGGCCCCTGCGACTTGCCGACCTTCTGGATATTACAATGTTCCTCATCCGCTGGGACCGGATAGGTATGGCACTAACGATCCTCAATCGCGCATTCCGAGCTCAAATCATCCTTCTTCTTGGCAACTCTTCAGCGCCCTAGCAATAGGCATTTCTGCAATTTCGCAACAGTCGATTCGAAGAGCTCTGCAAGAAACCAAGCGCAGATGGGGACGCAAAAACGCCTGCCGCGCGGGATGAGCCGCGCGGCAGGCACCATGAACAGGTTGTGAAAACTAGCCGACGTTGTGGGATAACGCGGCGAACATCGTGCTGCCGTCGGCACGCCGCACCAGCATCAGCAAAGGCTTGTCGCCGGTGTTTTTGGCGGCTTGTTGCTTCACGGCCTCAACCGAATTGACGGGCACCTGGTTGACCTGCAAGATCACGTCGCCCGGCTGGATTCCGGAGTCTGCGGCCGGACTTGCCGGAACCACGGCGGTCACGACGACACCGGAGTTGGCGTTGAGCCCCATCTGACGGCGCTCCTCGGGCCGGATGTTTCGCAGTGACAATCCCCACTCGCTCTGGTTGTTTTCGGTTTGCACTGCCGCGGTTTGATCGTTCATTTTGCCGGTCTCCACGTTGACCGTGGTCATCTTACCGTCGCGGATCACCTGAACCGGCACGGTCTTACCCACCGGCGCCGAAGCCACGAGCATCGGCAGGGCCGTGGCGTCATTTACTTTATTGCCATCGAAGCTAACGATCACATCGCCCCGTTTGATGCCGGCCTTCTGTGCGGGCCCGTCAGCCGTGACGTCGCCGACCAGCGCGCCTTCGGTTTGCTCAAGATTGAATGATCGCGCCAGTTCCGCGGTCACCGGCTGGATCGATACGCCCAGCCAACCGCGCGTGACCGTTCCCTTGGTTTCCAGTTGCGGCAGCAGGTTTTTGACCAGGTTCACCGGGATCGCAAAGCCAATCCCGACATTGCCGCCGCTCTGGCTGAAAATGGCGGCGTTGATGCCGACCACTTCTCCGGCCATGTTAAAAAGCGGCCCTCCGGAATTGCCGGGATTGATGGGCGCGTCGGTCTGAATGAAATTATCGTAGGGGCCGGCGCCAATCGTCCTTCCCTTCGCGCTGACGATGCCCGTGGTGACGGTGTTGGTGAGACCAAAGGGGTTGCCGATCGCCATCACCCAGTCTCCGACTCGAAGGACGCTTGAGTCGCCGAGCGCAATCGTGGGCAGGGATTCTTTCGCTTCGATCTTCAGAACGGCGAGATCGGTCTTCGGATCGCGTCCGACGATCTTGGCTTTGTATTGTCTCTTGTCGCTCAGCGTCACCGTGATCGTTTGGGCGTTATCAATGACGTGGTAGTTGGTCAAAATCAGCCCATCCTTGCTGATGATAAACCCCGACCCCGTTCCTTGTCTCTTGAATTCCTTGGGCTGCTGCGGAATCGGAAGTTGGAATCCGGGAGAGGGGAAATCCTGGCCGAACTGGTCGGGAAAGGCGGCCTTTTCGACCGAGGTTACTTTGACGTTCACTACCGCCGGCGAGACCCGGGCCGCGAGGTCGGCGAAGGATGGAAAGGATCCATTCTGCGACGGGTTAGGCACCGGCGCATTATTCCCGTTTGGATTCGCCGTTGTTATCGCTTTCTGTGTTTCTCGACCGACGGCGAAACCTCCTCCCGCCAGGGCGAAAGCTACCGCCGTCGTGGCGACAATTGTTTTTTTCGATTTCATCTTTGCTTCTCCTTTTTGTGGAGCGTGTCCACGTCAGTGGTTTCTATGTAACGACCTTAACTCTCGATGATGTGAATTTAAACGCAAATCATGAGAGGAGAATGAGACGTGGATTAGAATTTTTTAATTTTCGCGGTCGGGCGCGTCCGGCGCGGGGACGAGCGGCAAAACAACACGGAAGCAACTGCCTACGCCCACGGCGCTGGAGACTTCGACGCGGCCATGGTGCAGCTGAACGATCGAGCGCACCACAGCCAGGCCAAGCCCGGTGCCGCCGCCCTCCCGGGCGGGATCGCCGCGGTAAAAGCGCTCGAAGAGATGCTCCTGCGCTTGGGAAGTTATTCCGGGGCCTGTGTCCTTGACTTCCCAAACGGCCGCGCCGGCGCATTGGCGCAAACTGACTTCGATCAATCCGTCGGCGGGCGTATACTTGATCGCATTTTCGCCTAAGTTAAATACCAGGCGGAAAAGCAACGACTCAGAGCCGTTTACCCAGAGAGACGCAGGCGCATTAATTTTGCAGATGTTGCCGGCGCGCGACGCCAGTTCCATCAATGCCGGAGCCACATCCTCCGTGATTTGAGCCAGGTTGACCGGTCGTAGGGCCAGGCTCAACGCGTTGCTTTCGATGCGCGCCATCAACAGCAGATCCTCCACCAACGAATTCAGCCGATCCACCTCTTCCAGGCAGCTTTGCAAAGCCTGCCGAGCCGACTCAAAAGAAAGCGATGACCCAAGCGCGACCTCGATTTCTCCCTTGAGAATCGTCAGCGGCGTGCGCAATTCATGGGCGGCATCGGCGCTGAAACGGCGAACCGCCGCAAACGAAGCTTCGATACGCTCGAGCATGTCATTCAGGACCGCGGTCAAGCGGCTCAATTCGGCGTCCTTGGAAAAAGTCGGAATGCGTTGGCTGAGTTGCTCGGCTTCGATCTTTCGCGCCGCCTCGACGATGGCGTCCACCGGCGCCAATGCGTGCCGGGCGAGAAACCAACCGCCAAGAGCCCCGACCGCCAAAATCACCGGGGAAAGTCCGAGAAGAATAAACGCGAAACTGGAGCGCGCCCCTTCGACAGTCTCCAAAGACATGGCGACTTGCACGATATTGGCCGTCGCGCCGTTTCTCATGACCGGCATGGTGAGCAGACGAAACGCCCGGTTCGATCCCGCCGGCAAGGCAATCGTTTCAAAAGTCGGCCGGCCTCTTACCGCGTTGCTCCTTGCCGCCGCGCTCAGGGGCAATTGCGAGCGCTTCGGTGGAGCAAGACGCGGATCGAGCCGGCCAAACGGATCGAGCAATTGAAAAAATCGCTCAGCCAGTTCCGGTCCTAGCAGCGACTGAAGCGAGTCTTCGATATCAGGGACTCGCGAGGGCGGCTGCCCAACCGAATCGGCGATGGCATGCGCCAAAGAATTCAGCGAGTCGTCCACGGTATTTTGCAGACCGTGAGCCAGTAGAATGAAAGATGCCGCGCCCAGCAGGGCGAGCAGGGAGGTCAGGACGCCGGTGTACCAAAGAGTCAGTCGACCCCGCAGGGTCTTCGGACGCAAGCTCATGGCGCTGGCGGCTCCGCCTTCAAGACGTAGCCGACGCCGCGCACGGTATGGATCAGCTTCACATCGAAGTCATCGTCGATTTTTTTTCTCACATAATTGACGTAGACATCGATCACGTTGGTAAAGGTGTCGTAGTCGACTCCCCAAACATGCTGGGCGATCACCGCGCGGCTCAGGATCTGTTCCTGCCTGCAGAGGAGAAACTCGAGCAGGGCAAACTCCTTGGGCGTCAGCTCGATGCGTCGATGGCCGCGGCTTACCTCGCGGGTCGCCGGATCGAGCCGCAGATCCGCCACGGTCAATACCGCCGGCGTAGCCGGGCCGCCACGCCGGAGCAATGCGCGCACGCGCGCCAGCAGCTCTTCGAAGGCAAACGGTTTGGTGAGATAGTCATCGGCGCCCAGATCCAAACCGCTGACCCGATCGGTAACGGCGTCTCGGGCGGTGAGCAGCAGAATCGGCAGGCTGACTCGCTGCCGGCGAATTTGCTGCAGCACGCTAAGACCATCGAGGGTCGGCAGCATGACGTCGAGAACGACCAGATCGAATCCGCCTTCCAACATCCGGTTCAAACCCGCTTTGCCGTCATGCTCGACATCGACGGAATAGTTGGCCGCCTCAAGCCCGCGCTTGATGAAACTGGCGACTTTCTTTTCGTCTTCGACAACCAGGATATGCATGCGGTTCCTTCCCGGGTCCTTTTAGTCCGTTGCGAGCCCTTTCCTAGCATAGCTTCTGCCCGGCAAAATTCCAGGCATCCAACAACCGCGAAAGGAAACCGCATTTCCTAAAAATAAGCGACGACGGCTACCGCAGGCCGGCGGATTCCGCACGCGAGCCGTAAAATAATCGAGCGCAACGAGCACCTGTTGCGATTCGGCTAATGAGGGATGATTGTCGGCCGTGGGTGAAACGCGCATGGCGGCGCTTTACACTTGGATCTGTGTGACGCCATCTACGAATAATCCACGCGATCAGCAAAAGAAGGTCGGCACGCTCCGGGGTGGCGAACTCAATCGAAGGATACTGGGTATACGCCGTCCTAATCGAGATGCACCGCTCACCAAAGATGAATTCCTAAATGCGCATTGCTTGATGATGCGGCGAACAGATGGTTGACGTGGCTTCAACATGCCACGGGTAAGTTGCTGGAGGTCGCCACCATTTACGGGAAAAAACTCAGAACTCAGGGTCTACCATGAGTCTGGACTTTACAAAAGTAGAGGTTGGTGCAATGTTTACCAACCTTTCTTTCAAACCAACTCGCCGCGTTAAATCAATCCTTTTCCCTTCCAAACCATACGAGCTCTATCGTCCCGCGATTTACATTCTCGCGTCCACAAAGGAGCTCGGATCGGCGCCTTTGGCTTTGGCAATTTTCGTTCGCGAACCTTTCCAGGACTGTCTTGTTCTTAAACGTTATTTTCCCCGAGACATTTACTTGTCGGCCACCAAACTCGAACCGACGACGTCTTTCACTGTCACGTTAGCGAGCTTGGGATTGAATTTGCCAGAAACTTAACGAGGCTGTCGTCATCGGTCACGTACGGTTTGCGGATATTGACGGCGTAACCTCGAAGCGACGTATACGCATCGTCGATCTTCGCGTGGTCCTCGAACTTTAGATAGTTTTTCCATACTTGTTTCACCTCGATTGCTCCACTAGGGGAGGACCCTGAGAGGGTCGAACTCCGACTGGCGAAGCCCGTGTAGATGGGTCTGTCACCAGAGCGTCCCGCGCCGCGCGCGCAATCTCCGTATACCGCTCGCAACCTGAGGCACGTATATCCGAGCCGCAGCTCGCGAATGCAAGAAAGTTTATCGGTAGATAGAGGTCGTCATAGGAAGTTGCTACGAACGCGCTCACGAGGGTGGGAAGAAGCGCCGCTGGAGGTGGCTTTGTGAATCGACTCCGGACAACCGTGTTGTCTGACGCCAACAAGTGAAAGAATGTGTGATACCCATCGAAACTGGTTCGGACACCGGAGAAATTCTTGAAGCCCTGCTCGGCGGCGGTCCCGCCTGCTACGGAATAGACACCGCTGGTGAAGGACGACGGTTGATGATCACCATAGACCAGTAAGACGAAAGGCCTGCCGGTCAGCTTTTCGATTTGCCTTAACTGTTTCAGCACGAGCTCAAACGCATCGGATGTGGAGACGGCTCGTTTCAAGTATTCATTCAACTGGCAGTTTTGCTCAAAAGACACCTGCGCACCCAACTTTGTCAGAAATTGCTGCTCATTGGCAAAAGACCGGCAGGGGTGCGGGCCGTGATTCTGGGAGGTGACGATAAAATAAAAGAATGGATCGGAGCCCTTGAAGGCGCCACGCTCGATGACTGCCTTGATGATGTCCCGATCGATGAGACTTCCCCAGTCCGCCGGTAACCCAAGCGCCCCGCCGTCATTAAAATCCTTCACGCCATAGGACCTGAACGCTTTTTCTACATTGTAAAAACTACCTTCGGTGGGATAAAATACCGCCGCGTGATATCCCTTCCTTGCCAAATATATTGCGAAGGAGTTCTTCACCTTCGGCGCGATGTAGTAATGCGTGTAGAAACCCTCATACCCGAAGATCCTTGAGTCGACACCGGTGATCACCTCGAATTCCGTGACCCAGCTCCCGCCGCCAATGACGTTCACGCGCAAAGGACCAAGTACCCTCGTCTCGCTTTGCTTGGACCATAAAGGTAACTCGACGCGTGCAGACAGTCTGAAAGCGATATTCGGATCGAAGGTTGATTCCGCATGAAAGAATACGATGTTGGGCAAGAGCGCTTTCGACGGATGACCTGCGCCGTTGACGAACTCGGCCGAGGCTAGTCTCAATTCCTTTACGGTGGGAGCAAGTCCATGCTCGAGAGAGATGTCGGCCCTGTCGTTGGCCGCGAAAGAAGAGAATGCCACATATTCCAGAATGCCCAGCTTGCGGGATAGGGCAACCTGGCTCGACGGTTCCCAAAGCCATAGTTCCGTTTCAATGGTGTTAAGGTTGGCATGCACAAAGCTGCCGTACCTTGCCAGGGAAGTCTGGCCAGCGATGAGGACAAGCAGAACAGTAACGGCATTCAAAACGAAGAAAGAAGATCGCGCCCCGGCTTTGCCGCGCGATCGCACGAGTTTAAGAGGGTCCGGAAGAGAGCAACCTCTGCTCTTGCAGAAAGCAGATGCGACCAGCGCAACGACGACTACGCCGGCGGTGATGGATACGATTTTGTAAAGATCTTCGCGAATGCCGATGGCGTTCACAAGAACCGTAGGATCGGCGATGACCGTTTTCACATCGAAAAATGTTATGGGCAAAGAAACTGCAGAAATCTTGAGTTCGTTCACGTGGCTGAGTGCCATTAATGCCCCGACTGCGAGCGCAATGCTCAGAATAAGGAGTCTTGCGGGCAGCATCAGCGCGAATAGCATGACGAGAATGCAGAATGAGTATATTGAAGCGAACTGATTCAGAAAGGTGAGCATGAATTCGCTGTAGCTGGTCGCCAAGAGCGTGCAACACGCCACTAGAATGCTCAATGGCTTCGCCTGCGCACGCCACAGATCGGCGTATCCAGAATTGGCCGCCCCTTGGCGATGAGTGTTTGTCGAAGCTGGCCCGCCCTGCATCCGTCTAACCTGTCACTCCCGTGCGGTCGCTACCGACTTAGTAGCCGCTAGAATCTCTCTATGGCGGGGAGTTTTCACTTCAGCTTGACAATCAGTGA
>Ga0193717_1002074_pt1 | contig 11797 bp, 9 predicted proteins | sample U2c2metaG_FD_145900 | JGI IMG/M metagenome (GOLD analysis project Ga0193717, IMG submission 145900) | Soil microbial communities from a riparian zone of the East river system, Colorado, United States - U2c2 | ecosystem: Environmental > Terrestrial > Soil > Riparian zone | place: USA: East River...
CAACGTGTACTTAAGGTCCATGGCGTTAGAGTAGCGGCCCGCTCACTCAAGACACGCCATCATGGCTCGTTACTTCGCAGTTCAACCCACCTCCGCCGATTCGTCACGGACATTCGCTGACGCCGACCGGATCGCCGCTCACATGCATCCTGTAGCGAAGGCGCTCAACGTGCGGCTCGTCGCCGTACGGCCAAGGACTGCCGAGGGCTTCGTCTACGCCGTCACATCGCGTCGACCCATCCTTCACGACGCGGTGACGTCGCAGCTGCGTAAGGAGCCGGAGTTGCAGTCCTATCGCATCAGCATGGAGGCCGAATCGCCCGAGGGGCCCTTCGCCTGGCGCTAAACCGGTCGGCTCGTCGAGGTTCTGCGGTAGTGGAATTGTCGCGATGACGCATATGGACGGACGCTAGGCGTTTCCGATAGCGATGCGAGTCGTCCACCGATGCCGAAATAGCCGAGAGTGCGTCGCTACCACCGCCCTGTTCGCCGATGCGGAATCGTTCGCGGTCGAGGATGTGCTCGACATGTGGTTCGCTCCGGAAGCGCAAATCCGTGCTGCAGGCGCTCGTGGCGCGCCTCAAGTCCAAAGCCTGACGACGTCCGCTCGTCGTCCCGGCCCTTCGTTACCTCAGGACAGGCGGCGCTTCGCGCAAGAGGGGACCCATTTTGCTCTGCTTCGCTGTTCGCTCGCTTCACTCGCAGTCGCCGGGATGACGGTTGCGCGGCGCTCTCGCGGGAACGATGGTCATTCGAATCCGTCGCGGAAGATCGTATCGACCTCGCCTTGCGCTTCGAATGCGCCGATATCGGCCGCTGCGCCCGATACGCGAACGAAGCCTTCTCCGCGCTGATCGGTATCGAGCGAATCCGCATTGTTGCCGGCGTCGATCGCGGGGCTTCCCGCCAACAGCGCATGCGTCAGTGTCGCACCGCCGTTGTCGGCCAGCGGCGCCAGCAAGGGATCGCCGGTCAACGTGTCGGCGGGCAGCTGCAGGTCGGAGTCGCCGATCAGATTGTGATCGCCGGTGACGGTCGGACTCACAAATATCGAGGCCTTATAATACAAGTCGGCGTTGCCGCAGATCGTCAGCATATTGCCGGAGATGATCGAGCTTTGCAGGTCAAGCGGCGTCAATGGATCCGACGTGCTCATTTCGATACCGCCGGTGAAATACTGCGCACTGTTGTTGGTGATCGTGCTGTTGTGCAGCGTCACCGATCGAATGGCCAGCGCGGTGCCGGCAAAATCGGCGAAGTTGCCCGATATTGTGCTGTTCTCGATGACCAACGGACCGAGTGCGAAAATTGCTCCGGCGATCGTCGGAACGGTGTCGCTGAAGTCGGGATTTCCGGCCGAATTGCCCGATATCGTGCTGTTCGATACGCGCAACGTCCCATACGCCTGCGCGGCGGCGCCGCCGCAACCCGTCCCGAGGCCATTGATGCCGCCGCAGACATTGCCGGACAGCGTGCTCGATTCAAGCGTGAGATCGCCTTTCGTGCTGACCGCGCCGCCCGAATTCGCGTTGGTGTTCAAGCAGGAGGAGACGGTGACTTTCGTGAGTTCCAGATTGCCGGCCGCGTAAACGCAACTGCCGCCGGCGTAGCCGATGCCGGTGTCGGTGTAGAAACCGTTCGTCAACGTGATTTGATCGATGGCGAGCGTGCCGGTGCCGCCGGCGCTGAAAATGCGGCTCGTGCCGCCAGCGTCGATCGTCAACGCAGCGGTGCCCGGGCCGTGCACGGTGAGATCGTCGACGGCAACGGCGATTTCGCCTTGCGTCAAGCTGATCGTGGCGCACGTCAGCTGGCTGAGATCGATGGTGTCGCCACTCATCGCGCCGGCGATCACGCTGCGCAGGCTGCCGGGGCTGCCGTCGTCGGCGCAGTTGCCGACCACCAGCGTCGAAGCCGGCCGCTGCGGCGCCATCGCGACGTGCGCACGCGCCGGCGCCTTCGCGGCCCGCATGTTTGCGCGGTCGATCGCGCGCTGCATCAATTCGCTCGCCGTTCCCGCAGCGGACCACTGCGACAAGTTCTCGGGACATGCGCCGGACACAGGAGCGTCGGATGCAATCGCGTTGACGCTCGCAAGCGCCACCGTCACGCATACCGCCAGGGGAGCGAGCTTGAACGCTCGTCGGGCAAACGAAATACCGTGACACTTCGGCACGTCAATATTCCTCTCTAGCCAGTTCGTCGGATGGCGGAACGTTGACGGACTATACGAAATGCGCCGAGGGGCAAGCTCGACCTTTGCACCTTTTTGCATCAAGCGAACGGATCGGCCTCCGATTCCGTCAAAGAATATTGCTGCGATAGTAGATAAAGTCGGAAGCGCGATAAATGTCCGCAACGCCGCAGATGTCGATATGATCATTGTGTATCTACAGCGGTCCGGCGGCCGCACATAGTCGGGAAGCTGCCTAGGCGTCCGTCCGCCTCGGAAACTTGTCCAGCTCCCTCGGCATCGCGGCCGTGCCGTGCAGGTGTGGCCTGCCTGTGGTCGTCAGCCGCAAGCCCCCTCGCCTGCTTGATGCCCCAAAATTGCCGCCATTCCGCGTTTATGCGGTAGTGTGATCGGCGGGATAGCGAGGGGGGACATCATGGAGAAGTGTTTTCACACATGCCGCCGTGCCTCAGGCCGGCGGCCGGCGTCTAGCCGATTCGTTGCGTTGATCGCGATCGTCTCGCTGTTTGCGTGGGGCACGGCGGCCGCGGTCGACGGCGATCTCGATCCGACATTCGGCTCCGGCGGCTTTACGCTGACCGGCGTCACCACGGCGAGCTTCCAGCTTCCGACACGGCCGGTGGTGCAGGCCGACGGCAAGATCCTGCTGTGTTCGGCGCTCAACAGCGGCGGCTCGTCGGGCCAGGATTTTTTCATCGCACGCTTCAACGCGAACGGAACGCTCGACACCAGCTTCAACTTCGACGGCAAGGTCACCGTCGATTTCGACGGCGGCAACGACTTCTGCAATGCCATCGCGTTGCAATCCGACGGCAAGATCGTTGTCGCCGGTTCGACGGACAATCTGGTCGGCAATACCGATTTCGCGATCGCGCGCCTCAATGCGGACGGCACGCTGGACCCTGACTTCGGCGCGGGGACCGGCAAAAGGACGGTCACCTTCGACCTCGGCGGCACCAACGCAGACTTCGGCACCGCGCTTGCGATTCAGCCGGATGGCAAGCTCGTGGTCGCCGGCTGGGCGGATACCGGCGCGAATACCGATGATTTCGCGATCGTGCGGCTCTTGCCGGACGGCACGCGCGATACCGCGTTCAATGCGACCGGGCGCGTGACGGTCGGTTTCGATTTTGTTACCAGCACGTACAAGAGAGACCAGGCCGGTAGTGTCGCGATCGACAGTGCCGGCCGCATCGTCGTCGGCGGTATTGCGGAGAAAGGTCCAGGTGGCATTTCTTTCGATTTCGCCGTTGCGCGCCTTCTGCCGAACGGCCAGTTCGATCCGAATTTCGACGCGGACGGACGCGCGACGATCGGCTTCGATCTTGGCCCGAGCCAAAGCGATCTTGCGTACTCGATGATCCTGCAGCGCGACGGAAAGATCGTGCTGGCCGGCTATGCGGACACCGGCTCGGGCACCCGATCGGATGACATGGGCCTCGCGCGCCTGCTCGCGGACGGCTCGCCCGACACGGGTTTCGGCATCGGCGGCAAGACGACCGTGGCGATCGACCTGACCGCGGACGGCTCCGATTCCGCGACCGGGATCGTCGAGGACAGCGCCGGCCGCCTCGTTATCGCCGGCAACGCCTCCGCCTCCGCCGCGGTTGCGCGACTGCATGGCAACGGCGATCTCGACCTCAGCTTCGGCTCGTTCGGCAAGAAGACCTTCGACTTCGGGACGGCGGTGGGCAGGTTCACCGGCATCGCGTTGCAGGGCACGCAAATCATCGCGACCGGCGTCGTCACGACGGCCACCGACAGCGACAATGTCGTCGCGCGGCTGCAGGTCGACCTGATTTTCGCCAACGGCTTCGAATAGTCCGCTTCACCGGAACCCGCGATTGGAGCACGATAGGACCGTAGGGTGGGCTTCAGCGCTTCAGCCCACCTCATCGGTCCCGCCCTCATTCGGCGTCGCGGGGAACGTCGTGCAACGGTCGCCCCGAATCCTGCGCCTGCTCGGATATGCCTACATCGGCACGCAGCACGATGACGCGCTGTCGAGAGCCCTGCACGAATTGGACGAGCTACGAAAGACGTCCCTCTCGTCGCTGTCCTGACGCGAGGATAGTCAGCGGTGCCTCATGAGCCAAGATGCCCATTCCGCTATGGGGTCAGGGGCTCGCATGCGGTTGTTCTTTGGGGAAGTGCGTCGCCGCAATGTCCTTCGTGCCGGCGCGCTCTACGTCGCCGGCGTCTGGGCGCTGGCGCAAGGCATCGCGCAATTGGGCCCTGTCGTCGGTGCGCCGGACTGGATTGCGCGCTGGTTTCTCCTCGCCGCGGCCATCGGGTTTCCGTTCTGGACCGCGTTCTCTTGGTTCTTCGAGTTCACGCCTGAGGGACTGAAGCGCGAGAGCGAGGTCGATTCGTCAGAGTCGATCACGGCGCACACCGGCAAGAAGCTCGATCGCTGGATCATTGGCATCCTCGCCGTGGCGGTTGTGCTCCTGCTGACCAACACGTTCGTCTGGCACAAGGGTGCGGGGCTGAGCGATGCCGACAGCGGGCCGATCCTGCAGCACTCGATCGCGGTCCTACCGTTCGTGAACATGAGCGAGGACAAATCGAACGAGTACTTCTCCGACGGTATCTCGGAAGAACTACTGAACCTGCTCGCGAAGATTCCGCAATTGCAGGTGACGGCGCGGACCTCGTCGTTCTCGTTCAAGGGAAAAGAAGTCGCGATCCCGGAGATCGCGCGCACGCTGCACGTGGCGCACGTGCTCGAAGGCTCGGTGCGCAAGGCCGGCAACTCGGTGCGGATCACGGCGCAGTTGATCAAGGCAGGCACCGACACGCAGCTTTGGTCGCAGACCTACGACCGCAAGCTCGACGACATCTTCGCGATCCAGGACGAGATCGCGGCCGACGTGGTCAAGCAGCTCAAGGTCGCGCTACTCGGTGCGGCGCCGAAGGTGCGCACAACCGATCCCGAGGCGTATGCGCTCTACCTGCAGGCCGTGCAACTCGGGCGGCAGATCAGCACCGAGGCGTTTCAGCAGTCCGACGCGCTGTACCGCAAGGTGCTGGCGATCGATCCTCGCTACGCGCCGGCTTGGGTCGGGTTGTCCCGCAACTTAGGCAACGAGGCGGGCCAAGGCCTGCTGTCCAATCGGGACGGGTACGCCCAAGCGCGGGAGGCGGCCATGAAGGCCCTCGCGATCGATCCCGCCTACGCGCCTGCGCACGCCCGGCTCGGCTTCATCGCGATGCTCGGCGACAACGACCTTGCCGGCGCGGCGGAGCACTTCAAGCGCGCACTGGCGCTCGATCCGGCGGATCTGGACGTGCTGCGCAGCAGCGCATCATTGCTCCAGTCTCTCGGCCGCCCGGACGAGGCGCTGGCGCTCGACGAGGCCGTCGTGCGCCGCGATCCCGTGAACGTGACAGCGCTTTCCAACTTGGGCATCGACCAACGCGATGCCGGCCGGCTCGAGGCGGCGATCACGTCGTTCCGCACCGTGCTGAGCCTCGCCCCGCGCCGGGGCGGCGCGCACGCAAGCATCGGCGATGTGCTGTTGCTGAAGGGCGATGCGCAGGGCGCGCTGGCGGAGATCGAGCAGGAGACGAGCGAGATGTGGAAGATGATTGGCCTGCCGATGGCGTACCACGCGCTCGGGCGCAAGGCCGACTCGGACGCTGCGCTGGCCGCGCTGATCGCGAAATGGGAGAAGGACTCTCCCTACAACATCGCCTACCTCTACGCCTACCGCGGCGAGGCGGACAAGGCATTCGAATGGCTCGACAAGACAGTCGAGTACGGCGACCCCGGCCTCAGCGAGATCGTGACGGAGATCCTTTTCGACAAGATCCACGCCGACCCGCGCTGGCTCGCGTTCCTGCGCAAGATCGGCAAGGCGCCCGAGCAATTGGCGAAGATCGAGTTCAAGGTGACGTTGCCGCAGAGCGCGGACATCCAATCCGTTGATGCGCCGACGACACACTAATTCGCACGCGCGCTCAGGGATTGCGGCAGTGCTTACTTGGAGTTGGGCGGGTGGTTGTGTCGCTGATTGGACGCTGAACGCAGAGTCAACTCGTTAAGCTTCGGGATGCATTCCACTCAATAGATTGCGAGGCCAGCTCACCGACTGGACACGGCGGTTCCCATTCCCCTGTGGCGCCACCGACAGCGGTGAGCTGGCTAAATTCGGGGCAGACCTTTTGCCGCGAAGTCGTCCGCCGAGAGGCGCACTCGCTTCGCGGCTTTTCTTGCTCGCGCCTCCGTAACAATTGCAGCCTTGAGTCATTGGGTGCACGCTCCCGATCGATCAGCTTCTTCCGATCGAACATCAGATCGCGCAGCTTGGCAGCGACCTCCGGTGCGTTGACCGGCAACTGCTCGCAGATCGTCGTCGCCAGCGTGTCTCCAGATGATTGAACCGGAGCGCACTTTCTCTGCCGCTTCTTCATCGAGTTCTCCTACCCCTGAAGGTAGGAGAACCCACATGCTGCTGGCTACACAAAACGTCTCAGTCACTTGCGCTACTTGCGCCCCTTGAATCCGCCTGTTCGAGGTGCTGAGAACCGGAACGGACGGTGGGCGAAGACCTGGGATCCGCGGCGCCTGGGCGTAGGGGCACACGGCCTAGAGCCGTCATTGGGAATTGAAGTCCTAGGAAAATCCCGCGACCGGCAATCAGGACGGTGCCGAAGTCGGCCGCTGCCGCGCTGCCCTTATGGAGGCTAGGGCAGAGGGGCGCAAGAACCGCCAAAGACTAAGCACAAGTAGACGACCACTAGCCGCTCGCAGGTATCGAGCAGAGGAACTACCACAGCTCCTGCCAACACGAGTAACCGAGAAGAAGCGCCACCGAATCGACGGCACTTCGTCTCCGCGTGATGCGTGGCCTATTCAGACGCAGGAATCGTCGGCGGTGTCGACGGAGCAAGCGGATTGTTCCAGCCGGCACGCTGGTCCCAGCCGAGCCGATGCGCGGTCTGTGCGTTTACGCTGTGATCTGCATTCAAGGTGCCATTGGCGATCATCCTGCGCACGCTTTCCGCCGGCAGCATCGCGGCGAGCTCTTTGGCTTGCGCGGCGGAGCGAGGCACGAAGGTGACGTTGTTCTGTATAGGCACGTAATCGGCGAATGCCTTACGCACACCGTTGACGTGGTAGTTGAAGGCGACGTCGGCGTTGCCCGCCACTACGATCTGCTGGAGGTTCGTGGTGACGAGATAGAGAGTGGCCGGCTGGCCAATCGGCGTCAGTTGCACGGTCAGGCCGTCCTCGCTGGTCACCATCTCGAAGTCGGTGGGCACGTCGATCGTTGCGCGGCCGTCGACCAGGCGACCGCTGCCGCGGAAGTACGTGCCCGCTTCGCGTCCCTCAAGACTCACGTAGGCGATTTCCTTGGCCGGATCGGTCGCATGCGGTTCGACGAAAGCCTTGGTTCCGGTGGCGCCGAGACGACCGTATCCGAATAACGCCCAGCAGTTGGGTGCCGCAGTGCACCGTCCAAGCAGGGCGATTGCAGGGAAGACGCTGGCGACATTATTGGCCTCAACGGCTGCGTAGTTCGTGGACGCGCTCTCGGCATAGAGCCCATCGTAGTTCGTGCTGATGGCCTGCATGCCGCGTGCGTTAGCGGCAAATCCGTATATCCCGGCCATGCTGGGGTCGTTGATGTCGGTTGTGCCTACAACACCGAAGCCGGTTGTGCTGCGGCCGACCGTGCCGGAACCGCTGCCGCTTTCGCCGAATACCCCAGTGGCGCCGCCGCTGTGCCCGCTTACTCCGGCACCATTGGAGCTCCCCCCGTATACGCCGTTGCCGTTCGTACTGATCCCGGCGACTCCGGCGTAGGTCGAAGACGAACTCTGCCCATAGAGTCCGTCCTTGGCCGTGCTGAACGCCATGACGCCGCTGCCGTTTGTGGATTGTCCATACACGCCGGCGACGCCGTTGGCGGTGAAGCCGTACACGCCGCGACTGGTGGTGCTTACGCCGGTGACCCCGGGGCTGCCCGTGCTCTCGCCGCGCACTCCCGTACCCAGCGAATTCACGCCAAAGACACCGGCGCCCTCGGGGTTGTTGGCGAATCCCTTCACGCCATAGCCGCCTCCGGTGGTGGCGGTAGCCGTGCCGTACATAGCCGTGCCGCCCGGGCTCGTGTTGTCGATCATCATTGAGAAAGTAGAGGCGTTGGTGCCGTTGTAGGGCAAGGTGACAACACCCGGCGGACCTTGCGGGCCCTCGGCGCCATCTGGCCCCGCGGGTCCCGCGGGACCGCCCGGCCCGATCGGCCCTTGCGGTCCGGTCGGACCTTGAGGTCCGGGATTGCCGCTCAATGCGTATAGCGCGTACGGCGTCGCATTCAACGGCTGACGCGGTGCCAGAGTCGTGTAGCTACCGCTCGACGCGCCGGCTCGCACCTGGATCTCGATCCACAACGCCTGTCCGTCGTACGGCGCGTCGGTGAAATCGAGTGACGCATTGACCAGGCCGGCACTGACCGCCAGATCGTCGGCGACCACCGTATCGACCGCACTCCCGCCACTCGCGCTCGTGAACAACGCGAACTGGAAATCGTAAGCACCGCTGGCCGGCGATCCCGCATCGGACAACTGGCCCTGATAGGTTATGGCCGTACCGACCGGATCGGCCAGCGCGGCGCCGGCGATGAACCACGATGCAGCGAGCACACAAGCAACAGTCCGCATGACGTTCCCCTTAGGAATCGAAGCCGTTGGCGAAAATGGAATCGGGCATCGGGCCGCCGGCAGCAGGCGCCCAGAATCCCCCATAGAACCGGTAGCTCGTCGCGGACAAGGTCGCGGTCGCGCTCTGGCCGAGCGTGCCTTTGAGCTGGAACGTGCCACCGCTGAGCGAAGCACCGCCGCTGGCGATGACACTGGAGTTAACGCGGTATGGACCTCCGCTCGATTGCGCCCCGACCTGCGGGACGAAAGCGCTGGCGACACTCAGCATGATCGCAGCGAAAGATCCGACTCGTCGGTTCATGGTCTCTCCGTGTCTTGCATGTCGCCTCACTGGGGCTGACTCGGCGTCGAGGATGCCGCGCTCCAGCCCGCACGCTCAGGCATCTCGGCTTCAAGCGCGATGGGCGACAGTGGTGTCGGCGGTGCGGAGACGATGCGTATCGTGGACGCACTGCCACGCTGGCATTGACTGCGCGCGAGCTGCATCAGTCGAGTGCGCTCGGCATAGATCTGCGAGAAATTGTGGGTGCCAAGCAGGTCGGCGACCGCACGTTGACTCGGCAGGCGGCCCGATACGCAATCGATGCTGACTGCATCTGCAGCGTGAACGAAGCTCGCCGACGTCGCCAGCGCTGCGAGCGCCAGCAAAGTCGTTACAGAAAGTCTGGATTTCGTCATGACATTTTCCTCCAGGGCATCGGGACCATCGTGGCCGGCCGTATTCCGCAGCCGGTTGCATCGATGGATGAGCGGCGCCTCCGTTGCAGGTCGCCGGGTCGCTTTGGAGAATCAATGTCCGGTGAGTTGAAAGTCCTTAGAATCAGGGATGAAAAATTCTGATTTCTTGTGACTTCGAGGCCCGAGATGCGCGATACGCCACCCCGCGCCTACCTGTTCGGCGGGTTTCGACTGGACACGGTCGCACGGCAGCTCCTGCGCGAGGGCACGCCGATCACATTGACCCCGAAGGTGTTCGAGACGCTGCTGTATCTGGTCGAGCACCACGGCCAGGCACTGACCAAGGACGAGCTGATGGCCGCGGTCTGGCCGGGTCGGATCGTCGAGGAGAACAATCTCAACCAGAAGATCTCCACGCTTCGGCGCGCCTTGAATGCGCCGGGCTCGACCGACCGCTTCATCGTCACTGAGCCGGGCCAAGGCTATCGTTTCGTGGCCGACGTGCGCGCAATACACGCCCGCTCGTCGCCGCATGCGCCGCTGGCTCGCGGCGGCGATCATGGGTTTGATTGCGATAGCTGTCTGGCAGACGGTCGTGTTCTGGCAGGCGCGCCGAACGTCGATCGAGTCGGGCGCGGCGGCTGTCACTACGGAACCTGCGGCGTTGACGGCGCGCGCGCTGATCGTATTGCCGCTGCATACGATCGGCGGAGCCACCGACGACGTTGCGTTCGCGGAAGGTCTCGGCGAGGAGCTGATCAGCGTCCTCGCGCGCGTCGACGGGCTGCATGTGATCGCGCACACCTCGGCCCTCCGGGTGCAGCAAAGCGGCGAGGATCTGGCCGGCATCGCGCAGCGGCTCGGCATCAGTCATGTGCTCGAAGGCAGCATGCGTCATGAACGCGATCAGCTGCGCGTATCGCTGCGACTGACCGAAATTGCGTCGGGGCGCACGCTGTGGACCGAACAATACGATCACGCTGCGCGTGACGTGTTCGCGCTCGAACGCGATGTCGCGCGATCGGTCAGCGCCGCGCTCGCGCTCAAGCTCGACTCCCAGGTGCAGGCCGAACTCGCTCGCGAAGACGATCCGGTGCTGTATCGTCGCTATCTCGAAGCGCGTCGTCTCAGTCGCCGCGGCTCGCCGCGCGAGAAAGGAATTGCAGCGTTCCGCAGGCTCATCACGGATGCGCCGAACTATGCGCGCGCCCACGGCGGCCTGGCGCTGGTGTTGGTGCGCTCGGGCACTCCGGATGAAACGGAAGCCCGGAGCGAAGCCGAACGTGCGCTGGCGCTGGACCCCATGAGCGCCGATGCCAAAGCGGCCCTCGGCTTTGTCGCGTGCCGGTCGGACGAGTGGGAGCACGGTCTGGCGCTCACTCAGCGAGCGCTCGAGCAGGCTCCGGCCGATACGTCCATCCGGCTGGGATACGGCATATGCCTGGCGTTTCTCGGCTATCTGCCGGCCGGACTCGAACAGGTGCGTGCTGCGCAGGCCGTCGATCCATTCTCGGACGAGGCGAACATCGTTCTCGCCACCGTGCTCGACACGATGGGCCGGCACGACGAGGCTGCGACCTACCTCGCCCGCGCTCCAAAGGCCACGAGCGAGATGTGGTTCAACGCGATGTGGCGCGGCAACTTCGCGCAGGCACGTGCCTCCATGGCGACGCGACACGATCGCTGGACCACGGCCTACCTCGCAGTGATCGACGCCGTAGAAGACACCTCAAAATGGCCGGCCGCGCGCGCTGCGATCGACGCTTCGGAACAAAACGATGGCGCGCCCGATGGCGAGCGCAACTGGGCTCGGATATTCGATCCGAATGCCGACTTCGCGCTCGATATCGGCATGTTGGAGAACGTGCGGCACAGGGGACTTGGGCCTGCCTCGCTTTGGCTATGGAGCCGCGAGCTCGTCAACCATCGTCGGCATCCTGCATTCGAAGCCTATCTGCGACGGACAAACATTCTCGACTATTGGCGTGCGCACGGGTGGCCTGCGCAGTGCAAGCCCGACGGCGATGGGGTGCTCTGTGACCTGAACACCGCAGGTCGAAATAACGCAGAGGTGAGCCCACGGGGCCTACCGCCTCAGTAAGGTAGCTGTGCGGGAAGAAGTATCCGTCCACGCGCCAGAGCTGGCGCTGTGCATTGATCAGGACCAGCTCAATCGCTGAGCCGTGAGGCGGCACGAGATTTCCAGATGCGATCCGTCCATCCATGTGAGTCGATAATCTTGTGTGATTTTCGACA
>Ga0193717_1002075_pt1 | contig 11794 bp, 9 predicted proteins | sample U2c2metaG_FD_145900 | JGI IMG/M metagenome (GOLD analysis project Ga0193717, IMG submission 145900) | Soil microbial communities from a riparian zone of the East river system, Colorado, United States - U2c2 | ecosystem: Environmental > Terrestrial > Soil > Riparian zone | place: USA: East River...
AGCGTGAACAGGCGTAGCAGGAGCGCGCCGACGTTGGAGAACGTATACGAGTTCATCGCGACCCAGCGCGCCCCCAGGCCATGATTCGCTCCCGCGACCGCGGTGGTGCGAGCCTGCGCAAGCCACTGCTCGGCGTTGGCGATCTTCGAGTCCAGCTCGGGTGCGCCGCGGTCACGCGCGGCCTCGGCGTTGCCCAGGTCCCGCTGGGCATCCGCGAGAAGGTCTTTCGCCGTTCGCGTTTCGGGCCCTGCGCCGGGCACTCCGGTGATGCGGGTCTGGGGGCAGGCCGGCGACGGGTTGAACTCGCAGCGTGCGACCACCAGCGCCTCGTCACGATCCGCTCGCGCCCGTTCGACCGCGGCGTCGAGAGCAGTACGGGCGCCGCGCGTCTGATCGAGGTCGGCCGACGCCTGTGCGACGGCGGGCACGGTGAGGGCGTCACGTGCGGTCTGCTCGTCGAGACGGCTGTCGATCGCACTGCCGAAGAGGACGAGCGCAGCGAGTTCGCCGATGACGGCACCGACCGCAATCGCGACCGCGCCGCGGCCCAAGAGGCTGAGCCAGCGCGTCGGGCCGGTCGCGATCGCGCGGATGACGACGCCGACCAACACGCCGAAGAGGAGGGTCAAGGGCAGGATGGCGAGCACCGGCCAACTCGTCGATGCCGTGACGGCGAGCGTCGCGACGAGCCACGCCAGCGCGGCATCGAGCACGACCACGACGGTGATCGCGTTGATGGACCGCTCGTGGCGCTCTTGGAATTCGTCAGCGGACATGGGGGACTCCAATCATCTCCGGGGCTCTCCGAGGGTGACAGGGTGTCGACCAACACACCGAATCGACCAGTTGACGTTCGGTGGGTTCAGAGGCTAATCCGAATGAAACCGGCGCAAGGTCGAGCCATCGCGCCGATGCGATGCATGGATCCTCTCACAGCCGCGCGAGCACGACGACCGGTGAGTGGTCGCTAACCCACCGTGGCCAACCAGGGACCCATCCGGTGCAGTGCCTCCGCGATGTCGCTCGTCGGGCCGGCGAACGACAATCGCACGTAGGCACCGCCATGGACGGTGTCGAAGTCGATGCCGGGCGCGATCGCAACACCGGTGTCGCCCAACAGCTTTGCGCAGAACTGCAGTGAATCGGTGGAGAAGTCCGAGATGTCGGCGTAGACGTAGAACGCGCCGTCCGCGGGGGCCAGCCGCCCGAGACCCATGTCCGGCAGCCCGCGCAGCAACAACTCACGGTTGACCGCGTACTGCTTGACCAGCGCGTCGGCCTCCACGATCGATTCCGGCGCGAACGCGGCAACGGCGGCCTTCTGCGGCAGCGTGGGCGGGCAGATGGAGAAGTTCCCGGTCAGGCGGTCGACGGCGCGCAGCAGCGGTCGCGGCACCAGCAGCCAGCCGAGTCGCCAGCCGGTCATCGCGAAGTACTTCGAGAAGCTGTTCACCACGATGGCGTCGCGCGATGTCTCCCATGCGCAACTCGTCTGCGGCGCACCGGGATACACCAGACCGTGGTAGATCTCGTCGCTGATCAACTGCACGCCCGAGTCGGTGCACCACGTCGCGATGGCGGCCAGATCGGCCGGTGGGATCACCGTTCCGGTCGGGTTGGCTGGGCTGGCGATCACCACGCCCTTGATGGGTGGGCTGATCGCTGCGAGCATCTTGACCGTCGGCTGGAAGCGGGTGTCGGGCCCGCATGGGACCTCGACCACCTCGCAGCCCAGCGCCGACAGGATGTTGCGGTAACAGGGATAGCCGGGGCTGGTCACGGCGACGCGATCACCTACGTCGAAGCTCGCAAGGAACGCCAGCAGGAAGCCGCCGGTCGATCCGGTGGTGACCACGACGTCGTCGGGCTCGACGGTGATGCCGTGCCGGTCGGCGTAAGACGCGGCGATCGCCTCGCGCAATTCGTGAATCCCCAGCGCCACGGTGTAGCCGAGGTTGTCGTTGGCCAGCGCGTCGGCCGCGGCCGCACGAATCGGCGCGGGTGCCTTGGCGCCCGGCTGTCCGGCCGACAGATTGACGAGGTCGCCGTGCGAGCGCTCGCGCTCCGCCGCGGCCAGCCACACGTCCATCACGTAGAACGGCGGAATCCCCGCGCGACGAGCCACGCGATGCTCGGGAGTGCTCACCGGCGTCAGGTTAGAGCACCTCGGGTTCGAGGCGGCGCAGATGCTCACGAGGCGGCCCGAGCAGTTGTGCGCTGCCGTGTGCGCGCTTGAAGTACAGCTGGATGTCGTGCTCCCAGGTGATCGCGATGCCGCCGTGCATCTGGACGGCCTCGGCCGCGACGGCACTGAACGCCTCGCTGGCCGCGATCCTGGCCAGCGCGGCCGACGTGGGCGTCGGGTCCGCGACGGCGTCGTTGACCACCGCACGCGCCGCCTGCACCTTGACGTACAGGTCGGCCATCCGGTGCTTGAGTGCCTGGAAGCTGCCGATCGGCCTGCCGAACTGAACCCGGTCCTTGGTGTACGCCACCGTCAGGTCGAGGCAGCGACTTGCGGCGCCGATCTGCTCGGCGGCCATCAGGATCGCCGCGGCGTCGGCCAGTCCGGGGTCGGCTCCCATGGCAGTGGTGTCGCCCGGTTCGACCCGCGCCAGCCGGCGGGTGGGATCCATGGTGGTGGCCGGATGAGCGACGACGTTCGTCCAGCGGGTCAGCGTGCCATCCTGCACGCCGATCACCACGTCGGCGACGTCGCCGTTGATCACGTAATTGGGATCGAACACGACGGCGCCGATCGACGTGCCCTCGACGAGCTTCTCAAGGGCATCGGCGTCGGGGTCATCGGCGGCCACCAAAGCCAGCTCGGCCAGCGTGGTGCCGAGCAGCGGCGTAGGCACCAGTCCCTTGCCGAGCTCCTCGAGTACCACGGCGGCGTCGCCGAGTTCGCCGCCAGCGCCGCCCAGTTCCTCGGGCACGACGAGAGCTGCCGCACCAACCTGCTCGCACAACAACTTCCACAGTGACTCGTCGTATCCGCGTTCCGAGGCCATGGCCTCGCGTACCGCGGCAGGGGAGGCGTGCTTCTCGACAAGCGCGGCGACGGTGTCGCGCAACAGATCCCGTTCGTCACTCATCCGCGGTTGCCTCCAAGTCCATCGAGAACCCTGCGGCGGTGCCAGCCCGGGTCGCCCCACGCCGAGTGCAGCGCCTGCACCCGCAGCAGCAGCAGGGACAGGTCGTGCTCCTGCGTGAAGCCGATGGCGCCGTGCGTCTGCAGTGACGAGCGCGCCGAAAGCAACGCCGCGTCCGACGCGGCGGCCTTCGCGGCGCTGACGTCGCGCGCGGTGTTCGGCGACCCGTCGGCGAGCGACAGCGCCCCGGCGTAGACGAGCGGACGGGCCAACTCGAGCGCGATGTAGACGTCGGCCAGCTTGTGCTTGATCGCCTGGTAGGAGCCGATCACGCGGCCGAACTGGCTGCGCTGCTTGGCGTATTCCACCGACGCGTCCAGCATGGCTTGGCCTGCGCCGATCAACTGGGCCGCGGTGACAAGCGCACCGAACTCGAAAGCCCGTGCGGTATCAGCCTTCTGCGCCTCACCGACCGTGGTGACGTCGAACAACCGGCGCGCCGGGTCGACGGACTGGTGCAGCTCACCTGCAGCACCGTCGCGGACCTCGCCGTCACCCGCCACCAGGATCAGGCCGGCAGTGTCGGCATCGACCGCCCTCGGCGCGTGCGGCCGCAGCGCGACTGTCGCGATCAGTTCACCCGATGCCAGCCCGGCGCTGCGCTCGCCGTGGCCGGCCAGCAGAACCGGTGCCACGGCGATGGATTCGGCGACGGGGCCGGGTACACTCCAGTAGCCCAGCCGCTCGGCGGCCACCACCAGGTCGACGGGGTGGGCACCGATGCCGTCGAATTCCTCGGCCACCGCCAGCGCGGTCACGCCGAGATCGCTCAGCGTGGCCCACAGCTCGCGGCCGGGACCGGTGTCGCCTGCCGACCATGCCCGTACCGCGGCAGGCACGTCGGCGGATCCGAGCGCAGCGTCGATGCTTGCGGCGAAGTCGCGCTGCTGTTCGTCGATCTCGAAGTTCACTTCGCCTGCCCCTGACTCTCGCGGGGCAGCCCGAGTAGCCGCTCGGCGATGATGTTGCGCTGAATCTCGTTGGTGCCGGCATAGATCGGGCCGCCCAACGCGAACAGCAGGCCGTCGGTCCACGAATCTGCGAGCTCGGCGTCCGCGCCTCGCAGATCGAGCGCGGTCTGGTGCAATGCCACGTCGAGCTCCGACCAGAACACCTTGGTGACCGACGACTCCGCGCCAAGCTCACCACCGCCGGCCAGCCGCGTCACGGTGCCGAACGTGTGCAGTCGGTAGGCCTGCGCCTTGATCCAGGTATCGGCGACGCGGTCGGCGTACGCAGGGTCCGGATCGGCCTGCCACAGCTTGACCAGTCGCTCGGCGGGTGCGACGAAGCGGGCCGGGCTGCGCAGTGACATGCCGCGCTCGTTGCTCGACGTGCTCATGGCGGCGCGCCAGCCTTCGTTCGCCTCGCCGATCACGTCCTCGTCGGGCACGAAGACGTCGTCCAGGAAGATCTCGCCGAACCCGGTATCGCCGCCGAGCTGCGCGATCGGGCGCACCGTGATGCCGTCGGCCTTCAAGTCGAACATGAAGTAGGTAAGGCCCTTGTGGCGTTGTGCGTCGGGGTCCGACCGGAACAGCCCGAATGCCCTCTCGCCGAACGGTGCCCGCGAGCTCCAGATCTTCTGGCCGTTGAGCTTCCAGCCGCCGTCGGTCCTGGTGGCAGTCGAACGCAGCGAGGCGAGGTCGCTGCCCGACTCGGGTTCCGACCAGGCCTGCGCCCAGATCTCCTCGCCGCTGGCCATCTTGGGCAGGACCCGATCCAGCTGCTCCTTCGTGCCGTGCGCGAACAGCGTCGGCGCCAGCATGGAGGTCCCGTTGGCGCTGGCCCGGCCCGGTGCGCCTGCGCGGAAGTACTCCTCCTCGTACACGATCCACTGCAACAGGGTGGCGTCGCGCCCGCCGTACTCCTTGGGCCATGCGATCACCGAAAGGCCGGCGTCGAACAGCACCTTGTCCCAGTGCCGGTGCTGTTCGAAGCCCGCGGCGGTGTCGTATGACTTCGTCGGGAATGCAGACGTGTTGGCGGACAGGAAGTCACGGACCTCGGCCCGGAACTCCTCGGTCGCGTCGTCGAAGGTCAGGTCCATCAGGCTCTTTCTCGTAACAGTGGCTTGACCACCTTGCCGCCTGGATTGCGGGGCAGCACGTCGAGGAACTCCACCGATTGTGGGGTCTTGAACTTGGCCAAATGCTCACGCGTGTAGGCGATCACGGTCGTCTCGTCGAGCTTCGCGCCCGGCTTGGCCACGACGAACGCCTTGCCGACCTCGCCGAGCCGCTCGTCGGGTACACCGATGACCGCAGACTCGGCGACGCCATCCAGCCGGGCGAGCACCTGCTCGACCTCGGCCGGGTAGACGTTGAAACCGCCGCTGATGTACATGTCCTTGAGCCGATCGGTGATGCGCAGGTTGCCCTTCTCGTCGAGGGTGCCGATGTCGCCGGTGTGCAGCCAGCCGTCTGCGTCGATCGCCGCCGCGGTGGCTTCGGGGTCGTCGAGGTAGCCCTGCATGACGTTCGGGCCACGCAGCAGAACCTCGCCGGTCTCGTCGGCGATGGCGAGCTCGAAGTCGGCGATCGGCCGTCCGCTGGTGGTCGCCACTGTCTCCGCGTCATCGTCGGCCCGGCACATGGTCCCGAATCCGCTTGCCTCCGTGAGGCCGTAGGCGGTGAGAACGATGTCGATGTCCAGCTCGGTCTGCATCCGCTCGATCAGCACCACCGGAATCGTCGCCGCACCGGTGACCGCGAACCGCAGCGAGGTCAGGTCGTAGTCACCGCGCTTGGGATGGTCGAGCAGCACTTGGTAGATCGTCGGGGGCCCTGGCAACACGGTGATGCGGTGTTCCTGCACTGCGCCCATCGCGCCCTCGGGGTCGAACGTCAGCTGGGGGATCAGCGTCGCGCCCGTCTGAAGGCAGGCGAGGATACCCGCCTTGTAGCCGAAGTTGTGGAAGAACGGGTTGATGCACAGGTAGCGGTCGTCGCTGGTGAGCTGACCGCACGCGGCCCACGCCGCAGGGGCCTCGAGCGACTGCCGGTGCGAGCACAGCACGCCCTTGCTGCGACCCGTCGTCCCCGAGGTGAACAGGATGTTGGCGACGTCATCGGGGGACAGGGCGGCGGCACGGGCGTCCACGGCGGCGAGATCCGTGCCGCGGGCCATGAATTCGTCCCATGATGTCGCCGCGCCCGCATCGCCTTCTTGAACGGGGACCCGCACGATGTGCCGCAGTGCGGGCAGCGCTGCGCGGTTGAGTTCGGTGGTTCGGTCGGAGCCGAGGAATCGACCCATGGCGATCAGGAGTGGCGCATCGGTGCGGGCCAGGATGTCGGTGGCCTCGGTGGCGGTGTAGCGGGTGTTCAGGGGTACCACGGCGGCGCCGGCGTAGTGCGCTGCCAGGCACGCGACCACCCAGTGCCAGGTGTTCGGCGACCAGATCGCCACCCGGTCGCCCGCGTTCACGCCGAGGTCGATGATCGCCGCGGCGGCCTGCCTGACCTCGGCGTGGAGCTGCGCGAACGTCAACCGGCGGTCCTCGGTGACCAGTGCGTCGTGGTCGGAGTAGCGGTCGGCGATCTCGTCCAGGACCTGTGGAATGGTCCGTGGCTCGCTGCTCATGGATGCTCCTCTAACAAAGCAAGTGCTTGGTAGGTTAGCCTACAAGGGTGATAGGGGTCCAGGAGTTCCGGGCCGAGGTCCGGCAGTGGCTCGCCGACAATCTCGTCGGCGAATACGCCGCGCTCAAGGGCCTTGGCGGGCCGGGGCGCGAGCATCAGGCGTACGAGCAACGGGTGGCATGGAACCAGCATCTCGCCAAGGCGGGGCTCACGTGTCTGGGTTGGCCGGAGAAGCACGGCGGACGCGGGATGTCCGTGGCGCACCGCGTCGCGTTCTACGAGGAGTACGCCCGCGCCGACGCGCCCGACAAGGTCAACCACTTCGGTGAGGAACTGCTCGGCCCCACGCTGATCGCATTCGGCACCGCCGAGCAGCAGGAGCGGTTCTTGCCGAAGATCCTCGATGTCACCGAGCTGTGGTGCCAGGGCTACTCCGAGCCCGGCGCGGGCAGCGATCTCGCCAACGTGTCGACCGCCGCCGAACGCGACGGTGACCACTGGGTGATCAATGGACAGAAGGTGTGGACGTCGCTGGCGCACTTGTCGCAATGGTGCTTCGTCGTCGCCCGCACCGAGAAAGGCTCCAAGCGGCACTCAGGCCTGTCGTATCTGCTGGTGCCGCTGGAGCAGCCGGGTGTGGAGATCCGCCCCATCGTCCAACTCACGGGCGACTCGGAGTTCAACGAAGTGTTCTTCGACGACGCCCGCACGGACGCCAACCTGGTGGTCGGTGAACCCGGCGACGGCTGGCGCGTGGCGATGGGCACGCTCACGTTCGAGCGCGGCGTTTCCACGCTGGGCCAACAGATCCGTTACGCGCGTGAGCATTCCGGCCTCGTCGAGCTGGCCAAGGCCAACGGCGCCATCGACGACCCGCTGATCCGGGAGCGGCTCACCCGGTCATGGACCGGGCTGCAGGCCATGCGGTCGTACGCGCTGGCGACCATGGACGTGGAACAACCGGGTCAAGACAACGTGTCGAAGCTGTTGTGGGCCAACTGGCATCGAGAACTCGGTGAGATCGCCATGGACGTCCAGGGCATGGCGGGGCTGACGCTCGCCGGTGGCGAGTTCGACGAATGGCAGCGGCTGTACCTGTTCTCGCGCTCGGACACCATCTACGGCGGCTCGAACGAGATCCAACGCAACATCATCGCCGAGCGGGTGCTCGGCCTACCCAGAGAAGTGAAGGGCTGATGAGCGCTTGCGCGAAGAGGAGACGACGATGACGGACTTATCGGCCGCGCCGAAGGAGATCGAGGGACACGGGCTGCTCGCAGGCAAGGTCGTCCTGGTGACGGCCGCCGCCGGTACGGGCATCGGCTCGTCGACGGCACGGCGAGCGCTCGCCGAGGGCGCCGACGTCGTCGTCTCCGACTACCACGAACGGCGGCTTGGCGAGACCCGCGAGGAACTCGCAGGGCTCGGGCTGGGCCGCGTCGAGGCGGTGGTGTGCGACGTGACCTCCACAGAAGCCGTCGACGCGCTCTTCACGGGCGCCGTGGAGAAGATGGGCCGCCTGGACGTCCTGGTCAACAACGCGGGTCTCGGCGGTCAGACGCCCGTGATCGACATGACCGACGACGAATGGGACCGGGTCCTCAACGTCACGCTGACGTCGGTCATGCGCGCCACCCGCGCAGCGCTGCGGTACTTCCGCGGTGCCGGACACGGCGGCGTCATCGTCAACAACGCCAGCGTGCTGGGCTGGCGGGCGCAGCACTCGCAGTCGCACTACGCCGCAGCCAAGGCAGGCGTGATGGCCCTGACCCGGTGCAGCGCAATCGAAGCCGTCGAGTTCGGCGTCAGGATCAACGCCGTGTCGCCGAGCATCGCCAGGCACAAGTTCCTGGAGAAGACCAGCAGCACGGAGCTTCTGGACCGGTTGTCCTCGGACGAGGCGTTCGGCCGGGCCGCCGAGCCGTGGGAAATCGCCGCCACCATCGCATTCCTGGCCAGTGAGTACTCGAGTTACCTCACCGGCGAAGTGATCTCGGTGTCGAGCCAACGCGCCTGAAGGCAGTATTTCTCCACGGTTTCTTCACAATCGCTGACCGATTGCTCCACAACCAGCACTTACAGTCGGTTGTGTGAAACGAATACTGGTGGTCGAGGACGAGCCGACGATCCTCGCCGCCGTCGTCACCAGGCTGCGCGCCGAGGACTTCCTCGTGGAGACCGCGGTCGACGGACCGTCGGCGGTGGCGACCGCCTCGGCGACCGCACCTGATCTCGTCGTACTCGACGTGATGTTGCCGGGATTCGACGGCCTCGAGGTGTGCAGGCGGATTCAGGCGGAGCGGTCCATCCCCGTGCTGATGTTGACCGCCCGCAGCGACGAAACCGACATGTTGATCGGTCTCGGCGTCGGCGCCGACGACTACCTCACCAAGCCGTTCAGCATGCGCGAGCTCGTCGCAAGGGTGCGGGTGCTGCTCCGCAGGATGGAACGGGCCGGCGACGCGGGAGAAGTGCAGACGTTGTCGGTCGGTGGCTATCGACTTGACCTGCAGGAGCGCAGAGTTCACCACGATGAGCGCGAAATCCACTTGACCCGTATCGAATTCGACTTGCTCGCCTTCCTTGCCAGCCGCCCGCGCACCGCGATCACCCGCGACACACTGCTGGAGTACGTGTGGGGCTGGACATCCGGTGTCGAGAGCCGCACCGTGGACAGCCACGTCAAGGCGTTGCGGCGCAAGCTGGGCCCTAACCTCATCCGGACCGTGCACGGCGTCGGCTACGCGCTGGAAACGCCACGATGAGCGGATTCGCCGCGGTATGGGACCGGCTGCCCAGGCCTCTCGATCCGTTCGCATCGTTCAAGATGAAGATGGGCCTGCTGGTCGCCAGCGCCATCACCTTCGTCGCGTTCATGTTCTGGGTCGGCACCGGCTGGCAGTTGCGCTACACCCTGCTCGCGGCGATGGTCGGCTCGCTGATCTTCGCGGTCCTCCTCGCCCACGGCATGACCTCACCGCTGCGGCGCATGACCGCCGCCGCAAGGGCCATGGCCCGCGGAGACTACAGCGTGCGCGTGCGAGCCACCTCACGCGACGAGGTCGGCCAACTGGCCGTTGCCTTCAATCAGATGGCGGCCGACCTGGGAGCCGCCGACGAATACCGACGCGGGCTCATCGGCAACGTGTCACACGAGCTGCGCACCCCCATTGCGGCACTGCACGCGTTGCTCGAGAATGTCGTCGACGGCGTCGCAGAACCCGACGCCGAGACGATGCGGATGGCGTTGTCCCAGACCACACGCCTCGGCGAGCTGGTGGCGAACCTGCTCGACCTCTCGCGCGTCGAAGGTGGGGCAATTCCCTTGCAGCTCGAGCTGTTTCGGGTCGACGAGTTTCTCCGCGACGCCATCGAACACGTCGCGGTCGCACCCGCTGACGTACGGATCGCAGTGGACGTCTCGCCGCCCGACCTGGCCGCGGTCGCCGACCCGGCATGCCTGCGGCAAGTGGTCGTCAACCTGGTCGACAACGCCGTTCGGCACAGCCCGGCGGGTGGCCGGGTGTCGGTGCAGGCGAGTGCGGGAGAGCTGGGAGGTCTGCGGCTGGACGTGTCCGACGAGGGACCCGGTATTCCGCCCGCCGAGCACGAGCTGGTCTTCCAGCGCTTCAGCCGCGGTGCCACGTCCGACGGTGGCACCGGACTCGGTCTGGCGATCGCCCGCTGGGCGGTCGAATTGCACGGCGGCACGGTCGAAGTGGTCGATGTCCGCACGGGATGCCGGATCAGTGTGACGCTGCCCGATCTGGCGACAGTGGAGGAGCTCGCATGACGACGATGGTTCCGGGTGTGTACGGCTACCCGCCACCCCCGCCTCCTCCGCCGCTGAACGGTCCGGCGCTGCCGCAGTACGGCGAACCGGGTTGGACGGTCTGGCCGCACCGCATCTGGCCCCTCGACCCGCTTGCCTCCGCATCGCGCCGACTGGTGGTGCTGGCGCTCGTCGCAGGCATCGTGGGCACCGCGCTGTGGCGCCCGTCGGTCCTGAGCGTCGGGTACTTGGTCGTGGGCATCGTCGTCTTCGGAGTGGTCTACGGCACCGCCGAACGTCGTCCCACCCGTGTGGAATGGCCCGGGATCGCCTTGACCCTGGCACTTCTCGCGGTCCCCGGCCTGCTCGCGGCCGAGTGGGTTGGCGGGCTGTGCATCGTCGCGGCATGGATTGTGGGATGGGGCACGCTGGTAGGCGGGCGCACGTGGACCGCGGTGTTCACGGGGCCGTTCGTGCCATGGGTGTTACCGGCGCGCGTGCTCGGCTGGGTGCGGCGCGCGGAGCGCGTCGTGGGCCTGCGGGGCGTGGGCACCTCCAGCCTGGTCCGTGGCCTCGTCGTGGTCGGTATCACCGTGGTGCTCGGGCTAGTGTTCGGCGCGTTGTTCGCGGCCGCCGACCCGGCCTTCGCACGGCTGGTCGGCAATCTGGTGCCGGCCTTCAGCGTGAGCGAATTCGTTTCCCGTGCCGTGGTTTTCGGGATGGTGCTGGCGTTCGTCTTCTTCGGCGGCTACGTCGTGCGGTTCGCGCCGAAACTGGATGCCATGGCCCCGAAGCCGATGCGACCGGTGCAGCGGTGGGAGTGGGCGTTGCCGCTCGGCGTGCTCGATGCGCTGTTCATCGCCTTCGTGGTGGTGCAGGCCGCGGTTCTGTTCGGCGGCCACACGCACGTGCTGGAAACCGAAGGGCTCACGTACGCCGAATACGCCAGGCAGGGGTTCTGGCAGCTGCTCTGGGTCTCCGCGCTGACCCTGCTGGTGCTCAGCGTCGTCATCCGGGTGGCAGGGCGCGTCACCGTCGCCGATCGTCGGATCCTGCGGGTTCTCGTCGGAACCCTGTGCGCGACTTCGGTCGTCGTGGTGATCTCGGCGATCCATCGAATGTGGTTGTACCAGCAGGCCTATGGCTTCAGCACCGAGCGGGTGATGGTGGTGACGATCGAACTCTGGCTTGGTGCAGTGTTCGTCCTCATCGCCGTGGCGGGCATCCAGATGACGGCGCGGTGGCTACCCCGCGCGGTTCTGTTGGCAGGAGCGGTAGCTCTG
>Ga0193717_1002076_pt1 | contig 11789 bp, 13 predicted proteins | sample U2c2metaG_FD_145900 | JGI IMG/M metagenome (GOLD analysis project Ga0193717, IMG submission 145900) | Soil microbial communities from a riparian zone of the East river system, Colorado, United States - U2c2 | ecosystem: Environmental > Terrestrial > Soil > Riparian zone | place: USA: East River...
CTCATACATTGGCGGTGGGCGACAAATAGGTGTCGAACGAGCCGATCTCCGTGAGCGCGCGTGGATTGGTCACGTCGAAGATCACGAGGCCGCGCTTGTAGTGCGACACGTAGTAACGATTGCCAATCGCATACCCGTTGTGATCCGTGCTCGTCGTGCCGCCGATGTATGAGGTGACCAGGCTCGGCACGCGCAGATCCGCGATGTCCAGTGTGTAGATGTGCGTGTTGAGCGCGCGGCGCAACTCATCGAGCTCGTCATGCACGACGATGGCCATGTTGTCCGCGGTAGGCCATCCCGAGTGCACGTAGCTCGCGGTCGGATAGGTGGTCGTGCTCAGCCGCACCGGCGCGGCTTTGTCCGTGACGTCCCAGAGATCCACCGAGGTCTCGTTGAAGTCCACTAGGACCTGGCAGGGGTTATGGGCGTTGGCGCACTGCGTGGTGCGGTTGTCGGTGATGAGCATCGACGTGGAGTCGTGCATGTAGCCGGTGCCCTGGGGCGGCGCCGTCACCAGCGTGGGCGCGGTGGGGTTCGCCAGGTCGTAGATGCGAAACGCCCCGCCATTGATGTTGGCACCCGCGATGAACAGATAGGGCGTGGCGCCCGGCAACGCCGCGTTGGTGGCGTAGTTGATGTTCGAGATGTACAGCGTGTGCGAAGTGCTGAACTCCCCCAGCGTGTTCGCCAGCGTGACGCTGGTGGGCAGATTGGTGAGGTCGATGATCTGCAGGCCGCCGCCCGGCGCTTCGGTGGTGGCATAGGCGTACGCGCGGTGCCGGCCCAGGCCCGCGTCGAAGAACTGATATGCCTTCACTTCGCGCCATAGTGAAGAATTGCCCGGAATGTTGCCCACGAGCACGGGCGTACCCGGCGTGGTCACGTCATAGAAGGCCGTGCCGTTGCGATGCCCCAGGATGGCGTACTCGCGGTTGTCGTCCAGATCGACGAATCCCCAGACCTCGCTGGCGCTAGTGGGCGCGCCCGGAATTTCCTGCAGCTGCACCTGCGCGAGATAGTCGATGTTGTGGCAGGGGAAATTGCCCGCCTGCCCATTGGCGCAGGCCGTCGGCACCAGGATCTTCGGCATGATGATGCGCGGCAACGGATTTCCGTTTGCGTCCACGACGATGAAGCCGTGCGCGATGAAATTGTTGCGGAAGGCATCGGCCACGCCCGAAATGAGCGTGCGATTGGATTCGGCATCCTGGATGGCGAAGTGGTCTTCGGCGGAATAACCGCCGCGCACGCCTTCCTTGCCGATCAGCAGATTCTCGACGTCGATGCCGGACACATCGTAACTACCGGACGCGAGCTTGATCGCATTGCCCGGTTCCACCTGGGTCAATGCGTAGGTCAGCGTGCGGCAGGGGTGATGGTTGTCATCGCAATCGCCCGCGTCCGTGCCAACGGAGGCGACGAAGCGCGTACCCATCGCGTCCGGATGGCCTTGGACGATGGCGGCTGGGAATAGCACCGCCGTTGCTGACACCAACGCAAAGAGTTTCCACGACCGTTTGTGAGCTCGCATACGCCCTCCTTAGGTGGTTAGTGGCCTACGCGAGTACTTTAGTTCTCAACGCGTGATCAGCCAGACACCTGCACCAAGCAAGGCTACGCCCGCCAGGCGGGTAAGGGTAATCGGCTGCACAGGCAGGCCCATCCAGCCGAAGTGATCAGCGGCCAGCGCCATGGCCAGTTGCCCCAGCAACGCGAGCCCCAGCAGGCTGGCCGTGCCCAGCTGCGATGCAACCACCGTGGAGATGGCGACATAAAACGCGCCCATGAGCCCGCCGAACCAGGCCCACAGTGGTACCGATGCCAGCGTATCGCGGTCCGGCAGGGGTGCGCGCGTGGCGATGAGAAGGCCAACGAGCGCCACCGTGCCGACCAGAAAGCTGACGAGCGCCGCCGTGTTGGCGCTTTGCAGCACGGTGCGAAGCCGCGAGTTCATGCCGATCTGCAGCGTGAGCCCAAAACCCGAGACGATACCGAGGAGATAGGCCAGGCCGCGCATGGACTAACTACCTCGCAGGCGCTGCAGCAGGCGCAAGCCCGCCGGAAACTGCGCGACGAACAACACGATGCGCCAGAACGCGCGTTTGCGCAGCGGTGCGCGCCGCTGCGGAACGGCCGCGAACACTTCCGCGCGCACGTCGCGATGACGGGCGTCGCCGCGGGCGGCATCGACGGGAAGTTCGGGTTCGGACATGGCGGGCAAGGATACCCCGCGCGCGTCAGATTGCGGCGGTTTCCATTTCCCAGGTGGTGAGCGGCGCGCCGCGCCTCACCCAGAACCCGACGCCGCTGGGCTTGAAATCTTTGCGCAGCCGTTGTGAATACCACTTGGCGTCGCGCAGGAAGACGTCGCGATCCGTGCGCGTGCGGTCGCAGTTCTCGCGCCAGTCGCGTTCGGTGAGCGCCGACAGGTACAACACGCCGCGGGTGAGCCGCCCGAGATTGGCGATGGCGCGTGCCGCCGTGCGGTCGTCGAGATACTGCAGTACGTCGTAACACACCGTGAGGTCGAAAGGATCCGCGGACCAGTCCGCGAGCGACCCCTGTGTCCAGCCGAACCGTTCGCACAGGTATTCGCTGTATTCCAGCCCCGTGTACTCCGCGCGTGGGAACGCGCGCCGGAGCGGCGTTCGCAGCAGCCCGATACCGCAACCCGCATCGAGCATGCGACGCACCGGCAGACCGATGTGATTCGCATACGCCGTGATGAGGTTGGCGCGCGCCTTCATCTCGACGCGGGAGACCACGGCCGTGCGCGTGTCGAAATAGAAGCGCCGGTAGTATTCCTTGTCGAAGCGCGCACTCATGCGCGGGATTTGGCCAGCTCGCGGCGCACCGAGCGGCGCACCAGCAATCCGCCGGCGATGCCCACGAAGCCAATGACCGTGGCGATGCAGGGGCCTAACCAGTTATCCGTGAACAGCGCCACACGCGCGTGCATGGGTTCCCGCGGATCGTAGATCATGGGTACCTGCGCACCGATCGGAAATCTTTGCGAGGTGCCCGCGAGCTGCCCGCCCACGGTGACGATTTCGCCGGTCACCGTTGTGAAACGGATGCGCGGTACATAACGAGTGGAATCGCCGTCGCGAATTTCGCGGTAGCTAACCACTTCACCGGTGACGGGTATCGCATCGCCGGAGAAGCTCAGTGTGCGCCAGGCGAGATAACCCGCCAGGAGCAGGCAGCCCACACCCAGCGCAAGCAGGAGTCGCGCCGCCAGATCGAGAATTCGAAACGCCATTTGCACGATTCACGGAATCACAATAGATTCGCGAGTCTATTCGATGTGGGGAGCACGATGATCGAGCCGGAGAAGAAAGGGTCCAAGTGGCCATGGATTCTGGTGCCCATTGCCGCGTTCAGTATTTTCTTCGGCCTGCGCGAATGCCAGCACCGGATACCGCCCGCCGAACACGCGGCGCCGGCCAGCCCGGCGCCGTAATAAGCCCCGCTAATTACTGCTCATTCAGCTTGAAGGTCACGCGCAGGCGGTGCCACTGCGCGACCGCCACGCCGTCGTGCGTCGCCGGCAGCAGGCGCCAGTTGCGCTTGGCTTCGGCCAGAGCCGCGAGATCCAGTTCTTCGAATCCCGTGCTCTTGACCACACGTGCGTCGCCCACGCGGCCATTCGGCATCACGTAGACCTCGATATCGATGGTGCCTTGGTTGCCCTCGCGGATCATGCGGGCCGAGTACTGCGGCTTCGACAGCGGGCGGCGCGGGTCCTGGCGGACGCCGACGATCTGCGGCTGGGGTTCCGCGCTGCCAGTGGGTGGTCCCGCGTCGACATACTCCGGCTGTAACGGTGCCGAAATCACGTCCTGCGGTTCGAATTGCAGGTTGTCGAGGGGGAGTTCTGGCAACACTACGCTATTGCTTCTCACGATCGGGACGTTGGGAGGCGGCGGCTGCGGATCATCCGGCGGGCGCACCACCTTTTCGATTGTGGCTTCCATCCTCTCTTCCACCGGAACGCTGCCGATCCCCAAGCTGCGCATGATGGCGAACAACACGGCGACGTGGATCGCCGCGACCAAACCCATTCGACCTAATGCGCCGAGCGGGCGCCTCTCCGCGATACGAGTTGCCATGACGACCTCCGCATGCACCCGACTCGGGTGTCTACAGAGGTGAACGTGGCGGGAAAGGAAGGCGGGTTAGGCCGTGTCCACCAAGCGTCGCTTGCGACTAACAAACCTACGCACTCATCCGTGAGCTCATCAATCCGCCCGCATGAAGCGGCGAGGCGTCGGCTTTGCCGCCAACCTTGGCCCAATCCCAGCCGGCAACCCTCGTAAGGGCCCGAATTAAGGGGGCTTTTTGCTCCAAATGCCGTATGTCAGAGCAGCTTCGCTTGGGCGTCCGGGCGCGTGTACCATTGCGCCCCCTCATGAGTCGCCGCCAGCCAAAAGTCGGGTTCGTCAGTCTCGGGTGCCCCAAAGCGCTCGTGGACTCTGAACGCATCATCACGCAGCTTCGCGCCGAGGGTTACCAGGTGGCGCCGAGCTATGACTCGGCGGATGTGGTCGTCGTGAACACCTGCGGCTTCATCGACTCCGCAGTGGATGAGTCGCTCGATGCGATCGGCGAAGCGCTGGAGCAGAACGGCAAGGTGATCGTCACCGGCTGCCTCGGCGCGCGGCCGGAAAAGATTCTCGAGCGGCATCCGCGGGTGCTGAAGGTCACTGGGCCGCAGGCCTATGAAGATGTGATGAATGCGGTGCACGAGCATCTGCCGCCGAAACACGATCCGTTCATCGATCTCGTGCCTCCGCAGGGCATCCGCCTGACGCCGCGGCACTACGCCTATCTAAAGATCTCCGAGGGCTGCAACAACAAGTGCAGCTTCTGCATCATCCCCTCGATGCGCGGGTTGTTAGCCAGCCGGCCCATCGACGACGTGTTGCGCGAAGGCGAGAAGCTGGCGCGCGCGGGCGTTCGCGAGCTGCTGGTGATCTCGCAGGACACGTCGGCCTACGGCGTGGACATCCGCTACCGTGAAGCCGAGTGGCGCGGGCAGAAATACGAAACGCGCTTTCTCGATCTCGCGCGCGGCTTGGGCGAACTCGGTATCTGGGTGCGCATGCATTACGTGTATCCGTACCCGCACGTGGATGACGTGATTCCACTGATGGCGGAACGCAAGGTGCTGCCGTATCTGGACATTCCGTTTCAGCACGGCAGCCCCACGGTGTTGAAGCGCATGCGCCGCCCGGGACAGGTCGAGAAGACACTGTCGCGCATCAAGGCGTGGCGCGCGGTATGTCCGGACCTGACGATCCGTTCGACGTTCATCGTCGGCTTCCCGGGCGAGACCGAAGCGGAATTCGAAGAGTTGTTAGCGTGGCTGGACGAGGCGCAGCTCGATCGCGTGGGCGCGTTCAAGTATTCGCCGGTGGAAGGCGCGGCCGCGAACGATGTGGCGCCGCATATCGCTCCCGAGATTCAAGAGGAGCGGTTAGCGCGCTTCATGCAGAAGTCGGCCGGCATCAGCGCGGCGAAGCTGGCGGCGAAAGTCGGCAATCGCATGCAGGTGCTGGTGGATTCCATCGACGGCAATGTCGCCGTGGCGCGCAGCATGGCAGATGCACCGGAGATCGACGGCGTGGTGCGTGTTGTCAAAGGCGGCAAACTGCCGCTCGGCGAATTCGTGGACGTGGAGATCACGGCATCGAGCGATCACGACCTCGAGGCGAGGATCGTCAAGCCCCACTAGCGCGCCGGCTTCAGTGAGAAAACGGCCGATGCAGCTCACAGTCCGGATTCAGCCGCACGCCGAATCCGGGCTTGTCCAGGACCGACACTTTCATGCGTCCGTTGATGGGCACTGGCTCGTCCAGGAGCTGCGGCGAAAACATGGGCACCACCTCGTCGGCCTGCGGCGCCATCATCAGGAATTCCGCGAACGGGCTGTTATGTTGCGTGAACACGAAGTGGTAGCTGTAAACCGACGAGCCGTGTGGCACCACCAGCTTCCTGCGCGCATCGGCTAGTGCGGAAATCTTCACGAGCTCGGTGATGCCGCCACACCAGCCGACGTCGGGCTGGAGGATGTCGCAACACTCCATGTCGAGCAGCATCTGGAAACCCCAGCGCGTCGCTTCGTGCTCGCCAGTGGTCACGAGCATGCCGCGCGGCACGTTGCGGCGCAGTTGCGCATAGCCCCAGTAGTCGTCGGGCGGCAGCGCTTCTTCGATCCACTTCAGGTTGTATTCGGCGGCGCCTTTCGCGAGCCGCGTGGCGTATTCCACATCGAGGCTCATCCAGCAGTCGTACATGAGCCAGAAATCATCGCCGACGCGCTCGCGCATGTCGGCAAGCAGCGCGAGGTTTCTGATCAAGCCCTCTTCGCCTTCCACCGGAGCGTGATGCAGCGGTAGTTTGCCGCCGATGAAACCCATCTCCTGGGCGAGGTCCGGCCGGGCGCCCGTGGCGTAGAACACCAGCTCATCGCGGACGGGGCCGCCGAGCAGCGCGTGCACCGGTTCGCCGCGCACCTTGGCCAGGAGATCCCACAACGCGAGATCGACACCGGAAATCGTGTTGAGCACGATGCCCTTGCGCCCGTAATAGAGCGTGGCGTTGAACATCTGGTCCCACAGCGTCTCGATGTCGGTCACGTGTGCGCCCTCGACGAAGCGCGCGAGATGCTTCTCGATGATCCAGCAACCGAGCTCGCCGCCAGTCGTGACGGCGAACCCCAAGGTGCCGTCGCTGGCTTCGATCTCCACTACCAGCGTGCCGAGCACATTGATGCCGAAGCTCTGCCGGCTTTGCCTGTATTGCGGATATTTGCTCATCGGTGTGGCGATGTGATCGTCGATCCAGTGGCCACTGCCCTGGTCGTGGTAGTCGGCACCTCCGCCCCGAAGCGTGAATGCGCGGATCTGCTTGATGGTCGGTATGTTTTTCATCGATCGGCCTCGGCGACAGGCTCGCGCAATCGCAGCATGAGAGCAGCGCCCACGAGCGTGGTGCAGGCGAGTAGATACAGCCCGGCTTGCGGCGACGCAAATGTGGTTTCCGCGAACGTCTTGATGTTGGGCGCCAGGAATCCCCCGAGTGAGCCCAGGGAGTTGATCAGCGCAATGCCGCCGGCGGCGGCAATGCCACCCAGGTACGCGGTGGGAAAGCTCCAGAACAGCGGCTGCACTGCGATGAAGCCGGCGGCTGCGAGGCACAATGCAACCATGGAGATCGCTGGCGAAGTCGACGCCACCGACATCGCCATGCCGATCGCGCTCACGACCAGCGTGGCGGCGGCGATGACGGCTATGTGCGGGCCGCGCGCGGCGACCCGCGGCACGACGTACACGGCGACCAGCGCGCATATCCACGGGATGGACGTAACGAGCCCCACTTTGGTCCCCACGGTGGTGCCAAGCAGCGCGGCGACCTGCGACGGGAGGAAGAACACCACGCCATAAACACTCATCTGGATGGCGAAGTAGATAGCCGAGAGGAATAACACCCGCGGATTCGTGAGCGCGGCGAGCGCGCCTTTGGGCCCGTGGATCAACTTGCGGCTGTCTTCGGCCCGCATGGCCCGGGCAAGTGCATCGCGCTCGGCCACGCTGAGCCAGCTGGCGTCTTCAGGACGATTGTCCAGGTACCAGAAAGCCCAAAGGCCCACGGCGCTGGCGAGCACGCCTTCGACGATGAACATCCATTGCCAGCCGTGGAGTCCCCCGACACCGTGCATGTCGAGCAACACGCCTGAGAGCGGACCACCGAGGATGAACGCGAGCGGCGCGCCGAAATAGAACAGCCCCAGCACGCGCGTCCGCACTTCGGCCGGGAACCATTGAGACAGCAGATAGATGACGCCCGGAAAGAACCCCGCCTCGGCAACGCCCAGCAGGAAGCGCAAGCCGTAGAACGCAGCCTCGCCGCGCACGGCGAACATCAATGCCGACACCAGGCCCCACGTGACCATGATCCTGCACATCCAGATGCGTGCGCCGACGCGATGCATGATGAGGTTGCTCGGAACTTCGAACAGCGCGTAGCCAATGAAGAAAATGCCGGCGCCTAGCGCGTAAGCCGCGTTGGACAAGCCGGTGTCGAGCTGGAACGCCTGCTGCGCAAATCCAATGTTCGCGCGATCCAGAAACGCCAGCACGTACATCAACAGCAGGAAGGGTACGAGTCGCCGCGTGGCCTTGTGAACCGCGCGCGCAAGGTCGGCGGGGGCGAACGGGGGCTGCGCACTCATATATATAGATTGAGTTAGGGCACGAACTTCACGGTGATTTCAGCTTTCGAAGGCGCTACGGTGTAGTGGATAGTCAGCGTCTCGCCTGCGGTGACGGGCCGCGGCGGCGTTATCGTTCCGATGCTGATGAGATCTCCCGCCTTGAGCGCAACGCCTTCCTGACGCAGGCCGTCGCGGGCTGCGAGAACGATCTCGAGCGGATCGCCGAGGGTCTCGTGCGCAATTCCGCGCGTGCGCTGGGTTCCTTCCGCTGCACCATTCACCGTCACCTCGACCGTAAGCTGGCTCAGGCCCGCGAACCCCGCGGGCGTCTGCGGCAGCGCCACTTCCTTGCCCATGACGCCGGCGCGCGCGTTGACGTTGAGCGCGATGAGCTGCCCCAGGTTCGGCTTTGGCGCGGGCTTATAGTTCAGGTCCGGCAATTCCACGAATGCGCGGTATCCGCGCAGATGCCGATAGACCTCTTCGCGCGTCGTTGCACCATTGATGCCTGCGTCTTTCACCACGAGTAGGAAATCCGCTTCCGACACGAGCGCGACACCGCTCGCTGCGGAGACTTCGGCGCCCGCATTCACCAGCATCTTCTGCAGGAATATCCCGACCTGGGGTGCCGATGCGCCGTAGGTCTTGCGCGCCGTAGCGGTATAAACGCCCACCTTGTATCCGACGACCGGTCCGAGAGTGGTAGCTAGCCGATCCATCAACTTCATCCGGAAACACAGCGCGCTCGCCGGGGTCAGGTCCTCGAGCGGTTGCTGGGCTTGATGCTGGAGCCAGGCGGTGGCCACGGGGGCAACGCGCGGATCCGCATCACAGGCGCTGGTGGGTTGCGGCAAATAGGCCATCGCGAACGCCAGCAGGATCCCTTTGAAAAGATGCACGCGCCCTCCTTCAGTGACGCAGCGCGTCGCCGCCCAGCTCCGTATCCGGATCGATGAACAGCCATGCGGCCGCGCCAGCCAGTGCCAGCGCAGCGGTGAACAGGAACGATGCAGACCAGCCGAAATGTTCGGCCACGATCGGAGAAACGATGCCAACCGCGACGCCACCGAGCTGGCCGCCCATGTTCATGACGCCCGAGACAGAGCCGGCGGAAGCTTTGCCGAGGTCGGCCGACAACGTCCAGAACGCACTCTGCGCGAGATACAGGGCGCCCGAGCCTGCCGCCAGAACCAGGGCCGCGACACGGGCGTCGGCGACCTGGGTAGCCAGGGCGACGAAGATCGCCGCGCCGGTCATGCCGATTCCGGCGATGGCGCAGCGACCCTTGCGACGACCCAGCCGCACGGACAATCGATCGGAGATCCAGCCGCCCAGCGGCGACGCGATCGCCATGGCGATGAACGGCCACATCGCGTAGTTGCCACTCGACTTGAGATCGAGCCCCCGCACCGTGGACAGATAGCTGAAGAACCACGTGAAGAAGATGTATGCGACGTAGACGAAACAGAAATAGCTCAGCGTCAGCAGGATGACCTGGCGGTTACCGAAGATGGTCTTCCACGAGGCAATCTTCGGGACATCGTCGGTCTTCTCGACTGGCGCCTGCAGTCCGGCGGCGATGTAGTCGCGCTCCGGCTGACCTACCCAGGGATGTTTCGCCGGCGAATCGCGCCCGAGCAACAGCCACGCGGCAAGCGCGACGACCCCAATGATGGCGGTCGCGAAAAATGCCCAGCGCCAACCGTGCTCCGCCATGATGGTAGTCACCAGCGGTGGCGCAATGCCGGCGCCCACACCGACGCCGGCGAACACCAATCCATTCGCGAGCCCGCGCTCCTTCGGCGGAATCCAGTTCGCGACCAGCCGATTGCTCGCCGGGAAAATCACCGACTCGCCCACGCCTAACACGAAGCGCACGGCCAACATCGTCGCAAAAGCGCCCGCGAACCCGGTGGGCACGAGCGCGGTTGCGACCGTCAGAACGCTCCACCACACGATGCCGATCGCGATGACGCTGTACGCGCCGTAGCGATCCGCGACGCGCCCGGCGAACGGCTGCGTCAACGCGTAACCCAGTACGAAAGCGCTGAAGACAACGCCCAACTGCACCTGCGTCAGCGCGAGATCTTCCCGAAGGTACGCCGCCGCGATCGAGATGTTGACGCGATCGAGATAGGCGACGGCGGCGATGGCGAGCACCAGGCCCACCATCAGCCACCGGATCCGGCCTGGCTTCACACTGGACCGTCGGACTCGAAGTACCAGCCCCAGCCCGGCTCACGCGGCGGATGCATGTAGATGCCTTCCGGTCCACGCGTGATGCCGTAACGCTCTTCGAACATTTCGTACGCCTGCTTCGGACCACCCGGTGGCGGCATGAACAGTTCGCACCACGGCGCGTTGATGTTGGCGATGGACCAGTGGCTCGCGCCATTGAGTCCGCCGCCATGCGGGATCACCGGAATGTCGTAGGCCGACGCGAGCGCGCCGATCTTGCGAAGCTCGGTCAAACCACCGCACCACGCGATGTCCGGCTGCCAGATCTGCGCGCCGTTCGTGCGCAACAGCTGCCGGAAGCCGTAGCGTCCGTACTCGTGTTCGCCCGTGACGATGCGCGTTGACTTGATCGATTCGTTGAGACGACCGAAGCCCTCGTAGTCGTGCGGCTGCAGGACTTCTTCCATCCAGTACACACGATACGGCTCGAGCATCTTCGCCATCTCGATGGTGTACCACTCCGTCCACGCCATCCAGCAGTCGAGCATGATCTCGCCATCGGGGCCGAGTGCCTTGCGCGCACGCTCCACGAGCTTCACGTTCTCGCGCATGCCTTCGCGTCCGCTGGCAGGGCCATGCGGCATCGCGAGCTTGAGCTTGGTGTAGCCAAACGCAACGTGCTGTTCGATGTCGTTGCCGGTGCAGTAAGACGGAACGCGGTCCTTGGTTTCACCGCCGATGAGCTCGTACACCGGCAATTCCAGCGCCTTGCCGATGATGTCCCACAGCGCGTTGTCGAAGCCGCTGAGCGCGTTGTACACGACGCCCGCGCGGCCGTACGACATCGAGGCGCGCATGCAGATGTCCCAGTTGCGTTCGATGTCGAATGGATCGCGCCCCATCATGAGCTTGGCGAAGTGACCGGTGACGATCGGACCGCCGCCAGGGCCGCCCTGTCCCAGGCCCGTGATGCCCTTGTCGGTGGTCACCTCGACCGTGAAGCTGTTGACGTCGGTGGCCGCGAACAGGCTGCGCGTCGCCTTGTACTCCGGGTAGATAGACACCGGGTTGGCGACTTCCACGTTCTGCGTCGACCACGAATTCGCGGCCGGCGTGTACTTCGGCATCGGCTTTTTTTCTTTCGTCTTGACCAGACGAATGCCCGTGATCTTGAGCTTGGATTTCTCCTGGGCCCAGGCAAGCGGCGGTAACGCGATCGACGAGAAAGCAGCCGCGGACGCGAGTCCGGCGTTCTGCAAGAAAGATCGTCTCTTCATTTTCGATTCCCCCGGGTGCAGTGTCTTGTCAGAACTCGTGGCGCAGGCCGACCGAGAAGGAACGTCCGACCACGTCATACAGCGTGCGATTGCCAAGGCTGCTGGCCGATATCAGG
>Ga0193717_1002077_pt1 | contig 11787 bp, 14 predicted proteins | sample U2c2metaG_FD_145900 | JGI IMG/M metagenome (GOLD analysis project Ga0193717, IMG submission 145900) | Soil microbial communities from a riparian zone of the East river system, Colorado, United States - U2c2 | ecosystem: Environmental > Terrestrial > Soil > Riparian zone | place: USA: East River...
CCAGCCGCCGGAATTGTCGGGGTCGAAGCCGTCGGTCAAATTGTCGCGATCTTTTGCCATGCGACGTCTTCGGGCCCCCCGGAGCCTCGCGCGAATCACTCGGCAAACAGTATCAGGAATTGGCGTTAGGTCCTGAAGCCGGGGCCGTTATTCGCCGTCGAATCGGGTTTCCACTTCGGCAGAAAACGCTTTATGACGGCGGCGGCGCGGACGACGCCACGACCTCAAGGATTCGGATGACCGGCAGAACCAGCCTCACCATCGTGCTCGCAGCCGGCGAGGGCACGCGAATGCGCTCCTCGATGCCGAAAGTTCTGCATCCGGTGGCCGGCCAGTCGCTGCTGGCGCACGTGCTCAGGGCAGTGCCGCATGGCGCCGGAGCCTCGCTCGCCGTGGTGATTGGGCCCGATCATCAAGCTGTCGCGGACGAAGCCAGGCGCGCACGCGGGGATGCCGCGACATTCGTTCAGCACGAACGTCTTGGCACCGCGCATGCGGTCCTTGCTGCGGCGGATGCGATCGCGCGTGGTGCGGATGACCTGCTGGTCGTGTTCGGCGACACGCCGCTGATTTCGGCCGACACCTTCGAGCGAATGCGGACTCCGCTAAAAAACGGCGCGGCGTTGACCGTGCTGGGCTTTCGCGCGGAAGATCCGGCCGGCTATGGTCGGCTGATTGTCGAGGACGGTCGACTGATTGCGATCCGGGAGGAGGCCGACGCCAGTCCGGAGCAAAAGGCGATCACCCTTTGCAACGCCGGGGTGATGGCATTCGACGGCCGGCGGGCGCTGGAGATCCTCGAAAAAATCGGCAAGGCCAGGAACAAGAACGAGTATTATCTCCCCGACGCGGTTGCCATCGTTCGAGAACTCGGACTAACGGCCACCGTGATCGAAACCAGCGAGGATGAAGTGCGCGGCATCAACACCAAAACCCAGCTCGCCGAAGCCGAACAAGTGATGCAGGCGCGGCTGCGTCGGGCGGCGCTCGATGCCGGCGTGACCATGACCGCGCCGGAGACCGTCTACCTCGCCGCAGATACGACATTCGGCAACGACGTGACCATCGAGCCGTTCGTGGTGATCGGTCCCGGCGTGACCATCGCCGACGGCGCCGTGATCCACGCGTTTTCCCACGTCGTTCAGGCCAGCATCGGCAAGAACGCCTCGGTCGGTCCTTACGCGCGGCTGCGGCCGGGAACGTCGCTGGGCGAGGGCGCACGAATCGGCAATTTCGTCGAGGCCAAGGCCGCCGTTCTCGAAGCCGGCGTCAAGGTCAATCACCTGACCTACATCGGCGACACCCATATCGGCGCGGGCGCCAACATCGGCGCCGGCACCATCACCTGCAACTATGACGGTTTTGGCAAGCACAAGACCACGATCGGCGCCGGCGCCTTCGTCGGCTCGAATTCGTCGCTGGTGGCGCCGGTGAAAATCGGCAGCGGCGCCTATATCGGTTCGGGCTCGGTCATCACCCGCGACGTGCCCGACGACGCGCTGGCGGTCGAGCGCGGCACGCAGACCACGCGCGACGGCTGGGCCGCGCGCTACCGCGAGATGAAGACTCGCGACAAGAAGCCGAAGAAGAGCTAACCCTCGTCAAATTCCGAGAACTGCGCCCGGGTGAGGCGCCAGCCGCGCGGTTTTGCCAGCTTCGGCTTTTCGCCGGGCTGATGCCTGATGATTTTCGGCTGGGTTTGCCCGCTGCGGAACGGCGGCGGCCAATGCGCCAGCTTGGTCCGCTTCGGCCGAGTTTCCGATGGAGCAAAAAAGCTCCGGCTTCCGCCTCTGCGATCCTGCGCGTCCGCCATGGCTTTCGCCTCCGGGGGCGATGAGGGTTGAGCAGAAACGTTGACGAAGGGTTAATTAAGCCTGCCGCTTAACGCTGTCGCAATCCGAAACGAGGTTTAAGTGGGAAATCGTCGATTTTATCGGGCGTTTCGACAAAGTCCGAACGCGTCTTAGGGCGTATATCGGTAGTGCAGGGAAGGCCTGCAATCGCGCAACCGTTCATCGTTTGATCGCCGGCGTTCCCCGCGCGAGGTCGACAGGCCCGGCAAGTCGTCACTTCTTCTTCGACTTGGACTTCCGCGGCTTCGGCCTGCTGTCGATCTGCGCGGTCACTCCTTCGACTAAAGCGACGAAGCTGCGTCGGATCTCGGGATCGGGGATCCGGGCGAAGCAGTTGACAAGAGTCTGTCCTTCGCGCGTACCGAGCAATTCTAGCAGCGCGGGCGAGGTTTGACTGTCGTGCTCGCCCTCCCATCCACCGGGCGCGCCTTCGAAGAAATATGATGCCGGGACTTCGAGCACTTTGCCGATCTGCTGCAGCCGGCTGGCGCCGATGCGGTTGGTGCCTTTTTCGTATTTCTGAACCTGCTGGAACGTCAGGCCGATGTGGTCGCCGAGAACCTGTTGCGCCATTCTGATCTCGATGCGCCGCATCCGGACGCGGCCTCCGACGTGAACGTCGATGGGATTCGGGGGCTTTGCCGGCATAAATCTCGCTCCACAACGTCAGCGGTTGCCGACGTTGTGGGACATCCTGCAACTGCGGATTAGGGGCGGCTACCAACCATGCCGTGCATCAGTGCGATTCTGCGAAACCGCTCTGATTGCGGTCTTGGCGGGGGTCGCGCGAACCCTGCGCGCAATCAACCGCCGGTTGGTGGTGCGCGACCTGTGCGACTTGGTGACTTGCTAGACGTGCGTACTGGCCCTAATCTACACGGAGAGCGTGCGGGCCGGGGAGGGCGATCCATGTTCCGATGGTGGAAGGACCGTCAGGCCGGCGCTCGCGCCCCGCGATGAATTGGTGCGCGCAGATGCGGCATCGCTGATGGCAAGATTCGGCGACCTGGCCTACTCCGAAGCAAGGACGCAAATGGTGCAAGCGGAAGAAGGAACAATTATGGATGGCAACCGTCCCCCAAGGCACTGGATGCTCGTCAGGCAGCGGATCGCCGCGGAGACGGGCCATGAGATCGGCCTCGATACCGCGACACGCTATCTCATGCGCTGAATGGTCTATTCAGTGTCGTCGCTCGGCGCCGTCGGACAGGCGAGGCTCGCTGCGTCGATCTTCTGCGACACGTCAAGGCTCGCCATCGAAAGCAGAAAAATCGAGCTTGTTTCTTCCATCTGGACGGCAGCGTTGAGCGCATCGTCAATCAAAAGGCTAAGCGTATTGAGGTCCTTTTCTGGTTCTGACATTTGAGACATTTGAACACCCTTATTGGAGCGAAATTTATGAAGGACGACGAGCGCCCATCCAACGTCGTAGACCTCCTCAAAAAACCGTCCGCGCCCGTCCGGCCCACCTCCGCCATGATCCTCGAAAGTTTGGAGCTGGTGAGAATCTTCCTGACGATACGTACCGCGTTCGACAGGAAGCGGGTCCTCGCGCTGGCGCGGGAAATCGCGGAGTCCGATGCGAATAAGAAAGCATGATCGACTTTTGAGCCCGCACCCGGCGGTCGATTGCCGGCTGTTGGATGATCGCCGGGCGATCGTCACCACGGGTCTCACGTAAGCGGGCGAGCGTTTTCATGTCGAATGTGGCGGTCACGGCGACGATGCTTTCCTTGCCTGTGTCCTTCGGAATGTCGAGTGGCGTCACCATGAAATAAAGCTTCCACCTCATGCGATCCGACGTTCCGGGATCGCGCTTTCGAAGACGGATGTGTGGATGTTAACTGCCTTGCGGACACGAGATAGGCAATCTTCATTAACGTGAAAAAGAACGGGGATTATTGTCTCCCCATTTATCGCTTGGGGAAGCCCGAGCGGTTCAATATCAAATCCGAAGCCCTGCAGGATAGGGATGCGTAGCGCGTTGATAACAGAAGTGTATCCGGCCAAGCCTTCACCGAGGCCATACTCCTGAATAGCGATCAGGAGTTCAAAATAATGCGAACTTCGACGCTCCGTTTTGCGCATCCCAAAGCGCGTAAGCTCAAGCAAATCACTTCGTCGCGGAATGGTGCGGTCGACCAAATTTGGAAACTGATCGGCAAGCATGTGAGGCAGTACGGTAGGATATAACCGGAAGCCCCCGGCGACATTTTCCATCGCATCGACGGCAATAATGTAGACGGTCGAATCGTTGTCGTACGGGTCTTTCTCGTAAATGCCGTCTATTTCAAATTCGCTCCACCCGCGATCTTTAACAAATATTTCGTGCCGCAGCCGGAATTGCCGATCCAGTATTTTTGCAAATTGGTGCCTGTTGCCGTTGTGGACCGCTCTGATCATTAAAAAAGCTCCGCCCCGTTCTTACGGAGGAGCTTTCACTTTGTTAGGGCAGTCGGCTATTACGTCGGCATGTTATTGACATTCAAAGATGGATTTCACCCCGCCGTATGCATTCGGCAACCGCTTGTGCACGTGTGTGAACATTTAGCTTTTGCATGGCCGTTGAAACCATCTTGTTTACAGTGTCTTCGGAGATCTTCAGAATTGCGCTTGTAGCCCAAGCTGTCTTTCCCGCAGCCACCCAATTCATCACTTCGCGCTCGCGTGGGGTCAGGATCATGCGGCTCGCCGGTTGGCGCGATTTTATTATTGTCAGCCGGTTGAACGCAAACATCGTAACGAGTTCGATCGCTGCACGCGCTTCCTGCGTATCTTCGACTTCTCGCCCTGCAAGCGACACTCCCGCCTGATAACCGTTCATGCCGTGCACCGGCACGCACAACCCATGTTTCAGACCATAGTCGGTCGCCGCTATTTCCATGATCGACTTGGCAATCTTGTTTGTTTCGCTTGGGCAAATTTCGGCCCAAGTGAAAGATTCAGGACGCTGTCGGATGCGGGGCGCTACTGGATCGAATGCATAATAGTTCGAAAGCGTATATTGTTCGGCCCATGCGTTTGTCCAGAGTTTCAGTACTACCTTTTCATCAAAGGACTGCTCCCTACAACCGGACGATGCGAGAAAGCAGATATGGTTGTAGCCGAACGACCCGGTCAGATCAGAAATTGCGTCGCAAACACTCGAAGAAGTCTCGGCTCGGCCTATGGATTCAATGGCGTCGAGCGCTGACCTAAAATGCTTCCCCCGTAAAGACCCCATTGCTCGGCCCTTGTTGCAAGATTCAAGCGATTTGCCGGACGAATTGCATGGTTTTGCACGACCGTTCCGGCTAGTTCCCGGCGATTCCGCGCATTCGCGTCTTGATGTCGCTGGCTTTGACCAAAATCCCGGCGCACGCTGATAAAACGGAATTAGAGCATCTGCACTTTCTGCTGTCTATGGCGTTCGCGGAGGCAAAACGGCAGCTTTCCGATGCGTCCGTCCTGCCGAGACTCGTCGTCTGCAATGCCAGTCATCGCCCGCGATTCCACAAGCTCCTTGCGAGCGCCTTGCGGTCGCCACCGGAGGGCGAATTCTCCAATGTCACCACCAGCTACGCCGGCAAGGGCGTCGTGCACTATTCGTGGTAGGCCGCTGCAGGGACCAGACTGTTAAGCCTGCCGCTTAACCCTGTCGCAATCCGCAATAATTATTGAGTATCGGGGCTTCGGCGTTTCTCGTTAAGAGGGGCCTGCGCCCGTTCGGGCAATTTTCGTCGATTTGGAGAGTTGGATCCGCATGTGCGGCATTGTCGGGATTTTGGGACGCGGCCCGGTTGCGGAACAACTGGTGGATTCACTCAAGCGCCTTGAATATCGCGGCTACGATTCCGCGGGCGTCGCCACGCTGGAAGGCGACCATCTGGAGCGCCGCCGCGCCGAAGGCAAGCTCAAGAATCTCGAGGCGCGGCTGCAGGCATCGCCGCTGGCGGGCCATACCGGCATCGGACATACCCGCTGGGCCACCCACGGCAAGCCGACCGAGAACAACGCCCATCCGCATGCCGCCGACAATGTCGCGGTGGTCCACAACGGCATCATCGAAAACTTTCGCGACTTGCGGATTGAGCTCGAGGCGCAGGGCGCGAAATTCTACAGCGAAACCGACACCGAAGTCGTCGCTCACCTGGTCAATTCCTATATCGCCAATGGATCGTCACCGCAGGAAGCGGTGAAGGCATCGCTGCCGCAGTTGCGCGGCGCCTTCGCGCTGGCCTTCGTGTTCAAGGGCCATGAGGATCTGATGATCGGCGCGCGCAAAGGCTCGCCGCTGGCGATCGGATATGGCGACGGCGAAATGTATCTGGGATCGGATGCCATCGCGCTCGCGCCCTTCACCGATACCATCAGCTACCTCGAAGACGGCGATTGGGTGGTCCTGACCCGCGAAGTCGGCGTGGTCCACAACGAGCAGGGTGATGTGGTCAATCGCGAGGTGCTAAAGTCCGGCGCCTCGTCGTTCCTGGTCGACAAGGCGAACTACCGCCATTTCATGGCCAAGGAAATTCACGAACAGCCCGAAGTGGTCGGCCACACCCTGGCGCGCTATGTCGACATGGCGACCGAGCGCGTCGCGCTGCCCGCAAGCCTGCCGTTCGATTTCCGCGACATCCAGCGCATCTCGATCACCGCCTGCGGCACCGCGAGCTACGCCGGTTACGTCGCGAAGTACTGGTTCGAACGCCTGAGCCGGCTGCCGGTCGAAGTCGATGTCGCCTCGGAATTCCGCTACCGCGAAGCGCCGCTGCGCAAGGGCGACCTCGGCATCTTCATTTCGCAGTCCGGCGAAACCGCCGACACGCTGGCAGCGCTGCGCTACGCCAAGGAGCAGGGGCTGCATACGCTGTCCGTGGTCAACGTGCCGACCTCGACCATCGCCCGCGAAAGCGAAACCGTGCTGCCGATCCTGGCGGGGCCGGAGATCGGCGTCGCCTCGACCAAGGCTTTCACCTGCCAGTTGATGGTGCTGGCCGCGATCGCGGTGGCCGCGGGCAAGGCGCGCGGCGAATTGTCTGATGCCGATGAGGCCAAGCTTGTCCATGGCCTGGTGGAAATCCCGCGCCTGATGGCGGCGGCGTTGGCGACCGAGCCGCAGATCGAGAAGCTCGCGCGCGACATCGCCAAATCGAAGGACGTGCTCTATCTCGGCCGCGGCACCAGCTATCCGCTGGCGCTGGAAGGCGCGCTGAAGCTCAAGGAAATCTCCTACATCCACGCCGAAGGTTACGCCGCCGGGGAACTCAAGCACGGACCGATCGCGCTGATCGACGAGAACATGCCGGTGGTGGTGATCGCGCCATATGACCGCGTATTCGAAAAAACCGTCTCCAATATGCAGGAAGTCGCGGCGCGCGGCGGCCGGATCATCCTGATGACGGACGCCAAGGGCGCCGCCGAGGCGACCGTCGAGTCGCTGGTGACCATCGTGATGCCCGACATGGCCGCCACCTTCACGCCCATGATCTACGCCATCCCGGTGCAACTGTTGGCCTATCATACCGCCGTCATCATGGGCACCGACGTCGACCAGCCGCGCAATCTGGCAAAGTCCGTCACCGTCGAATAGACAACGCTCTAGGAGCCTGTCTCTGTAACGGAGTTTTTCTCGACGATAAAGCGCGAGTCTGATTCATTGAGTTGCATGAGCAAAACCTTTCGTCCGTGGGACGTTGAGCAGCGGTGGCTTTTGCCGCCATCGGTTCATGAACTGGTTCCGGCCGGTCACATGGCGCATTTTGTGCGTGACACGGTATGCGAGGAACTCGATCTGGCAGCCATCCTGTCGACCTACACGGAAGAGCGGGGCTATCCGCCGTATCATCCGTCGATGATGGTGGCGCTTCTGCTCTACGGCTACAGCCGTGGGGTCTATTCGTCACGCCGGATCGCGCAGGCCTGCGAGGAACGGGTCGATTTCATGGCGGTAACGGCGATGAACCGACCGGACTTCCGCACTATCGCGACGTTTCGGCGGCGGCACCTGAAGGCATTGGGCGAATTGTTCGTGCAGGTACTCAAGCTGTGCAAGGCGGCGGGGCTGGTGAAGCTCGGGCATGTCGCGCTCGACGGCACCAAGGTTCAGGCCAATGCCAGCGTACACAAGGCGATGTCCTATGGACGGATGCGCGAGGCGGAGAAGAAGCTTGCTGCCGAAGTCTCGGCGTGGTTTGCCCAGGCTGAGGCGACCGACGGTGCGGAGGATCGTGAACATGGCGCCGCGCGGGGCGACGAGATGCCCGACTGGGTAGCCAATAAGGCGACTCGCCTCGAACGCATCCGCGCCGCCAAGGCAACCTTGGAAGCCGAAGCAAAAGCGCCTCCACCAGGCCCCGAGGACGATGGTCCGGGACCGTCCTCAGGCATGATGGAGCGGACTAGCCGGCCGCGACGTGCCGCCGACGGCGGGCCGCCCGACCGCGCCCAGCGCAATTTCACCGATCCGGACAGCCGCATTCAACCGGCCAGGCGCGGCGTGATTGCAGGTTACAATGCCCAGATTGCGGTGGACGGCGCACATCAGATCATTGTCTCCCAGCGCGTTCAGACCAGTCCGGTCGACGCGCGGTGCCTCAAGCCGCTGCTTACCGCCTCACGCGCAACGCTTGGCGCCAACCCCAGGGAAGTGTCTGCCGATACCGGCTTCTGCACTGACAAAAATCTCGCTCATCTGGCGCGCCGCCGGATCAATGCCTTCGTGGCCACGGGCCGGCCGCGGCATGGCGAGCCCAACAGCGGCGGCAAACGCTGGCGCCGCGGCTCGCGCATTGCCGCAATGGCCACCAAGCTCAAACGCGCTGGCCGACGCAGCCGCTATCGGCTGCGCAAGCAAATCGTCGAGCCCGTCTTTGGTCAGATCAAGCATGCCAGGGGCTTCCGGCAATTCCTTCTACGCGGCCTCGAAAAAGTCAGAGCCGAGTGGGCGATGATCTGCACCGCCCACAACCTCCTCAAACTCGCCCGCGCAACACGGTAGCCCTTGCTTCACTTTCGCCACCCAAACGAAAGCTTCACCAAATCGCCGCACCTGCTGTTACAAGGACAGGCTCCTAGAGCATAAACCGGGGTCCCGGTTCTGCGAAGCGGCATGAAGAATGCCGCATCGCGCCCGGGACACGAGGAAGAAAAATAGCGGCTAATGCACGAAAGGCTTCTCTCATGAACAAGATTGATCTCAACAACCGCTGCGCCGTCGTCACCGGCGGCGCGCAGGGGTTTGGACGCGCCATCACCGAGCGTTTCGTGGCGTCCGGCGCCAGGGTCGCGATCTGGGATCACGACCAGCCGTTCGCCGAGAAGACCGCCAGGGAAATCGGCGCCGGCGTGACGGCGTTCGCGGTCGACGTCTCCGATCTCGCCGCGGTGGAGAAGGCGTGCGACGCCACCCTTGCGGCCTTCGGCAAGATCGACATCCTGGTCAACAATGCCGGCATCACTGGCATCAACAAGACGGTGTGGGAAACCGACCTCGAGGAGTGGCGCAAGGTGCTGCGCATCAATCTCGACGGTCCCTTCATCTGCTGCAAGGCGATCGTGCCCTCGATGGTCAAGCAGAACTACGGCCGCATCGTCAACATCGCCTCGATCGCCGGCAAGGAAGGCAATCCCAACGCCGCGCACTACTCGGCCTCCAAGGCCGGGCTGATCGCGCTGACAAAATCGCTGGGCAAGGAGCTTGCCGGCCATGAGATCGCGGTCAACGCGGTGACGCCGGCGGCGGCAAAAACCGCGATTTTCGACCAGATGACGCAGGAGCATATCAATTTCATGCTGTCCAAGATTCCCAAGGGCCGCTTCGTGCTGGTGGAAGAGCTGGCGGCGATGGTGGCATGGCTGGCGTCGGAGGATTGCGCGTTCTCCACCGGCGCCGTGTTCGACATTTCCGGCGGCCGCGCGACTTATTGAGGACAAAAATCGCGCCAAATGTGAGACAATCGTGTTTGCGCTGCCAAAAGGACGGGCGATTTTGATTAGAGCACCGGACAAGATGATCGCCAGACGCGCCGACACCCAGGCCCGCGCAGATTTCGCGACCTGGAAAATGATGGCAAAGCTGAATGGCGCCTCCTCCCTGCCCGCCGAAGCCCAGCGATTCCTGGTCCGCTACAAGACGTTTCTCAATGACATGACGGAAGCCGAGGCCACCGAGGCCACGATCGCGCTGGTCTACAAGAGCTACTATGCGGAAATGGGCGGCGCAGGCACGCCGCCCGACGTCCGCGCCGATCCGCACGACCGCATCACCGACAACGTCACCGCCTTCAAACGCCCGCCCGCCCCGCGCCCGAAGCCCGCAAGCGCCGGTGCGCCTGCCAAATCCCGGCTCCCCGTGGCGCTAATATTCATCTGCCTCGTCGTCGTCTATGTCGGGTTTCGATATTTTTGGCGGTGATAAATTTACCGTAGGGCGGATTAGCGAAGCGTAATCCGCCGTCTTGTGGCGCAATACGCTTCGCTATTGCGCCCTACGCGTCCGTCCCGCTGTGCGCGGGCGTCGTCGCGGCGAGCGCTGGGGCAAGTAGCCCTTATTCGACCAACTCATCAGCGCGAACGAGAATAGACAACGGCATATCGCGCTTGAGCGCTTTCGCGGAGTTGAGATTGACTAGCAATACCAGTCTCGTAGGCAGTTCGACAGGAAGGTCGCCGGGGTTCGTCCCGCGGATAATCCGATCGACATAAAGCGGAGCCTTTTGATACAGCGCTACGTAATCGGGTCCATAGGCCATCAATGCGCCCTCCCTTGCTGCAATGGGAAAGGCGAATATCGTCGCGATACCGAGCTTCGTTGCCGAAGCGATGATCTGTTCACGCACTCTATATGTGAAAGGACTCGGTTGAACCACCAGCGTGGTCCCGCTCATGGACTTGATCGCTGTCAGCATCTCGCTCACGTCTCTCTTTTCACCAACGTCATGCGACCTGAGATTTACACCGGCGGATCGAGCCGCTTCCTCCGTATCGTCAAACCGCTGCTTCCCATCAGGCCAACCGGAATACCACAGGTAGTCGACGGTATCGGTAGCTCGAAAGCCTGGTTTGAGTAGTTCGGTCGACAGATCGATCAGTTTGCCGCTGATCTCGCCGAGCCCATCGCTAAATCCGGTTACGTTGAAACCCGGATTTGGCAAATTCCGAACCAGTCCCAGTCCAACTGGATTGCCGACGCTGACGAAGACAATCGGTATCGACGCCGTGAGATGCTTTGCGGCAGCCGAGGCTGTCGAACCGCAGGGAACCAATAGATCGACGCCACCCTGGATTGCCTTGGCGATGGGTACTTGCGGATCATTGCCGCCGATCCAAGTGGTTTCGAGCGCGATGTCCCGGTTCTCGACCAGCCCAAGCTGGCGCAGACCACGTCGAAACGCATCGACAAGCGACTGATCATACTGGTTGGCTGGCGAGCCGAGGGGGAAGAACCCGATGCGAAACGGCTTCGCACGTTGCTGCGCATGCGTGGCAAGCGGCCACGATATCGCCGCGCCACTAAGAGCCGTGATGAAATCGCGTCGTCTCATTCCCCGCCTCCGGGACCAGATAGCCTATCTGATCAGGACAAGGTTGGAAACGGGTTGGGCTTGTGCGATCCGGCCCTCGGGTCAAGCCAAAGGGCATGCTCTCTCCTTTCGCGAGAGGCGAAGGATTTCAGCCTTGCTGATCGGTCGCCATTCCGAACGTCAGTTGATTGCCATCGAGATCGACCACGTCAAAGTCGCGCATGCCGTAGTCGTAATCTTGCGGCGGCTTGAGCACGCTGGCTCCGCGGGTCGCAAGTTCGGCATGAATGCCGTCGACGTCGTCGACGAAGACGCAGATCGCGCCGTTACCCGGCAACCGGCTGGTCCGGTGCGCCGCGAGCAGGTGCAGGGCGACCTCGTCGCGGCACAGGCATGCGTAGGACGGTGGCGTGCCATATTCAAATGTGACGGTG
>Ga0193717_1002078_pt1 | contig 11772 bp, 13 predicted proteins | sample U2c2metaG_FD_145900 | JGI IMG/M metagenome (GOLD analysis project Ga0193717, IMG submission 145900) | Soil microbial communities from a riparian zone of the East river system, Colorado, United States - U2c2 | ecosystem: Environmental > Terrestrial > Soil > Riparian zone | place: USA: East River...
GTCACCATCCTGTTGATCGAGCATGTGATGCAGGCGGTCATCAGCCTCGCCGAGCGCGTCTATGTGCTGAACCAGGGCCGCATGATCGCCGAGGGCACGCCGGCCGAGATCGCGGCCGACGCGCAGGTTGTCGAGGCCTATCTCGGGCATGGCGCGGCAAAGGTGCTGCGTGCTTGAAGTGCCTCATGCTTGACGTAAGGGGCCTGCGCGCGGGCTATGGCGCCATCGAAATCCTGCGCGGCGTCGACCTCGCCGTCGGCGAGGGCGAGATCGTGGCGCTGCTGGGCAGCAATGGCGCCGGCAAATCGACGCTCAACAACAATGTGAGCGGCCTCTATCGGCCCTTCGCCGGCGCCATCCGCTTCGAGGGTGAGGCGATCGCCGGCGTCTCCAGCATGCGCATCGTCGAGCGCGGCCTGGTCCAGGTGCCGGAAGGGCGGCGGGTCTTTCCCAACCTCTCGGTGCGCGAGAATCTCGAGCTCGGCAGCTACCGCCGTGGCCGTAGCCGGCGGGCGCAGAATCTCGAGCGCGTGACCGCGATCTTTCCGCGCCTGCGCGAGCGTTTCGGGCAGGCCGCCGGCACGCTGTCAGGCGGCGAGCAGCAGATGCTGGCGATCGGCCGCGGCCTGATGGGCGAGCCCAAGCTGCTGATCCTCGACGAACCCTCGCTCGGCCTCTCGCCGCTGCTGGTCGAGGAGATGTTCGCCCTGGTCGCACGCATCAACCAGGAGGGGCTGGCGATCCTATTGGTCGAGCAGAATGTCGTACAGTCGCTGGCCGTCGCCCACCGCGCCTATGTGCTGGAAAACGGCCGCATCGTGCTCTCAGGCAAGGCGTCCGAGCTCGCCGAGGACCCGGCGCTGCGCAGGAGCTACCTCGGGCATTAGACTTTTCAAGTCGTCCTGAGCCCGAAGGGCGCAGGACCTCACGCCCGCTTCGCGCTCGGCGCCAGCGGTTCGTGTCCGGTCGCTCAGGACGACGAGTAAATCTTCAGCCCAGTGCCGTCCGCATGATCCAGAGGCCGAGCATCAGGCCGGCGATCGCGCCGGCAACCGAGCCGCCGACATAGAGCGCGGCCATCAGATGCTCGTGGCGTTCCCACAGCAGCACGGCATCGAGCGAGAAGGCGGAGAAGGTGGTGAAACCGCCCAGGATGCCGGTGGCGAGGAAGAGCCGCAGTTGGCCTGTGGCGCCCCCCTTCAGCGCGAACCAGCCGGCGACCAGCCCCATGATCAGCGAGCCCGCGATGTTGATGATCAGCGTGCCCGACGGGAAATGCGTACCGAGCAGCCGGCCCGCCCAGATGTTGACGCCGTGCCTCGCCGCGCCGCCCACGCCGGCGCCGATGAAGACGACCAGATAACCAAGCATGCCGCCGCCTCTCCGTTATCGCCTGCCGCCGAAACAATGCCGCCAATCGGGCAGCGCGTTCTTGTAGGGTAGCGCCGTTGCCTCATAGACGCCGCGTGCAATGGCGCGGGCGAGGCAATCGGCCGCGACTGTCCCTAGCTCGGTCAGCACCGGCGGATCGCCGCCGGGTCCGGCGCGGCCTGTCGCCGCCGCAAACACCGTGTCGCCATCGTTCGGCGCATGCACCGGCCGCAGCGCGCGGGCCAGGCCATCGTTGGCCATGATGGCGAGACGCTTGCACTCGGCCTTGGTGAGCGTGGCATCGGTCGCGACCAAAGCAATGGTGGTCGCCGTCACCGGCGCCGGCTGGCCCTTGAAGCGCACGGCAAGCGCCGCTTGCGGCACCTTCGCCGGCCAGCCCAGCCCGCCGAACTCGTCGCTTTGCTCGTAGGCGCCGGCCCAGAATTGCGGTCCTTCGCCGACGGTCGCCGCGCCCACCGCATTGACGGCCACGAGCGCGCCGACGGCGAAGCCCTGCGTCGTGCGGGCGCTTGCCGAGCCAAGGCCGCCTTTCAAATTCACCGTCGTGGCACCGTAACCTGCCCCTGCCGTGCCCAGCGCGAATGCCTCGGCGGCGGCAAGGACTGCATCGCGGCCGAGGTCCCAGTAAGGCGGCCGGTGCTTCATCGGCTCCTTGAGCCAGTCCTTCTCGCCGCCGTTGGTGAGATCGAACAGGATCGCCTGCACGGCGACCGGCAAAGTGAGGCCGCCGAACTGCGCGCCACGGCCTTGCGCGCACAGCACCGCGCTGGCGCCGCCCGCCGCATCAAGACCGTAGAGCGAGCCGCCCGAAAGCACCACGGCGTCGATCAAGCCGCGCGTCATCTCGGGCTCGAGCATCGAGACAGCCCGCGAGCCCGGCGCGCCGCCGAGCGTGGCGACGCTGGCGACCGCGCTCCTGTCGAATACCGCCACGGTGGCGCCGGTGGCCGCGCGCGCGTCCTGAGCGTTGCCGACCAGAATGCCCGGCACGTCGGTGATGAGGTTCCTCACGTCAGGAACTCACCGCCATTCACGTGCAGCGTCTGCCCGGTGATGAAGGTGCCTTCGGGCCCGACCAGCAGGCGCACCATGGCGGCGATTTCCTCGACCGTGCCGAAGCGCTTCAGCGGGATCGGACGATTGACCCGGTTGGCCGGCGCCGGATCCGCCGCCGCGCCGCGCGTGGTGTCGATGGCGCCCGGCGAGACGGCGTTGCAGGTGATCTTGTGTGGCGCGAGCTCGATCGCCAGCGCGCGTACCAACCCCTCCAACCCCGACTTCGAAGCCGAGACGTGGCAACGGTTGGGCGTGCCGATATGGGTCGAGATGCCCGACAGGGCGACGAACGCGCCGCCCCCGCGCGCCACCATCTGCGGCACCACCGCCTTGGCGAGCAGGAAGGCACCGTCGAGCGCCACCGAGAGGATCTCGCGCCACTCCTCGAAGGACATGTCGAGAAAGGAGGTCTGGCGGCGCAAACCGGCGTTGCTCACCAGGATATCGACACCGCCGAAGGTTCGCGCCGCGTCCGCGGCCAGCCGCGTCGCGACGGCAGGATCGGACACGTCGCCCATCGCCGCCATCGCCTTGCCGCCCGCGCCTTCGATCTCGCGCACCACGGCCTCCACCGCCGCACTGTCGGACCGGCCGTTGACAACGATGGCGGCGCCGTCGCGCGCCAGGGTGAGAGCGATACACCGGCCGATATTCTTGCCGGCGCCGGTGACGAGCGCGACTTTACCTTGCAGGGGAAGTGACATGGAATCTCCGGGAACCAGGGGACGCGTACGACCCTAGCGGAGTTCAGTCCGGAAAGTCGAAATCTTCGTTGTTGTCGTTGATGCCGGCCTTCTCGAACCAGTCGGGGCCAAGCTCGCTTTGCGGCTCGTCGCTGCACTTGAGCACGGCAACCCGTTTGCCGTCGCGCTCGACGAGCAGGCCCTCTTTCGTACGCTTCTCGCCGTTCGGTCCCCAGTTGCCGATGCCGGTATAGACGGCATAGGCGAATGCCCCCTTGCGAAACCGCATCCAGGCGCCGCCGCCGCCGGAAAAGCCCACGGCGCCGCCGGTCGCCGCCCGCGCCGGCACGACCTGGCCCTCGGGCAAAGCGAGCTCGACCGGATCGGTCGTGTCGGGCTTGCCGAAGCGGTATTGCACATAGCCCTTGCTGGGGGCGGCGTTAGCGGATGCGCATACCGAGATCAGCTTGGCGCCGGTATGACAGGCAAAGACGACCGTCTCGGCCGGCGTGCAAAACGACGCTTGCTTGCCGCCCGTGCCGATCTTGACGGTGGGGATTTCCTGCGCTGCCGCCAGCGTCGCGAACAGGAAGGGCATCGAGGCGAGGATCGTGACAAACAGGCGAAAGGACATGCAGTCTCCAACAGCGCCATCCACCTTAACGAGGATCGACGGCACCTGGAACAGCGACCGCGGTGAAATCGTGCGATCAGCTCGCGACGATATAGGCCTTGAGCGCTTCGGCCTCGTGACGCGCATCTTCGAGCCGCGCCTTGACCACGTCGCCGATCGAGACCAACCCGTAGAGCTCGCCACGGCGGACGACGGGCAGATGGCGGAAACGGCCCGAGGTCATCACCGCCATCACCTGGTCGATCGAATCGTCGGGATCGCAGACCACGACATCGGTGGTCATCGCCTCGGCGACGCGCAGCGACATCGCCGCCGCGCCCTGCTTTGCAATGGCCCGCACGACATCGCGCTCGGAGATGATGCCGGCGATATTGCCGTTGGCATCGAGCACCAGCACCGAGCCGATGCGGCGCGTCACGAGCATGTCGACGGCATCGGCCAGAGCGACGTCGGGCGTGATGGCGAAAACGCGGGCGCCCTTTTGCGTAAGGATATCGGAGACGAACATCGGTTCCTCCCTGAAAGTCCACTCTCGAAACAAGGAGCGGATCGGGGCAAAGGTTGCGCGCCAAACGTGCCGTTCGTCAATCGGTCTCACGCAATACTGGTCTTGAGATAGTGCCGAATCCACTTATTGTCCTGTCGTCGTGATTGCCGCTGCAGCGTCGGTCGATGGTGCAAACCGGGCGTCGGCATCCTAAAACATCCGCATGAGCCAGGATAACTCAGCCATCGTCATGTTCTCGGGCGGCCAGGATTCGACCACCTGTCTTGCCTGGGCACTCGAGCGTTTCGAGCGCGTCGAGACGGTGGCTTTCGACTACCGCCAGCGTCACCGCATCGAACTCGACGCCCGCCTTGCCGTGCTGGACGAGGTGAAGCGGCGTTTTCCACACTGGGCGGCGCGGCTGGCCGAGGATCATTTCATCGATCTCGGGGTGCTGGGGCAGATCAGCGACACGTCGCTTACCCGCAACGTGGCCTTCGTCATGGAGAAGGACGGCCTGCCCAACACCTTCGTGCCGGGACGCAATCTCCTGTTCCTCACCTTCGCCGCGGCCATCGCCTGGCGGCGGGACATCCGCCACATCGTCGGCGGCATGTGCGAGACGGATTTCTCGGGCTATCCCGATTGCCGCGACGATACGATCAAAGCCATGCAGGTGGCGCTCAATCTCGGGATGGACCGACGCTTCGTGCTCGACACGCCGCTGATGTGGATCGACAAGGCCGAGACCTGGGCGCTGGCCTGGGACCTGGGGGGCGACGCGCTGGTCGAGACCATTCTCGAGCATACGCACACCTGCTACGAGGCGGTACGCGGCCCGCGCAACGACTGGGGCTACGGCTGCGGCGCCTGCCCCGCATGCGTGTTGCGGGCGCGGGGGTATCGCGCCTGGCGGAGCGGCGAGAAGATCGAGCGGCCTTCGTGATCTGCCACGACCTCCCATGATACAGGAGCTTCTCGCCCATCTCGGCTTCAGCGCCGTCGTGGCCACGGCCGCGCATCTTGTGATCGCGCTCGCGGTCACCGTGCATGTGCTGCTGAACAAGCGGGATGTCGGGTCTTCGATGGCCTGGATGGGCCTTGCCTGGCTGTCGCCGTTCATCGGCAGTGCCCTGTATTTCATCATGGGCATCAACCGCGTAAACCGCCGTGCCCGGCGGATGCGCCGGCCGCGCCCCAGAACGAAACCCAAGCCGCCGCGTCCGTCTGATCTGCCCGACGATCCCCTGGCGCCGCTCGAATACGCCGGATGGCAACTCACGCAGCGTCCGGCCGAGGACGGCAATACCGTCCAGCTGATCCAGAATGGCGACAATGCCTATCCGCAGATGGTCGCCGCCATCGATGCCGCGCGGGTGAGCGTAGGCCTGTCGAGCTACATCTTCCGCGCCGACGAGACCGGCAGCGTCTTCATCGACGCCCTGATCCGCGCCCAGCAGCGCGGCGTGGAGGTTCGCGTCCTGATCGACGGGGTCGGGGGCGGCTACCTGTTCTCGCCAACCTACCGCCGGCTGCGCCACGCCGGCGTACCGGTCGCGCGCTTCCTTCATTCGATCCAGCCGTGGCGCATGCCGTTCCTCAATCTTCGGCTCCACAAGAAGTTCCTCGGCATCGACGGGCGTTTCGCCTTCACCGGCGGCCTCAATATCGGCGCCGAGAATGTGCTGAAGATCAATCCGCCCCATCCCGTGCGCGACACCCATTTCCGCGTCGAAGGGCCCGTGGTCGGCCAGCTCTTCGACGCCTTCGCCGAGGACTGGCTGTTCACGACCTCCGAGCAGCTGGGTGGCGAGGCATGGTTTCCGGCGCTCAAGGCTGTCGGCGACGTCGTCGCACGTGTCGTCACTTCAGGGCCCGACCAGGACATGGGCAAGATCGAGTTCATGATCCTGCACGCCGTTGCCTGCGCGCGCCAATCGATCCGCATCCTGACGCCCTACTTCCTGCCCAACGATGTCCTGATTTCGGCACTGGCGGTGGCGGCCATGCGCGGCATCCAGGTCGACGTGATCGTGCCGGAGAACTCCAATCATCCGCCCGTCGACTGGGGGCGCAACGCGCAAGTGCGGCCGATGCTGGTCGCCGGTTGCCGCATCCATCTCGCCCCGCCGCCCTTCGACCATTCCAAGCTGATGGTCATCGACGGCAACTGGTGTCTGATCGGCAGCGCGAACTGGGATGTGCGCAGCTTCCGGCTGAATTTCGAACTCGACGTGGAAATGCGTGACGGCGATCTGGCGCGCCAGATCGATGCGCTGATGGCGGCCAAGCAGGGTCGCCTGCTCTTGATCGACGAGATCGATCACGCGCCGCTTGCCGCCAAGCTGCGCAACAACGCCGCCCGGCTGGCACTGCCCTATCTCTAGGGCGGAACGATAAGTTTGTCTTTATTTGAGACTTGTGTCTCATTATAGGGTTCCCGTCTTACGATGCCAACCCAGGAGATAAGCATGGCGCTCAGCCGAACGGATATGGACCGCAAGATCGACGAGCATTTCGGGTTCGAGGCCCAGGACAATGTCGATGGCGTGCTCGCCACCCTGTCGCCGGATGTCGAACACGACATCGTCGGCTGGCCGACCGGGCCGACCCATGGCCCTGCCGGCGCGCGGCCGTTCTACGAATCGCTGTTCGCCGACCTGAGCGACGGCAAGATCGAGTGCGTGAAGCGGCTTTATGGCGAGGCCTTCCTGGTCGACGAATCGGTGTGGCGCGGCAAGGCACCCGGCCGGCCGTTCGGCCTGGAGGGCAAGGGCCGTCCGCTGGAATTCCGCCTGTTGCATATCATCGAGTTCACCGCGGGCGGCGACATCAGGCGCGAAAACGTCTGGGTCGATCTTGCGTCGATCATCCAGCAACTGCCGCAGAGCTGAGGCGATGGACGGCGACGGCACCCGGCGTCCCAATCAGAGAAAACGCACGCGCAAGGACCTGCTGCAGGCCGCCTCGCGTCTCATGAGGCAAGGCCGCAACCCGAGCCTCGAGGAGATCGCCGAAGAAGCGCTGGTCTCGCGCGCCACGGCCTATCGATACTTCCCGAGTGTCGAGGCACTGCTGGCCGAGGCATCGCTCGATATCGTCACGCCGGAGCCCGGGGAACTCTTTCGCGGCGAGATGGCGGACGATCCCCTCGCGCGCATGGAGAAGGTCGACGCGGCGTTACACGAAGTGGTGTTCGGCAACGAAGCCGCGATGCGCCGCATGCTCGTGCATTCGCTGCAGCTCGGGCTCGCAAATGGCAGTGGCGACGGCATTCCGGCCCGCCAGAACCGCCGCATGCCGCTGATCGAGGCCGCGCTTGAGCCGGCCCGCCGGCAGTTCAAGCCGGCGGCATTCGACAGGCTCGGCAAGGCGCTCGCCCTCGTCGTCGGCGTGGAGGCGATGGTCGTTTTCAAGGACGTGCTGCAAGTGGACGATGCCGAGGCGCGCAAGGTGAAGCGCTGGGCGATCCGCGCGCTGATCGAGGCGGCGCGGAAGGATTGAGGACGCTACCCGGCGAGGCCTTTCACGCCTGAAAGCGGGACCTTATCCGCGCGATTCTTTTGCCCAGGGCGCTGGCCGGGTCGATGATCCGCGGCCTGGCCGGCCGAACGGAGGCCGGTTGGGCCTCGAGATGAAGAACGATCGGCCGATGATCGGACGGGCCGAAATCGAGGGCGTGTGCTTCGGTGCAGCGCAGGCCCCGCACCAGGCAGCGGTCGAGCCGGAAGGGTACGACGTTGCTGGCAAAATGCGTCGCCAGACGCGGGCCCACGTCCCTGAAGCCGGACATGACGATCGGGCCGATGGCGTTGTAGTCGCCGATGATCGCCGCGGGATGGCCGTGCAATGCCATGGCGATGCGCGCGAGCTGACGTCGATTGAGCAACTGGCCGTGCGACAGATGCACGTTGGCGAACAGCATGTCGTCGACCTGCACGATCTGGGAAACGCGCCGTGGCAGGCGTCCGGGCAACCGCGACGCCGGCAGCGGCAGGGAGCGCGGCACCGGCAAGGGGCGTGGGCACCAGACGGCGAGACCGTGGATGCGGCTCGCCCAGGGCAGGCGGTGAAAATGACCGCCTGCCAACGTTGGCAGCGCTTCCATTTCCTTGGTCGCTTCCTGCATGAGCATGAGGTCGGGCCGTTCATGCTCGATCAGCGCCGCGACGTGCCTGACAGCCGCCCCCGTCCGGCGCAGCAAATTCCAACTGATGACCTTCACTCAGATCTTCCTCGGGCCTCATTCCACGCGAGGCCCGGGCCAAGAATTACACCCAAACCGATGGAAGATGTACCCGCTTCGTCTCCAACGCCGGCCGCCCTGACGAGGTTGCCGGGCTAGGCTATGGTCCGGCATCCGTTCCCATCTCTCGACCAGGAGTGACGCATGATTCCCAAGACCCATCGCCGTGTCGTTCTCGTGCGCCGTCCGCCCGGCGAGCCGGCCGAATCCGATTTCCGCGTCGAGGAGGCTGCCGTGCCCGAACCCGGCCCGCGCGAGGTGCTGGTGCGCGTCATCTATCTTTCGCTCGATCCCTACCAGCGCGGCCGCATGCGCGATGCGGCGTCCTACGCCGCGCCGGTCGGCCTGGGCGAAGTGATGACCGGCGGCGTGGTGGGTGAAGTGATGAAATCGAACCATCCGGACTTTGCCGAGGGCGACATCGTCGAGGATCGCCTGGGCTGGCAGGAATACGCCATCGGCGGCGGACCCTCCCTGCGCAAGGTCGATCCCAAGATCGCGCCGATCTCGACCGCCAACGGCGTGCTCGGCATGCCGGGCATGACCGCCTATTTCGGCCTGCTCGATGTCGGCCAGCCCAAGCCCGGCGAAACCGTGGTGGTGTCGGCAGCGTCCGGTGCCGTGGGCCAGGTGGTGGGTCAGATCGCCAGGATCATGGGCTGCCGCGTCGTCGGCATCGCCGGTGGCCCGAAGAAATGCGCCTTCGTGACGGACGAATTGGGCTTCGATGCCTGCCTCGACTACAAGGCCGAGAAGGACCTCGACGACGCCCTGCGCGCGGCCTGCCCGCACGGCATCGATGTCTATTTCGACAATGTCGGCGGCACGATCTCCGATGCGGTATTGCGCAACGTCAACTTCTTCGCTCGCGTGGCGCTGTGCGGCTCAATCTCGCAATATAATGCCACGACGCCTGAGATGGGACCGCGCCTGATGGGCACCTTCGTTGGCAAGCGCGTCGCCATGCGCGGCTTCATCGTCACCGACTTCGCCGAGCGCTACGGCCCGGCGCGCCGCCAGATGGGCGAGTGGGTGAAGAGCGGCAGGATCAAGTATCGCGAGGACATCGCCGACGGCATCGACAAGACGCCGCGCGCTTTCATCGGCATGCTGCGCGGCGAGAATTTCGGCAAGCAGCTGGTCAGGCTGGGACCGGAGCCAGGCGGGAAGTAGGTTCGGTTCAGATACCGATCATCGTCCTTCACGCAACCACCTGAGGAGTCCGCGCCGCGGGCGCCTCCTCAGGGTGAGGTGGTGGTTGAACAGCGTCGGGGAAGATTAAGAAACGTCGATTCCGACTCACTTCGGCAGCTTAGGCCAGGCGAGGCGCCGGTCGGCGGCCGGGACGGCGGGAAGCTGGACTTTGCGGCGCTGCGTGCGCGACAGCAGGAAGGCCGGGAACAGCGCCAGCAAGGCGACACCGGCGACGATCATGAACGTGTCCTGGAAAGCCAGCGTCTCGCTCTGTGCCTGAACGACGGCACCGAGATATTCGAGCGCGCCGGAGCGCTGCGTGGTGTCGGGCAGCCCGGCCCGGTGCAGCATGAACTTCACCAGGGTAATCAGCCGGTCGGTGGTGTGGTTGGCGTAGTCCTGGGTCGCCGTCAGCGCCTCGGCATGAAATCGCGTGCGCGTCTCGAGGAAGGCCACGAACAGCACCGTGCCGAAGGCACCGCCGAGCTGGCGGATGAAATTCACCGCGCCCGCGCCCTGGCGCAGTCGGTCGGCCGGCAGGGCCTTGAGCGACGAGGCGTTGAGACTGGGGTTGATGAAGCCCAGCCCCAGGCGCGAGATCATGGTGATACCGGCCAGGGCCCAGAACGACGTGTTGACGTCGGCATCGCTCATGAAATTGAAGCCGAAGGCGAAGAGCAGAAGACCGCCTATGATCATGATGGCCGGCGGCAGCAGGTCGGACATCCGTCCGGCCAAGGGAAAGATCACCGCCAGCATGAGACCGGCCGGCATCATCATCAGGCCGGCATCGAGCGGCGTGAAGCCCTGCGTGGTCTGCACGAAGACCGGCACCAGATAGGTCGAGCCCAGAAGACCCGCGCCGAAGATGAAAGCCACGACCGAGGCCGCCGCGAATTCGCGATGGGCGAACATGCGCATGTCGAGCAGCGGCTGGGCGACCGAAAGCTCCCACAGCACGAAGCCCACTGCCGCCGCGCCGCCGATGGCCAGCCGCAGCGCGATCGAGTCGGACGCCCAGCCTTCGCGCTGGCCATTGCCGACGCCGGTCATCAGGCCGAACAGCGCCGTCACCATCAGGGCAAAGCCGATCCAGTCGAAGCGCGGCAACTTCTCCGGCAGCGGCCGCGTCGCCATGAACACCGAGGAGAGAATCGCGGCGAGCAGGCTGAAGGGCAGCGAGATGAAGAAGACGTAGCGCCAGGAGAAGAACTCGATCATCAGCCCGCCCAGCGTCGGTCCGATCGCCGGGGCGAACACCACGCCCAGCCCGAAGACGCCCATCGCCGTGCCGCGCCGCTCCGGCGGAAAGACGGTGAAGATGGTGGCCATGACCAACGGTTGGCCGATGCCGGCCGAAAAGCCCTGCAGCGCGCGGGCGAAGATCAGCACATCTTCGTTGGGCGCCGTGCCGCCCAGGATGGCGCCGCCCGAGAACAGAGCGAGCGCCCCAATGAAGGTCCGCCGCTCGCCCAGCACACCGATCACCCAGGCATTGAGCACCATGCCGGCCGTCATGGCCGCCGTGAAGGCCGACGACATCCACTGCGCCATGTCCTGACCGATGCCGAAGGCGCCCATGATGTCGGGCACCGCCACGTTCACCGTCGTCATGGCCAGCACCATGCTGAGCACGCCCACCATGCCCGAGCCGGTGACCAGCCAGCGATAGGACGGGCCGTAGCGGGCGCTGAGGACCTCGATGCTATCGTATGTCAATGTTGACCTCGACCATCATGCCCGGCGTCAGCGGACGCGGCGCCTCGACGATGTCGATCTTCACCGGCAGGCGCTGGGTGATCTTGGTGAAGTTGCCCGACGGATTGGGCGTCGGCAGCAGCGCAAAGCGCGTCGTGGTCGAGCTGCCGATGCGCGACACCCGCCCTATGAACTTGTCGTCGGGATAGGCGTCGACGCCGACATGGACGATCTGACCCAGTTTGAGATAGCGGAGCTGGGTCTCCTTGATGTTGGCCTCGATCCACGTGTCGGCGGGATCGTGCAGCATCAGGATGCGCTGACCGGACAGGACGAACTCGCCGCTGACGACGAAGGTGCGGTCGATGATCGCCGGCACCGG
>Ga0193717_1002079_pt1 | contig 11772 bp, 8 predicted proteins | sample U2c2metaG_FD_145900 | JGI IMG/M metagenome (GOLD analysis project Ga0193717, IMG submission 145900) | Soil microbial communities from a riparian zone of the East river system, Colorado, United States - U2c2 | ecosystem: Environmental > Terrestrial > Soil > Riparian zone | place: USA: East River...
TAACAGACCGTGCTGCTCCTCAGCCAACCGAACCTCATTTGCCTTATCACGGTATTCAATGAGCGCCACGTCTCCGCGATCCAGGTAATCCCGCACATAATTCACTAGCATCGCTTTGAGAAGTTGAGTCGCCTGAATACGATGGTCCGGTGCTTCCCAATCAACCTCTTTGTGTAAACGCTCTATCATCATGGCCGACAGCTTCAACTGGCAATCCCCGATGACACACTTTTTCAGATCTTCGATGTCACGATCTTCAATCGTAAAGCCCTTCAAGTCGTCAAGCGTTGGTTGGCTGCTGAAACTACCGATCTCAAGAATTGCGGGGTTGCCCTTCTGAGACATGCTCTCTCGGAAAGACTGTAAAAAAACTTCAGCTGGGACTTGCACCTTGACTAGTCCAGACACCGCAACTTCTCGCTTATTTTCAACAGGCAAGAGTTTTACAACAGTCTGACCTTGTTGTAGGGCAGTGAAGTCGGTCTCCTCAAAGGCTAACCTTTCGCGGAGAATCCCGTGAAACTCCGCCAGTGAGTCTTGGGCCAGGGCAGTAATTGTACAAAGCGATGCTATTGCGCAAAAAGTGATGAACGGTAGGAGTTTGCTGATGCGCAATTTTCTAAACATTGCCATTCATCCTCATCAGGGTGCTGACCGCGGTTCGCTCAAAACACGGCAATCAAAGGGAAAGTGACCCTATTTCTTCTTGGATGAAGATTTCTTGCTCGGCACTTTAGCGCCCTCTTTCCTAGCCTCTGAAAGACCAATCGCAATCGCCTGTTTCTTGCTGGTTACCTTCTTGCCCGATCGGCCACTCTTCAAGGTTCCCTCTTTCCGCTCGTGCATCGCCCTCTCGACCTTCTTTGACGCCTTCTTCCCGTACTTGGGCATTCTCTATCCCCTCCGAGTCGCTGTCTTACAGTTGTTTGCTCGCCCTTCCATCTCCTTGCCCAAATACATGCAAGGCCATCGTTTCTAATGTTGAGCGCGTTGTCGCAAACGAAGTGCCAACTGAACAGGCACTGCGAACAGATGGTTGTATCGGATCGGGAGCCGCAAGACGAAGCTGAGGAGAGTCCTCCGTCGGTATACATCTTGCCTAGTCATAACCATGAAACGGCCTTTGATTGGGCAAAGAAAAGAACGGCGTTGTTTGGCCTTTCCTTCAGCGCTATTGTTCAACTGGTGGGCCTATGGGCAAGTCCTGGATCTTGGTGTGTGTGCAACTGATACGAACATGATGACCGATGTCCCGATTTCATGCGAATAAGACTTAGTGCGCCAAGCTGGGTGTTTGAAGCTTCGCACTCGTGATGCCATAGGGAAATATGACTACGCGCGCACAGATGAGTGAATCAGCAGAACATAAAGCCGGTCACACAGAATTGATGCGGGCCGCCCTCGAGGGACAAACCGAGACAGTGAAGTCATTGCTCAAGAGCCGAGCGGACGTGAATGGAAGAGACAACGAGGGTCGTACAGCGCTGATGTTCGCGGTTACCAACTTGCGGACTGGCTGCGCGAAAGTCTTGCTGGATCATGGTGCAGATGTGAATGTAAGAGCCAATGATGGTTCGACGGCACTAATGCTGGCGGCATCATCGGGTGACCGCGAAACTATCCGGGATTTGCTGGGCAACGGGGCTGATGTATCAGCGAGATTCACTGAGACTGGAAAGACCGCCCTGATGCTTGCAAAAGAGAAGGGTTATACCGATATCGTGCGACTCCTTGAGGCAGCCGGAGCTAAACAATAACCCTTCCGGGTATCTAAGGATTGTAAGGAGTTACCATGCCTGAAAAAGAGACGCTGGAACGAGCAGAGAAAGACAAGCGTGAAGGGAAATCTGCGAGCACGCAGGCAGGAGAGTTTGTTCGAGAAGAGATTGAGCATGTTCGCGAAGGAAAGCACGGTGCCCGCTCAGCCAAGCAAGTGATCGCGATTGGACTGTCAAAAGCCCGTCGCGCGGGAGTAAAGCTACCTCCTCCAAAGAAAGGTTCAAAGAAGATCCAAGAGCAAGCAGCGAGCGATAATCGCAAAGGAAAGAGCGCGAGTAAAGGAACGAAATCGGCAAAGCGTTCGCGCGCAATGTTAACTAAACTCAAACGTGAGGGACATAGCGCTGCATCCAAGACTGCGTTATCCCGTCAGGCTCGTAGCGCTGCATCCAAGCGTTCGGCAGCTTCGCGATCACGTTCAGCCAAGAAGGCGGCGGCGACCCGCAAGAAATAGTCTCAGAATGAGATGTGGCCCACAATACAACTTGGGTCTTTTGATTTCGTTTTAATATGACTTCCAAAATTTGATGACTTTTCCGTCGGTCAGCTCGGACGTGCTCCGTGACTACTGAATGTCGGAATTGACGATTCAAGCCAGAGGGCACAAGCATGCGCACTGAACTCAGTCGAAACAGGTCGTTTCGGATCCTTTTGATAACATTGTTAACGGTCCTGTTTCTATCAGCAACTGGATCAGCCACCACTTCAATCGGACGGGCCTTCAAGATTCGGGCAATAGATCCCCCACAGGCAGCGGAGACTAGATATCAAATAGATGCCAGCAAGAGTACCTTCATGGTTCGCGCTTTCTCTGGAGGTTTGCTCTGGTTCAAAGGCCATGATCACTTCATTGCTGTTCGTGACTTCACGGGAGAGGTTAGGCTTACGCCCCAATCCATGTTACCCGCCTCGCTTGAGATGACCATCAAGAGTGCTTCGCTTGTCGAAACCCGCGATGTCTTTACCGAGCCTCAGAAACAGATTATCAACAAAGAGCTACAGGAGATCGTGCTCCACACCGCGCAATACCCTGAGATAAACTTCCGAAGCACCAAGGTTACCGGTAAGGTGGCGAGCGCCGGACAGTTTGAAGCAAGAATTGAGGGCGATTTGACTATGCATGGTGTCACTCGTCGCATTGTTATTCCTGCTCAGGTTACACTGGGAGCGAATGATCTTCGCGCCAAGGGAGAATTTACAGTTGATCGAAGTGACTTCAAGGTAAAAGCTACGTCTGCTGCTCATGGTCTCGTGCGCGTGAGAGACAAGCTAAAGTTTACATTTGATATACTGGCTCATAGCTACTAACACTTGGACACCACTAAGTACCTATCTGACCAATCCATTTCGGAAAGCAACTGCTGAGTTTGGGACACCCAAACAAGTGCTGGAACAACTTACACCAATGAAACGTCCCGCGATCTTAGCGGTCAGCGGGTTTAGTTCTGAGGTGGGCAAGACCACCCTCATGTGCGATCTCCTGCGCGCAGTACCCGGATGGGAAGCAATCAAAGTGACCCGCGGACATTACCGATCATGCGGCAAGGATCCCCAAGCCTGTTGTGTCAGCGATCTGTTGGGTGACGAGCCTGTCATTCGCTCGGGTCGCGAACAGAATTATTCGTCCGGTAAAGATACCGGACGCTATTGGGATTCGGGCGCCGCAAATGTCCACTGGGTGATCGTAACTGATGTGCAGGTCGAGTCGGGAATCAAGCAAGCTCTGGCACGCGTTAAGGCGCCCGGGGTTTTTATTGAAGGCAACGGCATTCTGGATTTCATTCAGGCTGATTTCGTATTGATGGTTTCAAGGGCGAGCGGCGGAAAGATAAAAGGATCGGCACGTCAGGCGCTCGAGAATTCTTCCGCGATTTATCTCTCCAATATCACGGAGGAGGAAACCGATGAACGGGACAAGTTTGCCCTCTGGCGGAAACAGTCGGGCATGGACAATCTCATCGGTGATCTTCCTATTTATACGCGACAGGATTTGCCGGCGCTTATTGCGTTAGTGCAAGAAATAGAGCTGAATTCCCACCTTCTCACACGCGATCCTATTGCAGCTCCACAGAACCCTCTCATACCGACTTGATCACAACTTGTTTCGATAGGTATTCGCGTCCGCTGCTCTACCCCAGTCTGTATACAGTCCAATAAGCCGCTCCCTCGCAATTCTTGTTCTCGGGCTGCTGGCAGTCTGTGAGCTCTTCAGACTCTCGTAGCTATTAAGCAATAATGGCTCAGCTTCAGCAAAGCGCTTCTGAGCTGCTAGAAACTCGCCGAGGGCGCCGGTTGTAATGGCGCGGAGAAAATGTGACTCGGGCATATTCTGGGAACGAAGTTTTAGGGCTTCACGCAAGATCTTTTCAGCTTCCACTGGCCTCGCAGTCTGATTGAAAATCAAACCCTGAATGGTTAGTGCAGTCGCATAGTTGATATACTGCGGCTTTGTGGAGATTCGATAAACTTCCCACGTTTGGTTAATCCTCGCTTCAGCCTCAGAGTAGTTGTGTTTCATATATGCTGCTTGCGCCTGCAAACGGAGATTGTCTCCGAGTTGGGTATTCGACTGACTGTAGATCTTCCGATAAAGCGCTTCGGCCTCGCGCAGCTTTTCTTCCGCTTCGGCCAGTTCTCCCTTCTCGATCAAGAAGCTGCCTAGTCCGGTCAGATTTGCACTGAGCGCCCCTTCATTATCCGGTTGCTGGCGAATAATCAGGATTTTTGCGCGGACCATTCGTATAGCTTCGTCAAGCTCTCCCTGATCAGCTAACGTCAGGGCCAGGACCGCTTCGGCGACGCCCCGAGTGTATGTCACTTCGGACGTTGAAGTGTAAGGAAGCGTTAGCGATTCGCGTAAGAGCGTCTCCGCCTCTTTTGAATCACCTTGTGCCCGACGCAATAGTGCAAAGTTGGCAAGGGATGAGGCTAGGTAGTCAGCTGCCATTGCTCCGCTTATTTGACGTTCACGAAGTAGTGGAAGACGTTGCCGGTAAAAGTTGGAAGCCCTTTCATAGTCACCTGTTGACGTCCACAGTGAGGCCATTTGCACTAGAGTCTTCAACGCTTCCACACTGTCCGTGCCGTACAGGTTGGTTTGGGCTGCTAAAGCGGCAGTCAGATTATCCTCGGCCAATTTGTATTGTCCGCGCGACAAATAACTTACGCCGATGATACGTTGCAATTCCGCTTTGACTTCCGGCTCGCTCGATAGATCTTCAGTTGCCAATCTTCTCGCAGCTTCGTCCAAAACTTCTTTGACCGTGAGATCTTGATGCTTGCGTCGTAGACTCGCGTCCGGGCCTGAAGCATTCAGCATGGTTTGCAAGAACCTATTGACGGCTTCGGCTTTCGCTCTTTCCCGTTGGGCTACACGCCCCTGCCGGAAGGTAGCCACAACTCCGGCAATCAAGCTCAGCAGAATCAAACAGGCGGCAGCGACGCCAAACCGGTGCCGCTTGATGAACTTCGCACCGCGATACGAAAACGTGTCTTTGCGGGCACGCACCGGCAAACCCTGAATATGGCGTCGTATGTCATCGGAAAACTGTTCGACTGAGGCGTACCTTCGCAGTGGGTCCTTCCTCATCGCCATCAAGATGATGTTGTCGAGATCGCCGCGGAGGAATTTCGAGTTGCGAATTGCGACTTGAGAACTATGAGCCTTGGCGGCATACGTGTCGGCCGTCTCGCGGGTCAGCGCTTTGCTCGGTTTCTCTGGCTCCTCTTCGCAAATGACTTTTTCGATCTCTCTCGGCACCAGGGTCTTGAAACGATAGGGGTGATGACCCGTCAAAAGCTTGTACAACAGAACGCCAAGACTATAGATATCGCTTGCGGTTGTAATCGTGGCTCCCTGCACTTGCTCGGGGCTGGCATATTGAGGAGTCATGATTCGCGCAATTGTCGCCGTTTGGTCGGCCGGCCTTGAGCCGTTGGCCAGTAGTTTCGCAATTCCGAAATCCAGAAGCTTCGGTATCCCATCATCCGCGACCATGATGTTGCTCGGCTTGAGATCCCGGTGAACCACGAGATTGCGATGCGCAAATGCAACTGCTGAGCAAATCTGCTCGAATATTCCCAACCGCTTCTCGATCGCCAGATCATGCCGATCGCAGTACTCATCAACGGGCACACCTTCAACATACTCCATCACGAGATAGGGCAAGCCGTCTTCCGTGGTGCCGCCGTCTAAAAGGCGTGCGATGTTTGGGTAATCGAGCGAGGCCAGAATTTGCCTCTCACTGCGAAAGCGACGGATGATGTCGCTCGTGTCAATGCCACGCCGTACCACTTTAATTGCCACAAACTTGCGGTACTCTTCGTCGCTGCGTTGTGCCAGATAGACGGTACCCATCCCGCCGCTGCCGATCTCACGAATTACTCTGTAGTGTCCAATGTCTTTGCCCTCGTAGACCGGGCCGTGCACATTGATGATCGATGCGAGACCGTAACTCTCTCGATCAATCAATGGGTTGGGCGTGTCACCGGCTTCCAGCAAGGACTCGACTTCCTCAAGTAGGCCCAGGTCATCGCGGCAAATCTCGCGGAGGAACCGATCGCGGTGCTCCTTCGGCTGCTCGATAGCCTCCGCGAATACATCCTTAACTTTTTGCCATTCTCGCTGCATTGCAATTCAGGTCGGTTGCTGGCGGAGCACTAAGGTCCGCTCAGGAGAACAAGTGTACGCGTTGTCGCACTGATCTAATTTCGCGTCAGCTCACGTTGGAACCATGCCTTCGCAAATGTCCATTCGCGCTTGACCGTAGTCTCTGAGACTTTCAACACAAGGGCTGTTTCCTCGATGGTCAAGCCGCCAAAAAATCTCAACTCGACGATTTTCGCCTGTCGCGCATCAACCTTTTCCAGATTCGTTAAGGCCTCCTCAAGGGCCACCAGATCCACCTCGTTACCGGAGGGAAAGCTGACGGCGTCACCGAGCGCGAGCTTTTGTCCAAAGTCACGTTTCTGGGCGTGCTTGGTACGGGCGTTGTCGACGAGGACTCGCCTCATCACTTGCGCCGCCACGGCGAAGAAGTGCGCGCGGCTTCCCCAACTGACGTTCTCCCAATCAACGAGCCGCAGGTATGCCTCGTGGACGAGCGCGGTGGCTTGAAGGGTCTGAGCGTTATGTTCGTCTTTTAAGTATGCCGCGGCGAGCCGCCGCAGATCGTCGTAGACGAGTTCGAGAAGCCTTTCCGGCGCACCGCTTTCGCCTGCGCTTACGGCCTGGAGCAAAACCGTGACATCCGACGAGGAAGGCATAAATAAAGGCAAGTGAACCAGCCTGGGATCGCCTCGGTGGTCTGTTCTGGGCTGCGAGTTTCCACTAAGGCGTCTGTTTCTGCAGTTTCGAGGGTTAGTTCAACCCGAAGTATAAGCGCAAAGAGAAATTTTGGAAAAGTTCACGAGATGTGGGCTGTTTCACCTCCGTTTCCGCCCTATAGGTCAAAAGGAACCGTTTCGAGAATGAAGACGGTCAATGGAGCCGAAACCCCAGGAGATCTGAGTCCCAGGCGCTCCAGTCCGAACCTAACTAATGCGATCCGCAAATCGACAGGAAACGAAGCCCAGGCAATTCGCTGCGAGTTCTTCATAATTTGCGAATCATCGTTGATTCAATCCCCCTAGACGGTGAACGGTGGTCATATGAAAACGAAAACCTTGAGAGTCCTTTTGAGCGTTGTGATCCTGTCCGCGGCCGCAGTTTGGGTTAGCAATGCAACGGCCAGGAGTTGGCGTAGTTTCGCCGATTTCCTTTCGATCGGTCATCAGACAATAGCAGCGAAGGTTCAGGGCCAAACCCAGGCGCCAATCCCAATCAAGGCTGCCAAACGAGGTTTTCCACACGTCAATTTCGCTGACGGCAAGGACGCCGTTCCCAACTCCCAACAGACCTCCGGCGCACCGGCAATCGCCTTCACGTCGGCTGATTTCAACTCTGATGGCACCAAGGATCTGGTTACTGCGGATGGAAACGGCACGTTGAGGGTATATCGCGGAAATCCCGATACGATCTATCCAAATTCGCCATCAGGCCTCCAGAAAAAAGCGCAAGGCATGCATGATGATTCACCGTTTAGCCGGGACGAGAAAACATTCTCATTAGACTTCGCCCCCGAGTTTCTTGCATCTGGTGATTTCAACGCTGACGGAAACGCTGACCTCCTGGCCACGGGAAGGAACGCGGGCCAACTCCTCCTCTTGGCCGGTGACGGCCAGGGAAGTTTTGCGGCGCCGCGGGCGATCGAGCTTGGCGGGAGAGTCACGGCTTTCACAGTCGGTGAAATAGGCCGTGCTGACGGCCAAACGGATGTCGTGGTTGGGATAGTTAACAAAAACGGTTCGCAGCTTTTGGTTTTCGAGCATCCTGAAAGCGCCTTCAAACATAAACCCGAGATCTTCGGTTTGCTATCTGCAGCAAATGATCTTTCTATCGGGCATCTGGACCATGATTCCTACGGTGATGTTGCGGTCGCGAATGGAAGTAACGTAACAATCGTTCACGGGCGAGGTCAGGCGTACCCACTAGATCTGAAAGCCGATTTGAATATCAAACGGCCGGCGGCTTTTATGCAAACGCGGCAATTTGGATTTGATGTTTCGGCTTTGGCAATTGGAAAGTTCACCGCCTCTCGCGGAGACTCTTTGGCGCTTCTGGCTACTGACGGGAGTATTTACATCCTGGACCCGCAACGCCAGGTAATAGAATCAGCCCTGAACAAACGGACGTCGGCAAAGTTGAAACAGACGGTGAGATTGAGTTTCGCGCCTGCCGAAGCTGAACAGGGACTGGGCAAGCTCGCTGCCTTGAAAATCGATTTGCCACGCAGCGAAAAGGAAGCGGACCAAAGTGCGCAATTGATGGTCGGCTCAACCACAAAGCAAAAAGATAGAGAAAAACTCATTCGCGAAAAGTTTGAACGATCGGCAGCCGAATTCGCAAAGCTGTCCAAGGTCGAACAACTTAGGATCACAGCCGAAAAAATACGGAATACTGAAGAATCAACTCAAAGGCGCAAAGACGGATTCGAACAGACTCTCTCATCGCGTCCGATACCCCTTACCAAATTCAGTGTCGAACCGCTGATTTCCAACTCGCGTCTGGTAAACGCGGCGCGTTCCAATAACGCTCATAAGATGATTACAGCGAGAGTTTCCGATTCAGGAAAAGATGATCTGGTCGTGGTTGATTCAATCGGATCACAAATTCACATAGTTGCGCAAATCCGGGAGGAAACCCAACAGTCGACAACCGAACTCACTTCTCTCGATTCGGAAACTGCGCCCTTGGCAGTTTTGCCGATGCGCCTGAATTCGGATGCCCTAACTGACTTAGTGGTGCTGCGTGAAAACTCGACGGCGCCGTCGGTTTTGATTACCGAGCCCGCCCACACGTTCGTCGTAACCACAACCGATGACAGCAGTGGCGGCGCATGCGATGGAAGCGCGCCATGTGCTCTGCGCCGGGCGATGTTCCTGGCAAATGTCACCGGTGGGGCGGATTTGATCACCTTCAATATAGGAGGCGGCGGTCTGCAGACAATACATCCTCTTTCGGAACTGCCCGATTTAACCGGCGCCGTTACGATCGACGGCACATCCCAACCGCGCTTCAACGGAACAAAGACGGTGTTTCATTGAAGACGAGTAATTCGGTCATTCGAGGTCTGGTAGTTAATGAAATGCCGTTTTCGGACAACGGTGACAGCAGTGTTACCGGCGGCGAGGGTATCGTCATCTTCAGCACGTCCAGTTTTCAAAATGTCGGTAACAACATTGTCGAAGGGAATTTTTTGGGAACGGACCCGACCGGAACGCTGGATAAAGGAAACCAGGCGACAGGAGTCAGCATTTTCGACGCCGACAGCAATTTGATTGGCGGCACGACGCCACAAGCAAGAAATGTGATGTCCGGCAACGGGGACTATGAAAATACCAACATCCGGGGCGTCGGGTTGTCGATCACCGGCGGGAACCACAACCAGATCAAGGGTAATTACATTGGCACAAATGCTACCGGAACGCTCAAGCTTGGCAATACCTTCGGCGTTTTCTTTACTGGGATAAACAATCAATTCGGAGGTGACGAAGCTGGCGCCGGCAACCTTGTTTCTGGCAATGGCACCGTGCCTGATCCGAATTTCGGAACCTGCGGCGGAGGTGGAATTCATGTTGAGGGCCTCGTTGCGTTGGATACCGGGGAAGTTGTCACCGGTAACAATTCCTTCAAAGGCAATCTCATCGGCACAAATTTTGACGGCACCCAACCGCTCGGAAATTGCCAGACTGGGGTCACTTCGGCCGGAAATCTGAACACGTCCATTGGCTCGATCACACCGCACGGCCGAAACACCATTTCCGGTAACGGCTTTGACGCCATTCAGTGTGGTTTCAACGTCTCGTTCCTTGTTCCTTTGAGCGGTGGATGCGTCATCGCGGGAAATAACGTTGGCACTGACGTCACCGGCAATGTGGCAATTCCGAATGACCAGCGAAATGGCTGCGTTGGTTTTTGTATTCTAACCAACACCGTCTGGGTTACTCCGTCCCCGATTGATTTCGCCGTCGTTGGCTCGCCGGGCGGGACGACACCGGGAGGCGACTGCACCGGTTTCTGCAATCTCATCTCGGGCAACTACTCCCAAACCACTGGAGGCGGCGGAGTTTACCGGTCTGGTTTCGGGTTTGCTCTCATTGTAAATAACTACATGGGCGTTAATCGCGCGGGCACTGCGGCCCTGCCAAATTTCGCCGGCTTCAATTCCTTCTATGGCAGTTTCGCCTTCGGTGCGGCGTTGGGAGATGGCAACGGCGGTCTTATCGATGGCGGAAATCTAGTATCCGGCAACAATGCCCAGGGAATGGGTTTATTAGCGGTAGAACCAGGTGGGACCTTCGAGATAAAGGGCAATCTCATTGGCACGTCCCGGGATGGAATCAGCGGCATTCCAAACGGGATCGGCGGTACGTCAGCTTCAGGAATTAATTTGGGGACTCAGCCTGGCACGCGGGCTCAGGTCGGCGGCAACAATCTGTTGGAGCGAAATGTAATAGCCGCGACGATCAGCGACGGCAGCGGTGACCGCGGTGAAGGACTTACTCTGGGCAACAATAACGGCAGCATCACCGTGATCAATAACTACATCGGTCTGAATAAGTTGGGCATGCCTCTCGGGAATACAGCTTCGGGCATTGTGGCGAGCGGTAACGGCAGTACGCAGATCGGTGGAACAGGTGCAAACGAAGCGAACTTCATCAAACATAATGGCAAGGCGGGAGTTTTTGTCTACCGATTTGACCACCCGTCGGCGGGCATAACTCCCGGCCAAAATGTGATCATCCGGGGCAATTCGATCGCCAACAATGGCGGACTCGGGATCGATTTGCGCAATGCTTCACCAGCTGGATTCGATCCGGACGGCGTCACACCGAACGACTGCTTCGATGAGGACGAAGGCGGTAACAACCTGCAAAATTATCCGGAACTATTGGCGCCCGTTTTCAACGGTAACGGAACAGTCACGGTCGATGGAACATTGCGAAGCAGGCCGGCGAACAATTTCGTAATAGATTTCTATTCAAACGGATCAGCAGACCCTAGCAATTACGGCGAAGGCGAAACACATTTAGGCGAGCTCATTGCGTTAACGGACGGAAACGGTTTCGCGTCCTTTTCATTCACTTCGCCAGGCGCAGTTAGCGTAAGTCAAAAGATCACTGCGACGGCGATGGACTTTTTTGGAAACACATCGGAATTCTCGTGTTACGCAGGGCAGTGCACGAGCGGCACCTTGCCACAGGCAATCGAACGCGCCGCGGCTTTCACCTGCGTTGAGCCGATCGTAGTTACCGTAAATACGAATGAGAGCGATCCGAATACCGCTGACGGCGTATGCGACGTTGATACCAGCACATCGGGACTGCAATGCAGCCTTCGCGCGGCGATCCAGGAAGCGAATGCCCGACACGGGCTTGACGTGATCAATTTCA
>Ga0193717_1002080_pt1 | contig 11771 bp, 10 predicted proteins | sample U2c2metaG_FD_145900 | JGI IMG/M metagenome (GOLD analysis project Ga0193717, IMG submission 145900) | Soil microbial communities from a riparian zone of the East river system, Colorado, United States - U2c2 | ecosystem: Environmental > Terrestrial > Soil > Riparian zone | place: USA: East River...
TGGCCGGTTTCTGGACTGCGGGCAAGGTCGCGACGAAGCTGCTGCTGTGGGACTCTGCACGCGGTGCGCGCCTGTTCGAGCAGACGCACACCAACCCGATGCAGGACGTCACGGCGCACTTCGCGTGGCTCGTGGAGCACTCACCGCGGCCCGTGGTGTTCTTCATCGACGACCTCGACCGATGCGACGAGAAGTTCGTCGTAGGCATCCTCGACGCAGTCCAGAACTTGGTGCGCGATGCCTCGCGCGACTCTCGACGGCCGAGGCGGGCTGCCGCGTTCGTGGTGGCCGCCGACGGGGCGTGGCTTAGGCGTGCTTACGAGAAGACCTACGAAAGCTTCGAAGGAGCGGTGGACGAGCCTGGTCGCCCCTTGGGCTACTTGTTCCTGGACAAACTATTCCAGCTCAGCGTGCCGATGCCCGCCATGGGCGTCGAGACCCAATCGGGCTACCTCGGTGCGTTGCTGGGAGTGGACTCCGGCACCGCAACCCCGAAGACCACTGATGAGATCCAAGAACTGCGCGCGCGGGTCATGAGCGGACGCAGCGAACTGGATGTCCTGAAGGCGCTGAACGACGCGGATCCGGTCGCCCGGCAGGCCGTCGTCCCGGACGCCATCGCCCGGATGTCCACACCGGAGATCACCACCTCCACCGAGCACGCCCTGCAAAGGTTCGCACCGATGCTCCTGGCCAACCCCCGCAGCATGAAGCGCTTCGTCAACACCTACAGCGTGCTGCGAATCCTGCGTACACTGGAGGGTGGCACAGCGCCATTGGACGCGTTAGCGGTGTGGACCGCGATTCGCATCCGGTGGCCCCTGCTCGCAGACCACCTGCAACACGACGCCGACCTTATCGAGAAGGTCAAAGCAGCCGAGGAAGCCACCACGGTCGACGACCTACCGAAACCCCTCCGGAAACTGGTCCGTCAGCCCGCCGTACGCAAGTTCCTCGAGGGTGCGCCGGTCGACCTGACGCCGGCTGTCATCCGATCGTGCTGCGGCGGCCAGGTCGGTTGACCCGAGCGTCACGAGGACGGTGCCCCGGCCAACCATGACCCCGCTCAACGGTTACGGGCACCGGCGTTCTCGCGTGAGGCTGCCAAGCGTGCCAGAGTGCGATCCTTGGCGACGGAGCTGAAATGGTTCGGTGTCCGAAGCATGAGCTGCAGCCGGGACGCCACGGAGTTAATGCGCTCTCATGCCGCTGATCGCGCGTCTTGGCGAACATCCGCCTCAGCCGAGAAGCGGACATCAACGAAGGCCGTCTCGTGGTTGGTCCTGGAACACTTTCGGTGGTGGTGCGACGGATCTGGTGCTCGTCGACCGGAGAATCTGCCGATACTGGTCCGGCCTTGCGTCAGGGCCGTTGCCTACACTGGACGGCGCAGGGACCCGACAGTCAGTCATACGCCGTCTGGCACTGCCAGGCCAGTCCAGCGAGGTGAGCAGAGCGGATGGACTCAGCTGTCGAGGCCGTGACCAAGATCGGCCCCCCTGACGACTCGGGTGCGCGCACGTTCGACCGGTTCCACTGGCAGGCATGCATGGCCGCAGCTGATGGACTGGCTGCTTACCGGGACAGCCTGACATTGGAAGGTGCACTTCAGGCTGGCTTGGAGCGATCCGTGCTTTGCGAGCGCCACGAGGATTGGGTCGTGATTAGCGGTCAGCATGCCGAGTTGGTTTCAGCCAAGCATCGCGATCCCGAAGTCGGACCATGGAGGTCCATCAACGAACTCGTCACTGATGGCGGTTTGGCCCATCTCTTCGCCCGGTGGGCCGCCCTCGGAAAGAAAGTGTGCGCACGGCTGGTCACAAACTCTGCGCTGGCCGCCGGTGAACCACGACTGCTGCAAAGCACCATCGCCGAACTCCGAGATTTCGGCGACACAGGTGCACCCGCCGCAACAGATAAAACCATTCTCCGGTTCATAAAAGCGTTGCGCAGACACGGGCGAGGTCTGCCTTCACATTGGGGAGACCCCGGCGCCGGATCCGAGGCGCTTCCTGAGGTCGAAAAGAAATGCTTCGCCGAGGTTTGCGAATTCTTGTCCGTTCTGGACATCGACTACGAACGGCACTCCCGCGATGTCGTCGATAAGCTTGCTCCAAGCGAATTCGTTAGGCCCGTCCTCGACCAGCTCGGACGTCCTGATGCAGACCCGAACAAGGTTTGGCTTGTCGTTCGGGACCTGTTCGTCGAAGCCTCGCGGCGCCACAAACCGATCCCCTCCGGCAGTCTTCCCATCATCCTTACGTCGATCCTGAACAGTGGACGCACTCCCGAACAGCTTCGCAACGACGAAGATCTAGCAGCGCGCACTGTGACGCTGACCAATATCGACGCAGCGGTGCGGTCCATGATCGCGCCGCTGCCGCAAGAAGCCGCGGCAGCCCACGCGCTCGATGTTCGAGTCGACTCGATCCACGCCATGAGCAGCGGATGGTTCCATGCTTTCTCCAGACAAGAAGCCTCGGCCGCCGCCCGCCTGGCCACAAGGTCCATCCTACCCCGCGACCAGGAAGGAATGGACGCGCTCTTCAGCGAGCAGCTCGCTTTGGGCGCTTACGTCCTCACATCGTTCGACTGTCCCGCAGCTGTCGTGTTGGCGTGTCACAATAAAACTCGGCACGAGGTGGTAATTCGTGACATCAGCGTCAGCGAGAAAGCCGACGGTCAAATTATCGACGGTGTCGTCTTTTGGATTGAGAGCGGAGGCTGGAACGAGCACCCGATAACGTTCGACCTTGACGCCGCGTACCCGCGTGCCCGCCTGGTAAAAGAGGGCACGGATTTTGGAAGTTACTTCGAGAAGCGCAGCATCTGCGTGCAGGCCGGACATCAGGTGGCCGTTCCGGTTATGCTGAATTCGACACGATCCTCGCACACTTTCAAGTTGCGCGTTAATTACGACGCCAACGGCCATCGACATGCGCTTACCGTAGACAACCACGGGCAGCCTTTCCGGGTGTCTCCCATGATCATGCACGGTGGCGAACCGGTGGAAGCACTACCCGCTGCCGAACGCGATCACCTCCGCAGCCTCACCTACCTTGACGCATACCTCATGCACTACGACGCGCATCAGGTCAAGATCAGAAGGTGCGCCCCGGAAGATTTCCCGGGCTATTGGCGCGAAGACGATCCGGCCGACTAAAGCTCAATGCGGGAGGCGGCCACCCAAACACATATCCCTCACGCGGTGCCTGGCGGTCACCCGCTGCAGGGCTTTCCGCAGTGACCGCGGTCCCATGCGAGCGCGTCTCCCGGCGCCGATGCGAAGATGAACATCCGGTCATGCCGCCGAGCGGTCGCGCTTGCCGAGGACGCAAACGATCAAGTGGAGCGGACACCAGGCACCTGTCGAGCGATTGAATCGCGCGAAACACCAGGCCGAGCGTTCAGACTTAGTCATCTTGGCACGGATTTCATAATAAAAGCGCTGGAAATTACAAGAGTTGCGATATCCGAAGCGAAGATCCGCCACCACCATTAATCAAAAGAGGCAAGGTTCGCAGGATCAAATTCGATCACAATGGGATCATCTATTCGCATAATCTCACCAGCCTGAGCCCTAGCCACAAGCCGGTACGCGCCATCGATCAATTTATGATAGTAGACAAACGGAGAACCCAAGCCGGATAGTTCGACTAGCACGTAATTGGGGATTCCCATCCTGGCATATGCCCGTCGCTTCTCGACCCAGTCTCGTCGCCTGCTCGACGGGCTCACGATCTCAACCGCGAGCTTCACCGACTCCGGCGGAACCGACCGCGCAGCAAAATTAATTTTGAGCTTGTCGACGACGGAGATGTCACGCTGATAGCTAGGACTATGGTCGACAGCCAGGTCGGCCATCACCAGCAGACCAGGAGGGCGCACCTCGGATAGGAGCTCGTGAAGACGAGACGCTACGAGCTGATGCAGCACTCTTGGACCCATGCCGATATTTCTACCACAGTCCACCATCGAGCACAGCCAGGAAATACGGATAAGTTTGAATACTGTCATCCTGTCAGCCCAAGAAGATACCACACTTTCCTCGCAAGAATGCAGTTCGATGCGCAGATGACAGTTTTCCAATGCGCACATAAATGCAGGCACCACAGCAGCACGTAAGTTTGAAGGAATTATCAATAGGTAAATTTTCGCGTTCAATCAAAGAAAGTGTGCACGCCCGAACGAACACGCAGATTGAGAGCAGCATTGCTCACATGAAAACGTAATTAGTCTACTGCATGTGTCGTTATATTACGACGCATCGTCGCCAATAAGCGCTTCGCGGACGCTGTAACAGGGGTCATGCGCAAGCCGTTCGCGCACATACGTTTGGAAGGCTCTGACGTCTGACCTAGACAGCGCATCCGCCAGGGCTCTACGCACCCGCACGTCAGCGTCTCCGGCAAGCCTCGCGCCTACCTGCGTCGGCGCGCCGTGCCCGGCCCATAGAATTCCTGCGAGAGACCGCAGCGCCCAGCCCTGACCCGCCAAAAAACCCAGATCCTCGTTCAAAGCGTCACCAAGTCGCTGCAGCGCTCGCGTCAACCAGTAGCCCGATTCTTGACCGGTGCCCAATTGAGCGTAAGCCTGAGTCTTGACGTCAGCGCGTTGGGCGTCGTCGGTTGCCAGGCAGGCGGCAAGGAAGACAGCGGTATCGCGACTATCTCCGTCAGGTTGTGTGATGCGGAGCACCCCAAGCTTGTGGCTGAACTGCTGCTCGAACTCGTCGTGGTCCGAAGAGATCGGTGATGATGCGCAGTTAAGAGCTACAGGGAAATGCTTGTTGCGATCTGCTTGATCGAGTTTGTGGGCAAGGTTTGATGCGGCGATCAGGTAGTCGTTCCTGTCGCTCGATCCAACGTGTGGATCGTTGGCACGCCGTAAGAGTTCAGCAACGGCCAGTTCTAATCGCGCAGACGGCAGCCCGCGGACGAGCACGGAGTCCCTGACTGCGCCGGTCCCAACAGGAAAGACGCCTGGCTGATGGATCAGCGATGTTGTCAAGCGCTTCAGCGCATCCTCCACCACCTCCGACTGGGTCTCGTCAGGGTTATCGAGCGCAAGAACCTCTTGTGCCCAATCGTTCCCGCCTTCGGCGTGCTCCTTCAGTCCCGCTCGAGCCACCTCGATGTGACGGTCGATAGCCTGCTTTGTCGTGTGGTTACGAGCAGTCTGAGAGCGCGCGAGGAGAGTCACGAGGTGGTCTATTGCTGGTTGTCTCAGGGAGGGCTGACTGAGAGCGATCCGCGCGACCGCGGTGGCCTCATCCTCGTCGTGGTACCGATAGTGGTTTGGTTCGACAGATGGTTGCCGCTCGAAATGAGCCAGCACCATCGCGGCTGTGTCGCTTGTGAGGCGGTGGGCAATACCGGCAAGGGCACTCAGCGCCCCACCGTAGCGAGACGTCGCAAAAGACCTCAAGTCGGCGAGTTGGCCCGCCTCCTGACCGGTAAGCTCGCCTGTGATGTAGTCAGCAATTCGCCCGACCAGTTCGTCCGGTACCAAGTCTGATTGCTTGGCGATCAAGCGGTAGGCAGTACCGACGGTCCAGTAATTGACAGCGGCCAGGTCACCCGAGATGTCGATGAAGCGCTCGTTGTAGGTTCCGCCTAGCTCCTTGATCGCGGTGGTATCCCCTGCGCGAGTGAAGTGACGTGCGGCAAGTTCGGGCTCATTAGATTCACTTAAGATCTCGCCAAGAACTTGCCTCGCCGCACCTTCTGCTACCCAGTCACTCGTCGCCACGGCATCTCGTAGGGCTCGTTGGGCCGCGATTGCGGCCGTCCGCAGTTTGCCGCCTCTCAATCCCTCAAGTGCCCCTACGTGAGCGTCTGTATCGACAGTCATGATCGGCCGAGACGGTCCCATCTCGCGTAGCGCTGTCTGCAAAGGCAGCAGCTCATCACTTGTGAAGGGGTTCCATCGGCTACGAAAGGCCCGCCGGCTGAAGACCCAGGTTGACGCCTCGGACCAGCGTTGGGCAAGACACGCATCCCCAGCAGCTTCGTCCCACAAGGCGTCAGCCTCCGCGAAACGCTGATTGAGCGCGCAGTACCTGGCATAGCGAGCGGTGACCAGACCTAGAAGATCATGTCCGAGCCGCAGCTTCCGGACATCTTCAAGAATCTCCGTCCAATCATCGGCTCCCTCCGCGACCAGTAGTCTCAGCCGGGTCCTGAACACCCGGTCGCCTGCCGCGGCCTCAACTAGCGGTACGAGCGTCGAGTGCCCACGAACCAACCAATCCGAGTCGTCGTTTGAGAGCGCCGTTTCGCCAGCGAGCACGGCGAGGCGAACCTGATCTGCAAGGTCACCAACTACCAGAGATCCGGGTTCTGGCACATACGCCAGCGGGTTCAGATAGAGATCGATCGCCGAGTCCGCCACCTTGAGGAGTTCGCCGACACGACCCAGTTCTGTCATGTCACGCGAAAGTTCACCTAGGCGATGTTGAGCTCTCATCGCTGTGGTCGTCACTCCCTGATCGAGGGCAGCCCAGAGATCATCGAGGATTTGACGAGCTGCTTCATCAGCGCGGCCTAGCTCAGCCAGCAGGCGAGAGCGCGTGGGTTCGTGTTGAGCCGCATAGCCTTTGAATCCCGCGTCACGTAGCTTCACTTGAGCTGATTCAATGAGTAAGAGAGCGCGCAATGGATCTCCGGAGGCCTCACCAGCCTCCCGGAGTAGCTGAGCTGCGCCTGTCGTCTCCTCTGGAGTCCTGGCCAAAGCTTCTCTGATGGCTACGGCATCGGCCGATGGCACCAACACTGGTTCTAACGTGAAGGGCAAGCAGAATGCTTCGGCAGTCGGCATGCCAAAAAACTCGATGACAATCTCTGGCGCCCCACGGAGAAGACCAGAAAGTTTTTGGCTATCCCAGAAATCCAGGGCGACGGGCTCGATCTCCTGCCTAAGCTCAGCCAGCGTTTCGACAACCTTGGTGGATTTGATCTCTCGACTCACGCCGATGATCAAACGATTGACTGCAAAGGGACGACTTGTGCGTCGGAATACCTTCACGGCAGCTCTGAGTTCAGCTGGACCGAACCTCTTGTAGCGTTTACTCTGCAACGCGACCCCGGACCTGTCTGGCGCTAGTGCCACAACATCCAGTCCATACTGACTTTGGCCGCGATCCCCGTAGATCTGTGCATTACGCAAACCTTCGACGTCGCGCATAATGCGCCACTGGATCCGTTCGAAGTCTTCCCACGACAGCAGATCGAACGGAAGCGTCTCCAGCTTTCCCATCACAGGCGCAGGGATAGTCGCACGCGGGCTTCGTAACAGCGAAGAGTCCAAGGCGACTGGACGCCATGAGGCTTGTGAGGACACGATGTCTTCCTTTGCTGATCGTCGCCATTGAGGACGACACCTTTAGACTCTCCGACAGAGTGAAACCAACTCCGGCCCACTTATTTTCTATCCAGATGACGCTTAGTGCTCAATACGTCACTGCCGAGTGTATGGCCGTGTTTACTACCCCAGGCTAGATGATTTGAGAGGCTCTCAGCGCAGCGCCACGGTCACTTTTTGGTTATCTCTCTCTACCGAGAGTAGAAAAGGATCCGACATCGTCTTCCATGTTCACACGTCCGTGTAACGACAACGAAAGACACGGCCACACCTCAGCATGAGCGGCACCGGCAGCGCACGACCACGAGGCACACTGCACTTCGCAACTCGTATGGGCTGCCGACTACAACTCTTTCACTGACGCTGAGTAGCCGCGATCAGAGCTAGCAATTTCCGACTGCGTTCGACGCCAGCTGCCACCTGACGCAGATGCTCCCGCTGCGCCAGCGCGCGGCCCTCCCAACCTAGCGTCAGAGCGTTGCCCCCGTAGAAGACGATGTCGGAGCCGAGTCCCCAGATCATGCTGTTCACGGTCGCGCAGGCTACGGCGATCTCGTCGATGTCGCAGCCGACCCAGCGGACACTGCGAGGGTCACGTCCCTCTTCTCGCATGACTTCGGCCGCCGCGCGCAACATGCCACCAGTTCCCATCATCGGTTCGAGCACGTCGCTAGATCCATCCAGGCCAACCATTTGCGCGATCAGTTTGGAGATGTCCGCGGGGGTGTAGAACTGGCCTTGAGCTTGCAGAGCGGATTTCGGCCGGAGAACCATGAGGACGTTTCCGAGCAGGTCGGTGTCGAAGCGTCGGTCGGTGCCAGTTAGGTCCGGCTGGCCGGCTCTCAGGGCCGCTTGCGCGACGGCGTGCGCGTGTGGGTGGACGCTGGTTTCAGCGTCGTCGAAGATCCACGCGATCAAGGGGTACAGCAGGTGGATGGTTTCTGGGCGCGCTCGGGTGATCGACCGCCAGGTGTGGCGGGCATAGTCGACGAATTCGTCGGCGGTCCACTCGCTCGCCGCGTCAGCGGCGTCGTGCCCGTGCGAGTCTTTCTGCGGTAGCGCTGCCAGCGTGGCGATGACGGACAGGGGAACGTCGAATCGCCCGCTGCCGTACGCGCCGTGCCATGCAGACTCAACCGCCTCGGCGATCTTGCGCGCGTGCATTTCTGCATTGACCAGAGGAACCGGTCGCTTACGCGGATGCGTCGAAGAGCACGGAGGTGTCTTCTTTTTAGGTGACGAGGGCATAGTTATCCGCTTCCAGGAATTCCGATTGATGAATATTTCTCTTCGATGTATAGCCACTGAAGTTTTTCGGCGGCGGTCAGCGTTAGCAGCGGAGCTTGGCTGGTTCCATGCGCGTTCGACTGGCACGGCGAGTACACAGACGGCCAGGGTCGTCTTGCCGGCGCTGGCGGTGCGCTAAACTGCCTGTCCGCGCACCCTTCGTTGGTGAGCGGTGTTGGATGCCTGGCGGGCGGGTGTGCCACACCTCTTCAGAGGTGATCCCGCCCGCCGGGTCCGTCACCCGCCAGCGCCCAACCATCGGTTTCCGCTCTATCGCCTCAAGGTTGAGAAGATCCACGACTAGCAGGGGTTCATCTGGTAGAACGTCGCCGATGGCATTGATGAAGACTTGCCAGTCACGTGACACAGGCAGAACGTTCGACATCGACAGGAATTTCGAAATTTGCTTCTTGGCTGTCAGCTATACAATTCATTCCTAATCTCGGCCAGATCGTTTCCAGGAGCCGTAGGACTTGGGCGAATCGGCGCCGGTCTACGGACGTATGTCGATGGCGAACAGGTTCGCGCCAGGCAGTCCCGCGCTGTATGGGCGGACTTCTCGCCCAGCCCGGGTTCATCCACCTATCCGGGAGCGAGCACCGAGGCGCTGGCACGCCGCCGTGAGGGTGCTCTCTCATCGATCTGAGTCCTCACGCGCAAGGTGATCGAGCGCCGCGGTTTCCGCTGCCCTGACCGAATCTGGCCAACTCTGCCGGTTCGCCTCGTGCTCTTGCACGGTGGCGGCCAGGGCTTGCGCGCGTGAAGTGAGCTGCCAGCCGAGCGCGCGGAAGAGTTCGACGACGTTGTTTTCCTCCAGAGTCGACGCGGTGACGGCGTCCACGCGGAGTTCGGCGGCGACGTATCCGAGCAACGTGGCCGGGTACCCCTCAATGAACAGGGGCGTGTCCTGCGGGAGCAAGTTGAGCCGTGGCGTGATCGTCGCGTGATGTCCGCTGGCGACGTGCTGCAGGATGGCGAGAAGCGCGGCGTCGCCAAGCCATCGGTCCGCGTAACCGTCGTCGAGGTCGTGTGCCAGCCAGGTAGCGGTGTCCACGGCGTCGCCCCACGCGCAAGTCTTCTCGAATTCCTGGGACAGTTCAGCGAGACGCTCCGCTTTCCCCGTCAGGAGAAAGCCCAGTTCCGGATAGGCGAACTCAACGCCACATAGGCGTGGTGGCACGGTGTCGAGCCTGTCGGCGGTGACACCGAGGTCGCGCAGCACGTGACTGTGCAGGCAGGACGCGTCTAGGTCGTAGCCGAAGAACGGCGTCGGCCAGCCAGCGGGATGCAAGAGGGTTCGTCGTTGGGGTCCTTGGCGGTTGACGACGTGGCGGAGTCGGCCATACAACTCGGCGCAGCCAATTCTTCGAAAGATCATGACATGTCCTTCGTGGATGAGGTTTGTGGTCGGTCGTGGTCAGGTGACGGTCAAGCCGTCGGCGGCGGTGCATGCCGTGAGGAAGGCGATGAAGGCGTCGCCGAACGCGTGTGGATGCGGTGCGCCGTGGTCGCGGTGACGTCGGTACGCGGTGACGTCGGTACGCGGTCACGGCGGCGGCGCACTCGCTCCGGTCGACGACCCATCCCTCGGGGTGCCGAGCTTGCGGATGGGGATCCCGGGCTGCTCGCGGGGAAGGTGCAGGGCGAGCACGTGCTGTTGAGCGCGTTCGGCCTGGAACTCGGTCAGTCGCGGCCCGTCCCAGATGATCATGCCGTCGGGGTCCTGGTAGGACGTGAGTTCGTAGCCCGCGGGATCGGGGAACGTGAACGGCGGTCGCCCAGAGGTGCCGGTCCAGGTGTTCGGCGTCTGGTAGCCGTAGTCGGACACGTCGTAGGCCATGTCGAGCTGCAGTAACGCTCGTTTCAGCGAGCCTGCGGCGGCGAACGGGACGTGGAGGTAGTTTTCCGGGCGGGCGAACCAGTCATCGCCCGCCGCCGCGCGGCAGGCGACGGTGGCTTGGTTGTGCAGGTGGTATCCCATGATCAACTTCTTCTGGGCAGGCTGTCGCCAGTGAGCGCATGAACGCGCGCTCACGCCGGGTTGGGAAGGCTGGACAGCGGGGCGGACTTCACAGGCTTCGTCAGGTGGTGGTCAGCGCGTAGGCAGAGTCGGCGTCAGCAGAGACCGATCGGCGCGGCACGGTGTCCAGCTGGCTGAGGATGGTGTCAGCGACGGTGAGCACGCGGTGCGCCGAGGCGCGGGCGGTGTCGCGGTCATCGGCCCATCCGGCGACGTAGGGCACGGAGTACGCCAGAGTGTCCAGGCCGCAGACGGCGGTGACGATGCAGGCGACGGATTCGGCTTCGACTTCGCGGACGTGGCGAAGGGTGTCGGCACGTCGGAGTTCGTGGTCGCACAGGATGTGCGCCAGTTCATGGGTAAGGGTCTTGGCGGCTTGGGCCGGGTCGACGTCGGGGCGCACGAGCACGCGCCGTTCGGACCAGATGGTCTTGCCGTAGGCGCTGCCGCAGTCGGCGCGTTCCACGGTGTAGCCGCGTGCGGTGATGAGGGCGGCGATGCCGTCCCACAGTCCTGCGGGCGCGTCGCCGGACAGCTCGATGGGGCTTGGCGGTGCCGGGCGGTGGACGCGGGGGTCGCCTTGGAGTTGGGACACGTCGACGACGGGGACGAGCATGAATCCGGAGAGCGCTGTTTTCGTGGTGTCGTCGGCCGACCCGATGGCGGAGTCGGTGCCCGTGGTGTTGTCGGGCTCGGCGGGGCGGAACCGTGGTTTCCAGATTTTGATCTTGTGGGTGCCCTTGCGCATGTAGCCGTAGCCCTCGCGTTTCCATTCCGACAGCGGGCGTACGTCGGTTGCCGAGGGACATTGCTGCAAGATCATGAGCACGTTGTAGAAGCTGTAGCGGCGCAGCCACGCGCGGGACGTAATCAACTGCTCCCAGCCATCGGAGGTCATGAGCGTGTCGATCCCAGCGAGCAACTGTTCGCGTGCCGCTGCAAGGCGTTCGGCGCGTTCCTCAGGCGAAAGGGTGGGCCGGGGTATCCGGCGATCGGTGGACGCGCGGCGTCCGGGGGTGCGAGTCATCGCGGTCACTCCTGGTCGTATCGGTGCGGTGTTGGGTTCTGCGGCGCGGCGTTGCGGGGTGTGCCGTCCCGAGGC
>Ga0193717_1002081_pt1 | contig 11762 bp, 12 predicted proteins | sample U2c2metaG_FD_145900 | JGI IMG/M metagenome (GOLD analysis project Ga0193717, IMG submission 145900) | Soil microbial communities from a riparian zone of the East river system, Colorado, United States - U2c2 | ecosystem: Environmental > Terrestrial > Soil > Riparian zone | place: USA: East River...
CGAGGTCTTCACGATGATCGCTCATGAGTCGATCCAGGTTCCCCGTGGTGCGGGCGAGGTGTTCGGAGATGGCGCGAAAACGTTCGGAGGCGGCGGCGAGATCCGGCCCGGAGGTATCCATGAGCTGGCGCGCGCTAGCGGCGGCGGCCCGGACGTCGACGAGAGTCGCCTTGAGATCCGCCACGACCACCGCGGCATCGCGCATCGCGCCGGGCAGCGTCGCCGATGTCAGCTCGATGTGTTGCATGGTCTTGGAGAAAGCCCTGATATTGTCGTCCGACAGGACGCGCGAAGCACGGTCGACGACTTCCGTTGCCCGGCCCACGAGATCTGGAAGACTCGCGAGCAAGCGGTCGAAATTGGACTGCACGGAATCGATGACCGGATATTGCTCGCTCGGCACCGGCTGCATCCTGCGCTTGGGTTCAGCGTTGGCCAGCAAGTCGATGTACAGCAGTCCGGTTACGCCTTGCAGCGACAGCGAGGCGAGAGTGTTCGCGGAGATCGGCGTATGCGAATCGATGTCGGCGATGACCTGCACACGGTCCGCCGCGCGCTTGTCGATCCGGATCGCGACCACGCGTCCAACCTCCACGCCCAGGTAGCGCACCGTGCTGCCACGATTGAGGCCCGAGACGCTGCCTTCGAAGTAGATTTCATAGCGGCGGTAGTCGGCCGCGTCGCCGCTGCCCGCATACCAGTAGACGAACAGGCCCGCCATGGTGACGATGAGCAGCACGAAGGCGCCCACGGCTGTGTAGTTAGCTTCCCGTTCCATTATTGTTCTTTTCCCTGGCCGAAGCGCAACGCGCGCTCTCCGTGGAAATAGGCCTGGATCCACGGATGTGGATTGTTCGTGATGCCCTCGAGGGTGTCGCTCGTCATCTTGCGGTCGATGATCACCCCGACACGATTGCAGGTTCTGAAGATGGTGTCGAGGTCGTGCGTGATCATGATCACCGTGAGGCCCAGTTGCTTGCGCAGATCCATCAGCAGCTCGTCGAACGCCGCGGCGCTGATTGGGTCGAGACCGGCAGTGGGCTCGTCGAGCATCAGGAGCTTCGGATCGATCGCCAGCGCGCGCGCCAGCGCGGCGCGCTTGATCATGCCCCCCGAGAGCTGCGCGGGGTATTTGCGCGCCGCCTCGTCGGGCAGGCCGACCAGGCGCACTTTCAATAGCGCGAGCTCCTCGAGTGCGCGCGGTGACAGGTGCAGATGTTCGAGCATCGGCAGCTGCACGTTCTGCAGTACGGTCAGCGAGGAAAACAACGCGCCTTGCTGGAAGGTGACGCCGTAGGTCGCCTTGATTTCCTTGAGCGCGGCGATGGAGAGCTTCGTGAGGTCGCGGCCCAGCATGCGAACCTCGCCAGCCCGCGGGCGCTGCAGGCCGAGGATGGAGCGCAGCAGCACGGATTTGCCCGAGCCCGAACCGCCGACGATGCCGAACACCTCGCCCTGTTCCACGGTCATGTCGAGATGGTCGTGCACCACCTGCGCGCCGAAGCGATTCACGAGCCCACGAACTTCGATGAGGGGTTCGGCCATCAGATATCCAGCAGCCAGAATGCCACCGCGAACAGCGCGTCCGCGAACAACACCAGGAAGATCGACTGCACCACGGCCTGGGTAGTCAGGCGCCCGAGCTCACGCGAGGAATCGCGCACCTGCAGGCCGCGATAGGTGCCGGAGAGCGCGATCAGCAGCGCAAACACCGGCGCCTTGATGATGCCCACCCAGAAGGTGGTGGAAGCAATCGAATCCTGGGCGCGCTCCATGAACATGACCAGCGGCATGTCGAGCAACCATTTGCAGAGCAGCGCGCCGCCGGTGAGCCCCACCAGGTCCGCGACCACGGTGAGCAGCGGCAACGCAATGACCAGGCCGATGACGCGCGGAAGCACCAGCACTTCGTGCGGATCCACACCGATGGCGTGCAGCGCGTCGACCTCTTCGTTCAGCTTCATCGCGCCGATCTCCGCCGCGAAGGCGCTGCCCGAGCGGCCGGCGACAATGATGGCGGTGAGCAGCACCGCAAGTTCGCGCAGCACGCTGATGGTGATGAGGTCGACGACGTAGACCTCGGCGCCATAGGTGCGCATGTACTGGGCGGCGATGTAGGCAATGATCACCGTGATCAGGAAGGCTATCAGCGAGGCAATGGGGATCGCCGTGAGGCCGGTTTCGTATACGTGCCGCGCGATCGAGGTGGGCCGCAGCCGCCGCCAGCTCGTGCAGGCGCGGAAGAACGTGAGTGTCGCGCGCCCGACAAAGTCGAGCGCGAATTTCAGAGACTGCACACGCCGGGTCACCTGCCGGCCGAGCGCGGTCACGGGCTCGAAGGTCGGCTCGGAGGACGACGGCGGATGGGCGCGCACCTTGCCGGCCAGCGTGGATTCGATGAGCTCCAGCTGTCCGGGCACGGGACCCGAGAATTCCACGCTCACACCGGCTTCTTCGGCGGCCTTTGACCATTGGCGCAGTGTCCAGGCGCCCGCAAGGTCGAGTTCCAGCGACTCGGGAGCGGTGATCCGCAGAGCACGAACGCCGTCGAGCGACACGCCCGCAAGTTCTGCATCGATGGCGGGCAAGTCCGTGCCGCGCCACGTTCCGGCTAGTTCGACGTCGAGGTTGTTGCCGTCCCGCTGCGCGGTTAGATGCATGGCGGCCGCGAGTGTAACCCGCGGGCCGCCTGCATCGGCGTATCAGCTGTCGTCGCGGTAGCGGCGGATGCGGATGGCGCCAAAGATCATGACGGCCGCAACGAGCACGCCGAGCCAGGTCTCGTGACTGATGAACACCGAGGACACGTGTTCGAACACCTCGGCGACGGTCGGCAGATGATCGGAACCCTCGAACGAGGAACCCCCACCCAGTTCCATGAGCTGGAACATGCCGATCAGCCGGCGGCCCAGGAAATTGCCAAAGTTGTGTGAGTGCAGGATCAGCCCTTCGATCGCCAGGATCGACAGCGGCGGCAGAACCGCCCACAGGAAGGCGTTTCGTCGCGCCCACACCGAGATCACCATGAGGTAGGCGACCAGCGGCAGGTACCAGAGGATCCCGATGACCAGGAGCAACAGGAATGACGCCTGCAGCTTGATCCAGGTCGCGCCATCCCACGCCATCAGTGCGTCACCGATGACGGTGCCGCCAAAACGCAGGGACCACACACCGGCGAACAGCACCTGCAGGACCGAACTCACCAGCAGCACGAAAACCGGGACGACCACCGCCGCGGTGAGCAGCTTGGACAACACGACCTGGGTGTCGGACACCGGCAGCGATTTCCAGAACAGGATGCTGCGGTCCTTGCGCTCGGCCAGCAGCGAGTCCAGTAGATAGAAAAACAGCACGATGAACATCGAGAAGAACTGCACGCCCGTGAACGTCGAAAGTGTGATGGCGTAGATGAGCTGCTTCTTGTCCGCGCCCGCCGTCGACATCGCCTGGCGGATGTTTTCGCGGTCCTCGGCAGACATTTGGTCGCCGTGGTCCGCGCTGCCGAACCAGAAGTTGTCGTTCTCGCCGACGTGGATACCGCCGAACGCGGCGATGACGAGGATGACGCCGGCAACCACCAACGGCGCGATCCACAGTGAACGGTTTTCCCAGATTTCGCGGCGAATGAGCCAGATCATGTTGTTCATGCAGCCTCCTTCGACGGTGACGACGGCGCCTGCGCCGCGCCCGCTGGCTGCATCATCGCGACGAACAGGTCGGCAACCGATGGCGCGCGGGTTTCCCCGAGCGCCGCGAGCTCGTCGGCGTTGCGTCCGTCGAAGAGCATGGCGACGCGGCCAAAGATCTCGCGTTCCCAGAAAGGCTTGAGGGCGCGCGCGCGATCCACGTTGCCCGCGGCGGGGATGAGCTGCGTGAAACGCTCGGCGAGGCTGTCCATCGGTGAATTGAGGACGATCTTCCCGTGTTCGATGAACAGCACGTCGGTGAGGATGTTCTCGATCTCTTCGACCTGGTGTGTGGTCACGAGAATGGTGCGTTCCTTGTTGAAGTAGTCGTTCAACAGGTTGTCGTAGAACGAACGGCGGAACAGCAGGTCGAGGCCGAGCGTGGGCTCGTCGAGCACCAGCAGCTTCGCGTCGATCGCGAGAATGAGCGCCAGGTGCAGCTGCGTGACCATGCCTTTGGATAGCTGGCGCACACGGCTGTCTTTCTTGATGTCGGTCTTGGAGAGAAATTCTTCGGCGCGCTTGCGGTCGAACCGGGGGTGCACGCCGGCGACGAAGTCCACGGCCTGCGAGACCTTCATCCAGCGCGGCAGCACGGCCACATCGGCGATGAAACACACTTCTTCCATGAGGGCGTCGCGCTCCGTGCGCGGATCGCGCCCGAGCACCTTGAGTTCGCCGTCGAAGGACGTGAGTCCCAGGATGGACTTGATCACCGTGGTTTTGCCGGCGCCGTTCGGGCCGATCAGGCCGACGATGCGGCCCGCTTCCACGTTGAGGTCCACACCACGAACCACCGGCGTATTGCCGTAACGCTTCGTGAGACCACGAGCTTCAATGATTGCTGTCATCTTCTTCGCCTGCGTTGGCTTGCGTCGGGAACGGCTGGGACACCGGAGCCGATTTCGCGCCACGTTTCATGAGTTCTTCGGTAGTGAAGCCGAGACGCGAGATGGTCGCGTAGATCTTCGGCCACTCGGTATCGAGGAAGTATTGCCGTTCGTCTTTCATGAGCGCCTGTCGCGCTCCTTCGTTGACGAACATTCCGCGCCCGCGCTTCTTCTCCACCAGCTGCTCATCGACGAGCTGCTGGTATCCCTTGAGAACGGTGAGCGGATTGAGACGAAACTCGGCCGCAACAGCGCGGACCGAGGGTAGCGGGTCACCCTCTTTGAGGACGCCCTCGAGGATCATCGCTACCACTCGATCACGCAGCTGCCTATAAATTGGCTGGCTGTCGTCCCACTGCGGGTCCATCAGAGTGCTCCGGTGACCTAGCGTACCAGAGCACTGACGGCGGCCATGAACGCGACGGTGCCTTCGCGGTGCACGCGAGCGACGCTCGTGGCATCGACAAACGACCAGCTCAGTACGAGTGTCACGGCCAGGGCGGCAACGGCGCTGGTGATAGCTTTGAGGTTCAGGGTCTTCATGGTCTTTCTCCTTTGAGAGAGTGGGTACGTGTTGGTGTTATATATAACTACAACACCAACTCAGAAACAAGCCCTAACCCGAAAAATATTTCTGGTGCGTTGCAAGCCTAGAGGCGGACGTTCCGCAGCTGGGAGCGAACATGGGCCCTAAGGTACTGTTTATTTTGGGGATTATCGTGGCGCACGGTGCGCTGGCCGCGGGTTGGGTGCGTCAGGACGCTCCGAAGCAGCGCGCTTCGATCGCCACCTGCGTCCAGGTGCCCGACACGTTGCCGCATTTCGCCCCACCACGAGAGCTGCTGGCCAGGGTGGAAATAGAAATGGTGGACGGGGTCCTGCAGCCGTGAACACGGCCACCATCACGATGGACGGTCTCACTACTTCGGAAACCACAGCGCGCTTCGCGCGCCCGAGCCGCACGCGTACAGTCGAGACCGTGAGTGACGACGAAGACGCGCAACTGATGCTCGCCTACGCACGCGGCGAGATGCGCGCCTTCGAGACGCTCTATTCACGCCATCGAGGCGCTCTCTATCGCTACCTCACGCGCCAGGCGCGCGACGGCGAAATCGCCAACGATCTTTTCCAGGAAGTGTGGAGCCGCGTCATCGTCAATCGCGCGCGCTACGAACCGCGGGCGAAATTCCGCACGTTTCTCTTCACGCTTGCGCACAACTGTTTCATCGATCACTGTCGCCGCACGAAAGCCCGCCCCGCAGGCTTGCGTATCGAAGAAGCCGACGATGCGGACCTGTTGCCGGCCGCGGAAGACACGCAACCCGATGCGGCGCTGTCCAGGGACGAGACTTCGCGACGCTACCGCGCGGCCGTGGCAACCCTGCCGGCCGAGCAGCGCGACGTCTATCTACTGCACGAGGAATCGGATTTGTCGCTGGAGGACATAGCGCGTATTACCGGGGTCGGCGCCGAGACGGCGAAGAGCCGGCTGCGTTACGCGGTGGCGAAACTCAAGGCGGCATTGTCCGTGACGGAGGCCTGATGACCGGCCCCGACGACGAATTCGAAGACTTCCTCCATCGGCGCAAGCCGGTATTCCGCCGGCCCGAGGATGAGATATTCGAGCCGCCTGCCGAGCTCGACCGCGTGGTGCTGCGCCAGGCGCGCGAGGCCATCAAACCGCCCGAACCGATGCGGATGTTCTCCGCGCCACGCTGGTCCATGCCGATCGCTCTGGCGGCCACGCTGGTGCTTGCCTTCACGATCATTTTCCGCGCCGGAATGCCGCCGCCGAAGCGCGCGGCGGTACCCGAAGTGACGGTGCAGAACGTCGCAGAGCGCGTCGACGCTCCCGCGGCAGTGACCACCGCCCCGCAGCCGCAGGAAGAATCCGCCTCGAGTGGCGCCGTGGTCGTCGATCTCGCGCGACCGCCACCGTCTCGGCGCGAGGCCGAAGCAGCGCCACCTGCCGAATCGGTGGTTGCCCGCAGCATGGCGGACGCCGCAAGCCGTGAACGGCGCGCGGCCGGCGCCAGCACCACGATGGACGCGCCTGCCGGGGCGGCCTCCACGCCCGCCGCCAAGGCCGACGAAATCCCGGCCTGGCGCCGCGATCCAAAATCCTGGATCGCGGAAATCGAGCGATTGCGCAAGGCGGGAAACACCGCGCTCGCCGACGCGGAATACGCGGAATTCAAGCGCCAACAGCGCGCGTATGCGGTAGCGCCCGATCGTTAGCCGCGGGAGCGCCGCCCTGCGGGCGGCCTCCCTGATAAGATTCCGGCCCGCTTTATTTTCCATTTTTTGGGGCCGTCCGGAGTAATGATGAAACCCGCAGTCAATGTCGCCATCACCGGTGCCGCCGGTCAGATCGGTTATGCCCTCGCCTTCCGCGTCGCTTCCGGCCAGATGTTGGGCGCGGAGACTCCGGTGAACCTGCACCTGCTCGAGGTCACGCCGGCACTGCCGCAGCTCGCGGGTGTGGTGATGGAGCTCAACGACTGCGCGTTCCCCACGCTCAACAAGATCGTCGCCACCGACGATGCGCGCGTGGCGTTCAAGGACTGCCACGCCGCGCTGCTGGTCGGCGCGCGCCCACGCGGCCCCGGCATGGAACGCAAGGACTTGCTCATGGCCAATGCGCAAATCTTCTCCGCCCAGGGCAAGGCGATGAACGAAGTCGCCGACCGCAACATCCGCGTGCTGGTGGTGGGCAATCCCGCCAACACCAACGCCATGATCGCGCGCGCCAATGCCAGGAATCTCAATCCGCGCAACTTCACCGCGATGACGCGGCTCGATCACAACCGCGCCGTTTCGCAGCTCGCGGAAAAGACCGGCAGCCACGTCACCAAGATCCGCAAAATGCTGATCTGGGGCAATCACTCCTCCACGCAGTACCCCGACCTCAATTTCTGCACGGTCGATGGCAAGCCGGCGCACTCGCTGGTGGACCGCAAGTGGTACGAAGACACCTTCATTCCCACCGTGCAGCAGCGTGGCGCCGCCATCATCAAGGCGCGTGGCGCGTCGTCGGCGGCATCCGCCGCGTCGGCCGCCATCGATCACATGCGGGACTGGCATCTCGGTACCGCCGCCGACAACTTCATCAGCATGTCCGTGCCCTCCGACGGCAGCTACAGCATCCCGGAAGGCGTGGTGTATTCGTACCCGGTCACCTGTGCCAACGGCGACTACCAGGTCGTCCAGGGCCTCACCGTCGATGAATTCTCGCGCAAACGCATGGACGCCACCGACAAGGAACTGCGCGAAGAGCGCGACGGCGTCAAAGAGCTGATCTAACTACCGGCTGTGCCAGCTTTCCGACCCGCAAGCCTATGGTCATGCGGATTGGTACGCTGACGGCGTCTGCCGGCCAGGCAGCGGAGAGCGAGTCGCGCAGGCTCGGGACGGGATCCGTGCCGAGCGCTTGGGCGTAACGCACGGTGGCGGACCAGCTGCTCACGTAGCCCGCCACCTGCTCGATGTTCCACGAGAGATCGCGGCCGAACGTCGGTGTTTCCATCTCCTCGAAGGGAAACGGCAGCGTCTGGTACCACGACTCGAGATGCCGGCGCTCGGGCGGCCAATACGGCCCGACCACTTCCGAATAGAACGCAAAAAAGCGGCGATCGAGCTCCGCATCCGCGAATTTCGGTCGCGGATAGTTCCACACCGCCAGAAGCGCGCCGGGACGTCCAACGCGCCCGGCCTCGGCGTAGAAGGCGGTCACATCGAACCAGTGCAACGCCTGCGCCACGGTGACCAGGTCCACCGAACGGTCGGCAAGGCCACTGTGTTCGGCCGGCTCCACTGAATAACGCACGCGTGGGTGAGGCTTCGCGGCAGCGATCTGTTCAGGCGCCACGTCGGTGGCATGCACCATCGCAAAATGTTCGGCGAGCGCCACGCTCGCCTGGCCGCTGCCACAACCACAATCCCACACCGACTCGCGTGAAGGCGAACGGAGCGCGAGCCACGCGAACAACTCAGGTGGATAGCCGGGCCTGAAGTTCGCGTACTCGCGCGCCACCGTGGAGAACAACGCGGCGTTCGACATGCCGCTATTGTGACGCCTGCGGCGCTGCCGACCCAGCCATGGCCGGTGCCCCGGGCACTTCGGCTGCGGAGCTTGGCTTCGAAGGGCAGACATAAAGTCACCCGCGCGCGGTGCGATGCGGAAACGACTATAGTTTCCCCATCGCGAATCGAGGGGCTTCCTATGCTCGGCGCAATCCTTGTCATCCTTTCCCTGATCGCCGGCGCCGCCTACGTGGCAATGGTCGGCACCGGCTTCACGCTCCTGTTCATCGGCGCCGTCGTGTTCATGGCGTACAAACGCCTGCCGCTCATCGCCTTCACCGTGGTGTTCACGCTGCTGCTCGCCGGGTACACCTGGAATCCGTGGGAAGTCGCGCCTTCGGGCATCTGGAAAGGGTTCCTGTGGGTGCTGCTCGCGGCACTGTGGCTCTTCAACCTGCGCCCGCTGCGCAAGGCGATCATCTCGCGGCCATTCCTCAAGACCTACATGCGGCTGCTGCCGTCGATGTCACAGACCGAAAAGGAAGCACTCGAAGCCGGCACCGTGTGGTGGGACGGCGAGCTGTTCACCGGCAAGCCCAAGTTCGAAAAGTTGTTAGCCAGCAAGACGCCGCAGCTCACCGCGGACGAGCAGGCGTTCATCGATGGGCCCTGCGAAGAGTTGTGCCGCATGTACGACGACTGGGACGTCACGCACAAGCGCGCCGATCTGCCGCCCAAGGTCTGGGACTATCTCAAGCACAAGGGCTTCTTCGCGATGATCATCCCGAAGAAATATGGCGGCCTGGAATTCTCCGCGTACGCGCACTCCTGCGTGCTGGTAAAGCTCGCCAGCCGTTCGGGGTTGTTGGCGGCCACGACGGCCGTGCCGAACTCGCTCGGTCCTGCCGAGCTCCTCAACCACTACGGCACCGAGGAACAGAAAGATCACTACCTGCCGCGCCTCGCGCGCGGCGATGAAGTGCCCTGCTTCGCACTGACTCATCCGCGCGCCGGCTCCGACGCGGCGTCGCTGCCGGACACCGGCATCGTCTGCAATGGCATGTACCAGGGCAAGGAGATCGTCGGGCTCAAGCTCAATTTTTCCAAACGCTATATCACTCTCGCACCGATTGCGACGGTAGTCGGCCTGGCGTTCCGGCTCTACGATCCCGACAAGTTGTTAGGCGGCGACAAGGTCGACTACGGCATCACCTGCGCGCTGATTCCGCGCAGCGCGCCGGGGCTCAGCATCGGCCGGCGTCACTTCCCGCTCAACGTGCCGTTCCAGAACGGTCCGCTGTCAGGCAAGGACGTGTTCGTGCCACTCGACACCATTATCGGGGGCCCCAAGATGGCCGGGCAGGGCTGGCGCATGCTGGTCGAGCAGCTCTCGGTGGGCCGCTGCATCTCGCTGCCGTCGAACGCCACCGGCGGCGCGAAGGCAGGCCTATTCGCCTCGGGTGCGTACACGCGCATCCGCCGGCAGTTCAACATGTCGGTGGGCAAGTTCGAGGGCGTAGAAGCCGTCATCGCGCGCATGGTGGGTTACACCTACACCATGGACGCCGCACGTTCGGTCACGGCCGGCGCCATCGATGGTGGTGAGAAGCCGTCGGTGCCGTCCGCCATGCTGAAGTATCACGTCACGGAGATGGGCCGGCAGGTGGCGAACGACGCCATGGACGTACACGGTGGCAAAGGCATTCAGCTAGGCCCTCGCAACTATCTCGGCCGCAGTTACCAGGTGGTGCCGGTCGCGATCACGGTCGAGGGCGCCAACATTCTCACGCGCTCTCTCATCATCTTTGGGCAGGGCGCAATCCGCTGCCATCCCTTTGTCTTGAAGGAGATGAACGCGGCCCGCAATCCAGATCGCAAACAGGGCGTCGACCAGTTCGACTCGGCATTGTTCGGCCACATCGGGTTCACGATCAGCAACGCGGTGCGCTCCTTCGTCATGGCGCTCACGCATGCGCGCTTCACGCATGTGCCCGACGTGGGCGACACCAGGCGCTACTACCAGCACATCGTGCGCTTCTCGGCATCGTTCGCCTTCGCCGTGGATGTCGCCATGCTCACGCTGGGCGGCTACCTCAAGAAGAAGGAGAACCTCTCCGCGCGCCTGGGCGACGTGCTCTCGGCGATGTACCTGGCGTCCATGGTGCTCAAGCACCACGAGAACCAGGGCCGGCCCGCCGAAGACCTGCCGATAGTCGAATGGGCCTGCCGCAACCAGCTCTACAAGGCGCAGGATCAGCTGCACGACTTCCTGCGCAACTTCCCGAATCGATTCCTCGCCTGGGTCATGCGCGGGCTCATCTTTCCGGGCGGCCGCGCCTATTCCGCTCCGAGTGATCGGCTCGGTCGCAAGCTGGCCGACGCGGTATTGAACCCGAGCGAGGTGCGCGACCGGCTGTGCCGGTTCGTGTATCGCACGCTCGAGCCGGGCAATCCGCTGGGGTTGCTGCAGGAGGCCTTGGTGTTGTCGCAGACCGCGGAAGCCGTCGAGAAGCGAATCCGTGTCGAGGGCGTGAAGACGGGCAAGGTGACCGCCCTCGACGTTCCCGGGCAGATCACCCAGGCGCTGAGTGTCGGCATCATCTCCGACACCGAAGCGGCGATGTTGCGCGACTACGATCGCAAGGTCATGGAGCTCATCAGCGTCGACGACTTCGAGTCGCACGAGCTCGCGGCGCAGGCGGAATCACCGCCGGAGTTGAAGCCGTCCAGCGTCACCAGCTTTCAGGTCGCGTGAACCGGAGACGATGAGCTCACCACCCGTCCCGGTAGTTAGCCCGCCCGAGCCACCCCAGCCGCTCACGCTGGTGTGCGCCAACTGCCACGCGACGCTCACCGGCGAATATTGCGCGGCCTGTGGGCAGCGGCATGAACCGCACGTGCACACGGTCGCCCATTTTGCGAGCGAAGCGCTCGAGAGCGTTTCACACGCCGACTCGCGGCTGTGGCGTACGCTGTGGTATCTGCTCGCGCGCCCCGGATTCCTCACGCGGGAGTTCTTCGCCGGCCGGCGGATGCGCTATCTACCGCCGTTCCGCCTGTATCTCGTGATCAGCGTGGTGTTTTTCCTCAGCGTGGGCACGCCCGAGGGGGTGGCGATCGATATCGACGGCGAGCCAACGGCCGAACGAATCGAGAAAATGAT
>Ga0193717_1002083_pt1 | contig 11760 bp, 15 predicted proteins | sample U2c2metaG_FD_145900 | JGI IMG/M metagenome (GOLD analysis project Ga0193717, IMG submission 145900) | Soil microbial communities from a riparian zone of the East river system, Colorado, United States - U2c2 | ecosystem: Environmental > Terrestrial > Soil > Riparian zone | place: USA: East River...
CGAAAAGGATGTTGGGGGGGCAATGATGGAACGGCGCAAAGGCCGGGTTGTTTTCAGCGCGGTAGTTTTCGCAGGCTTCGTTGCGATGGGCGCGGCGCCGGCCGCGGCGCAGACGTTCCAGACTTATCGCTGTGCCGACGGCACCAAGTTCATCGCCGCGTTCTACCAATATGATTCACGCGCCTACCTGCAGATCGATGGCCATGCGGTGACATTGGCCAAGCGGCTGAACTGGTCCGGCTCGCGTTATTCCGGGGAGGGCATTACGCTCACCATCAACAAGGTGGGCGTGGCGGTCAAACACGCCAGACGGCCGACCACGGCCTGTGAGGTCGATGTCAAGCAGCCATGAAAAAGGGCCGAAACGCTTTCGTCTCGACCCTTTTTAGTTCTCGCTATCTACTGAACTGAGGCGATAGCAGCCCGGCGAACATGCGCTTGGCATCAACGCTCCCACGCCGGTTTGGACTCGTCGATCGCTGCTTGATGATACCAGCTGCCACTGCAGTTGGTTTCATCAACACGCGACGAAGCAAGATCGCTGGCGGCTTTGGACTCCTCATAACGGCGTCCGCCGAGAGCTGACCGGCCCCCGGCCGGGAATTGGTAGATCTTGGCAGATCCCTGATTCAAACTCGTATTCATCATCTTCTCCTTGGTCGAAATACTTAGCCTCCAAGCACCGCTTCGAGGATTCTGGCTTCATGGTGCGCCCGGCTCGTTCGCGAGTGGTTACCAAGGTCGATATCGTCCTTGCCCTCCGCAGATGCAACTTGACCAAAATAAAATCATCAGATGTATATTTTGTAGGCATCTCTTGTTTTGCTACGTGTGAGGCAGTGAGCAGATGACTAACGCTTGAGCCAATGCGATCGTTGCCGATCTGAGCCGGCGTTGTTCCCGAATGTTGCCGGCGACTGACGCAGCTTTAATCGCCGCCGCCGGTCGGCGCCGGACTGCTGCAGAATCGGGCGTGAATCCGGGCCGAATTACATCGTTTTGTCATGTTCGCCGCTGGCCACCCGTGCGCCTTTGCCGCACCCTGAAGTGTGGATAGCGGGGCGGGCCCGAGGATTCATCGGGGCTTTGCCGATCGCGGGCGGCTCTGCCGCAGTGCGGCGGATTGGCACATTAAATGCTTGGGAAGAGCTGGCCGATGGTGGCCGGGTATGTGTGCGGCAGCCAGTGGCTTCGGCTCCACACCTTTCGCATCGTCAATATGAGAGGCTCAATGACCAAATATAAGCTCGAGTACATCTGGCTCGACGGATACACGCCGGTGCCGAACCTGCGTGGCAAAACCCAGATCAAGGAATTCAGCTCATTCCCGACGCTCGAACAGCTTCCGCTGTGGGGCTTCGACGGCAGCTCGACCATGCAGGCCGAAGGCCACAGCTCCGATTGCGTACTGAAGCCGGTCGCCGTTTACCCGGACGCCGCCCGCGAAAACGGTGCGCTGGTAATGTGCGAAGTCATGATGCCCGACGGCAAGACCCCGCACGCCACCAACAAGCGCGCCACCATCCTCGACGACGCCGGCGCCTGGTTCGGCTTCGAGCAGGAATACTTCTTCTACAAGGACGGCCGTCCGCTCGGTTTCCCGGCCTCCGGATATCCGGCGCCGCAGGGCCCCTATTACACCGGCGTCGGTTATTCGAACGTCGGCGCGGTCGCGCGTGAGATCGTTGAGAAGCATCTCAACCTCTGCCTCGCCGCCGGCATCAACCACGAAGGCATCAACGCCGAAGTGGCGAAGGGCCAGTGGGAATTCCAGATCTTCGGCAAAGGCTCCAAGAGGGCCGCTGACGAGATGTGGATGGCTCGCTATCTGATGCTGCGCCTCACCGAGAGCTACGGCATCGACATCGAATTCCACTGCAAGCCGCTCGGCGATACCGACTGGAACGGCTCCGGCATGCACGCCAACTTCTCGACCGAGTACATGCGTACGGTTGGCGGCAAGGAGTACTTCGAGGCGCTGATGGCTGCCTTCGACAAGAATCTCATGGACCACATCGCGGTCTACGGCCCGGACAACGACAAGCGTCTGACCGGCAAGCATGAGACCGCGCCCTGGAACAAGTTCAGCTACGGCATTGCTGACCGCGGTGCTTCGATCCGCGTTCCGCACTCCTTCATCAACAATGGATACAAGGGCTATCTGGAAGATCGCCGCCCGAACTCGCAAGGCGACCCCTACCAGATCGCTTCGCAGATCCTGAAGACGATCGCATCGGTTCCGACCAGCGCCAAGGCGGTGGCCTAACCGTTGCAACGAATACGGCCTGGATTCTTTGGGGCGTCCAGGCCGTAGCTCCCGTTTTGTAACGGGGCAGTTTGCGGCCTCTCCTCCAGCGAACCCTTGACCAGCCGGCGGTGGCTTTAGCCCCGTTCAGGCTGGTCTTTTTTTGCTGCCGAATCCACGCGAAGCGCGCGTCGCATGCTTCAAATGGTCCCCTCCCAACTCCATTTTCTGTTATGGCGATCCGCGTTAATACCAATCGGGAATCGCTTGAGGGGACGTGATTTTTGCTGGAGGGGTTTTACAAGGTTCGTTATCAGGTCAACGACGCGGTCGGCCGCAGCGTGATGTACGCCCATGCCGGCAGCATGCTCGGTGGCAACTCGGCGTTCGCCCATTACGGCAGCTTCGAGGAGGTTGATGCGTCGTCACCTCCGAGATCACCAGCCATCGCCACAACGAAGATCCCAATTACCAATCGCTGCTGGGCTCCGATATCGCGACCATTGACGTCAAGGGCAGCGCGGAAGGCGACATCTACAGCTTCGTCGGCGCGTCGCCGCAGATGCCCGGCGCGGTGTTTCGCTCGGTGATGACACCGATCGAAGACGAGATCATGCCCGCGATGGATGCGGTCGGTGAGGGCGGCATCGTCAACGGGCTTTATTCGGTTCACATCCGGCTGCTCGACGGCGTCGACGGGGGCTTGACGGGTGTCATGCTGATCCATGACGGCCGCATCCTCGGTGGCGATGCGTTCTTCTATTATCTCGGGACCTACAGCTCGGCGAACGGCCGCTGGAAAGGCCAGATCCTCAACCAGGAACATACGCCCGCCAAGGGCGAGCATCCGATTTTCGGCGGCTATGAAGTCGGGATTGGTTTTTCCGGCACCTGCGACGAGCGCGGCGCGCTGCTGGAAGCAACCGCACTGGCCGGCAAGCGCAGCCTTCGCTTGACTGCCGTGCTGAAGCTGATGCGCCGGGCCTAGCGTCGATCGGCTTCGCTCGAAACGCTATGGCGCCAGCCGGGGTCCAGCGCTAAAACGCTACGCGCGCGGGCTGGCGGCGGAAAAGGTTATCGATGGAAAATGTGGTTCGGGTGCTTTCGACACTGGCCCTGAAGGGCGCCGTCGGCCATCTTGCTGGCCGCTTTGAGGCGGACACGCAACTGAGCATCGATGCCGATTTCGCGCCGACCATCGGCCTGCTGGAGCGGCTGCGCGGCGGCGAGCGCGCTGACGTTCTCATCCTGACCAAGGAGGCGCTCGCCGATCTCGCGACCAAGGGGACCGTGGTGCCGGAGAGCTGTGCGGACCTGGCGCGTTCCTATGTCGGTATTGCCGTCAAGGCCGGCGCTCCCCATCCCGATATCTCGACCGAAGCGGCGCTGCGCACGACGCTGCTTGGCGCGCGCTGCGTGGCCTACTCCCGCATCGGCGCCAGCGGCATTTTCTTTGCGCAATTGATCGAGCAGATGGGGATCGTCGCCGAGATCAACGCCCGCGCCATGATCACGTCGGGTTTTACCGCCGAACGGCTCGTGAGCGACGAAGCCGATATCGCGATACAACAGCTCAGCGAGCTGAAGCTGGTGCCGGGGATCGAACTGGTCGGGCCGCTGCCGCTGCATCTGCAAAGCAGCCCCGCGGTGTTTTCCGCCGGCCGCCTGGCAGCATCGCAACGCGCCAGGCAATCCGACACCCTGTTGAAATATCTTGCCTCGCCCGGGGTGGCGCCGGTGCTGCGCGAATCTGGACTCGAGCCTTGAATCCGCCCGAACATCGACGCTACCCTCTGCCGGCCATGACAAAACGATTTCGCCCGCTATCGCCTGCGGCACGCTGCATCGCCGCGTTAGCGACAGCGATCGGCGCGATGTGGGCCGATCCATCTCAGGTCAGGGCGCAATCAGCCGATCTCGTGCTGTGCGATCGGCTGGCGGCCGACCCCGCCGATCCGGACAAGCCGGCCGACGTCAAGGGCACGCAGGATGTCGCGACCGCCGATATCGCGACCGCGATCAAATATTGCAAAACCGCAGGCAATTCATCGCGACGTGCGATGTACGAGCTTGGCCGCGCCTACGCCGCCAACAAGCAGATGCCGGAGGCCATGGCGGCGTGGCGCAGGGCTGCCGACAAGGGCTCGACCTCGGCCATGGTCGAACTCGGCGTGCTCTACGGCACCGGCGCTGGCGTCGCCAAGGACGAGGACCAGGCGCGCAAGCTGTTCGAACGCGCGGCGCAGGCCGGCAATCCGCGCGGCGTCACCAATCTGGCGGCGCTGTCGGGTGGCGGCGGCGCGCCATCCGATCCCGCCAGGGCGCGCGAGCTGTTGGGGAAAGCGGCCGAGACCAATCCCGAAGCGCAATATCAACTCGGCCTGATGTTGGCCAACGGCACCGGTGGCACCCAGGACGATGCCGGCGCGCGAAGCCTGTTCGAGAAAGCGGCCGCACAAAATCATCCGGGCGCGCTGGAAGAGATGGGGGAGTTCGCAGAAGAGGGGCGCGGCGGACCCAAGGATAAAAGCGCCGCCAAAGCCTATTACGAGCGCGCCGCCGCGCTCGGCGACGAGAATGCCAAAAAGGCATTGAAGCGGATGGAGTGTCCCTATGTGATCAAGGACAAGCGCGGCAACCTGGTGACCAATCTTTGCTTCTAGTGACCCGCCCGCCCGGTGCGGATGACGCTGGGAACAAGAAGGCGATGCTCGCAATTATCGAACGAGGTTCGTTCGAGCGAGGCCATGCCATGATCCGCAAATTACAATCCGGCGAATACCGGCTTTATTCCCGCAAGGTGAATCCGAAGACCGGCAAGCGCCGCAATCTCGGCACCTTCAAGTCACGCGCGGCGGCCGAGAAGCACGAGCGTGACGTGCAATATTTCAAGCGGCATTAGCCGTCCTTAACGGAAAACGACAAACCGGCTCCAGAGGTACATCACGGCGATGCTCAACACGACCGCCAGGATGATCGAGCGATAGTAGCCGCTCCATTCCGCGCCCGACTTTTGCGGGCGCCCGCAATGAGGACACACCGTCGAGCGCGGCGGAATAGTCGTTTCGCAGAACTCGCAGCTCTTGAAAGGCTGCATCGCCCAGGGAACCCGGGCAGGAAGGCTTTGTTCCGGATTCCCTGAGCGAATGTTTTAGCGTTCGTCTTCGATCTTAGAATCCGGTCGGGCCCACCGCGCCGATCCAGCGCTTGACCTTGGTCGGATCTCTCTCGTCCATGTAGAAGAAGTGCGCCATCGTCGGCCGCACCGGCTGGACGTTGGGATCGTCGAATTTCATCGCGACCTTGCCATGGAAGATCTTGAGCAGGGGGCTGTCCCAGTATTCCACGACGTCATGCAGCGCGGTAAAACCCTTGTCGATGAACTGGCGGAGATTGTTGCGGATGGCCTCGCGACCATGCCAGTCGGCGACACCGAGATTGCAGATCGCGTCGTCGGCGAAGCAGTCAAAACCCTTGCCGAAGGTCTTGTCGTCAATTTCCTTCCACATCGCCAGTAGCCATGGCGGCGGGGCGATTCTGGTGAAGGTCAGGTCAGTCATTTCAATCTCCTGAAGCTATCGTTGATGACACCGCGCGATGTGCACGAAGGTGTCTTTGTTGTTGGGGCTGATCGGAGCTTGCGTGGCGCAATGCGGTTCGATTGAGTTCTGCGCGCCCGGCGTTGGCTCACTGCGAGCAAGATAGGGCTGATCGCATTGGCCGGAATGCCAAATATCCCTCTCTTTCCGCCAAACTGTCGCGCGGTCATTTCACCGCCATCGCCGACGCGGTGATGCCCAGCCGCGCCGCCACGCGTTGCGCGGTCGCCTCGCGTTGCGCCGTGATGCCGGCGACCGATTGCCGTGCCTGCCGGAGGATGTCGGCAGGCGCGGTCTCCGGCGTACCGCTGTTGAACGGCGGCTCCGGCGCGTACACCATGTAAAGCTGGATTGCGCGCGCCGCATCGTCGCCGCGCAATTCGGCGGCCAGCCGTAGCGCGCCGTCAATGCCGGCGGTAACACCGGCGGCAAACACCCAATTGCCATCCAGCACCACGCGTTCGTTGACGGGGATGGCGCCGAACAGCGGCAGCAGATGAAACGATGCCTAATGCGTGGTCGCGCGCCGCCCCTTCAACAGCCCGGCCGCGCCGCAAATCAGTGCGCCCGTGCAGACCGAGAAGATGCTGCGTGCGCCGGCCGCCTGCTGCGCGATCCAGCCGAGCACTTCCTCATCCTCCATCAGCGCTTCCTGGCCGAAGCCGCCGGGCACATGCAGCACGTCGAGCTGCGGTGCGTCGGATAGCGCCGCATCCGGCGTCAGTCGCAATCCCTTGAGGTCGCGAACCGGCTCGGCGGTCTTGCCGTAGATGCGGTAGGTCGAATTCGGGACGCGCGACAGCACTTCGAACGGTCCGGTCAAGTCGATCTGGTCGACGCCCTCGAACAGCAGGGAGCCGATTTGCAGATGGGTGTCATGCGGGATCATGGGAATCTCCGTGGGATTGGGGATGGACAGATCAAATCTAGGCGGGCAGGGTCTGGCGCAAATGCCAAAGTCCCCTCGTTTTCCGCCAAACCTTGTTCGAACCGTTCCGGTGGCGCGAACCATCGAAGTGCTGGCTTACCCGTCGGTGCAATTGCTCGACGTGACCGGGCCGCTTCAGGTGTTCGCGACGGCCAATGATCACATCACGCAAGCGGGAGGTGCTGCGCCCTATGTTCTCCGCGTGATCGCCAAAGGCGGCCAGGCCGTGACGGCGTCGGCGGGACTTGCGATCGCGGCAGGTCCGTTGCCGCGGGCCAGTTTATCGGTGGATACGCTGTTGGTGGCGGGAGGGCCGGGTGTCGAAGCCGCGGCCGCCGATCCGGCGCTGGTCGATTGGGTGCGCCAACACGCGACCAAAGCGCGCCGGGTCGCGTCGGTCTGTACCGGTGCGTACCTGCTGGCGGCATCCGGCGTCTTGGACGGACGCCGGGCGGCGACGCATTGGTCGGTCTGCAAGGAGTTTGCCCGGCGCTATCCCGCCGTGCGGGTTGAGCCCGATCCGATCTTCGTGCGCGATGGTTCGGTCTGGACCTCGGCGGGAGTGACCGCCGGCATCGATCTGGCGTTGGCGCTGGTCGAACAGGATCTCGGTCGTACCGTGGCGTTGGCGGTGGCGCGCTATCTCGTCGTCTTCCTCAAGCGGCCGGGCGGGCAGGCGCAGTTCAGCGCGGCGTTGTCGCTGCAATCGGCCGAGGATCAATTCGGCGTGCTGCACGACTGGATCAACAGGCATCTGGCCGACGACATTTCACTGCCGAGGCTCGCCGATCAGGCCGGCATGAGCGAGCGCAGTTTCAGCCGGCATTATGCGGAGGCGACCGGACTGACGCCGGCCCGCGCGGTGGAGCGGCTGCGGGTGGAGGCGGCGCGGCGATTGTTGTCGGAGTCGCGCCTGCCGGTGAAACGTATCTCGCAGCGCTGCGGTTTCGGCTCGGAAGAGACCATGCGCCGCAGCTTTCTGCGCGTGCTTTCCACCACGCCGCAGGATTACCGCGCCCGCTTCAGTTCCTGAGTGTCACCGGGCGGTCATCCGGCGCGTATTCATAAGTTCCGGTGGCTGATCCAGCGCCTTTTTAGGCTTCCGTGCGCGCGCCACATAGCCTAGAGACCGCCACAACAATCCTTTCCCGAATTCAGGTTTCCATGATCCGCCTCGATAACGTCAGCAAGCAAGTCGGCCACCAGATTCTCTTCATCGAAGCCTCCGCGGCGCTCCTGAAAGGCGAGAAAATAGGCCTGGTCGGCCCCAATGGCGCCGGCAAGACCACGCTGTTCCGGATGATCGCCGGACAGGAACTGCCCGACGAGGGCCAGGTCTCGACCGACCGCGGCATTTCGATCGGCTATTTCAGCCAGGACGTCGGCGAGATGTCCGGCCGCAGCGCGGTGGCCGAGGTGATGGATGGCGCCGGTCCGGTCAGCGTCGTCGCTGGAGAGCTGAAAGAGCTCGAGACCGCGATGGCCGATCCGGATCAGGCGGACAACATGGACGAGATCATCGCCCGCTATGGCGAGGTCCAGGGCCGCTTCGAGGAGCTCGATGGCTACGCGCTGGATGGACGTGCGCGCGAGGCGCTGTCGGGATTGGGCTTCAGCCAGGAAATGATGGACGGCGACGTCGGCGCGCTGTCAGGCGGCTGGAAGATGCGGGTGGCGCTGGCGCGCATTCTTCTGATGCGTCCCGATGTCATGCTGCTGGACGAACCGAGTAACCATCTCGATCTGGAGAGCCTGATCTGGCTGGAGCAATTTCTCAAAGGGTATGACGGCGCGCTGTTGATGACGTCGCATGACCGCGAATTCATGAATCGCATCGTCAACAAGATCGTCGAGATCGACGGTGGTACGCTGACGACGTTTTCCGGCAATTACGAATTCTACGAGGCACAGCGCGCGCTGAACGAGAAGCAGCAGCAGGCCCAGTTCGAGCGTCAGCAGGCGATGCTGGCCAAGGAGATCAAGTTCATCGAGCGCTTCAAGGCGCGCGCCTCGCACGCGGCGCAGGTGCAGAGCCGGGTCAAGAAGCTGGAGAAGATCGAACGGGTCGAGCCGCCGAGGCGGCGCCAGACCGTGGCGTTCGAATTCCTGCCGGCACCGCGCTCGGGCGAGGATGTCGTCAGCCTGAAGAACGTGCACAAGGGCTATGGCTCGCGCAGCATCTATGAGGGGCTGAATTTCCAGGTGCGGCGCCGCGAGCGCTGGTGCGTGATGGGCGTCAATGGCGCCGGCAAGTCGACCTTGCTGAAACTGGTGGCGGGTTCGACCGAGCCGGACGAGGGCTCGGTGGCGGTCGGCGGCAGCGTCAAGATGGGTTACTTCGCGCAGCACGCGATGGATCTGCTCGACGGCGAACAGACCGTGTTCGAGTCGCTGGAGGATTCGTTTCCGCAGGCGGGGCAGGGCTCGCTGCGTGCGCTCGCCGGTTGCTTCGGATTTTCCGGCGACGATGTCGAAAAGAAGTGCCGGGTGCTGTCGGGCGGTGAGAAGGCGCGCTTTGTGATGGCGAAGATGCTGTTCGATCCGCCGAATTTTCTGGTGCTGGACGAGCCGACCAACCATCTGGATATCGCGACCAAGGAGATGCTGATCACGGCGCTGTCGGAGTATGAGGGCACCATGCTGTTCGTGTCCCATGACCGTCACTTCCTGGCTGCATTGTCCAACCGGCTGCTCGAGCTTACGCCCGACGGCATCCATCAATATGGTGGCGGCTACACCGAATATGTCGCGCGCACCGGCCAGGAGGCGCCGGGCCTGCGGAGCTGAGGCGCGTCATAGCGGCAGGAATAGCGTTCAGTTATTCTTCAGTTCTTTGTTTCAGTTCCTGGCTGACGCCGCCGAAAGCGCCAGCGGACTCGGCTCGCCGGCAGGCTTCGGTGCGTCGGGCGCTGCAGCCGCCGGCGTCACCTCGTTGTCGGTCTCATCGAGGAACTTGTCGAGCATATCAGCAATCCTCGACTTCACCTCGTCGGGACCGCGATCGCTCATGTAGGTGTGCTGATAGCCGGTCTTGACCACGGTGATACCGGCCTTCGCGCAGATATCGTCATCGGGAACGACGCCGGGATCGGCCTTGAACACAGGATCCTGCGATCGGAACGAGAGGATCTTGAACTTGCCCTCGGTCACGAACGGGACGCGCAGATTATCCAGCGTCACGACCTTCTTGATCATGTCGGGATAGCGCTTGGCGAAATACATCGAGATGTCGCCGCCGTTGGAGTGCCCGATCATGGTCAGGTGCTTGTAGTCGGCATTGGGCTCGATCTTCTTCAGCTCGTCGATCGCGAGCATGATGTTGGCGATGCCGCGGTTATACTGCATGCGGCGGCCGACATACTCCTCGCCGACCTTCGTCACCATCGGCTCGTCGCTGTCGAGATCGTGCTGGATGCTGACGACCATGTAGCCGCGCGCGGCCATGATGTTGGCCAGGAACGAATACTCGGTGAACTTGACCGTGTTGCCGTGGTTGAGGATCGCCACCGGCAACGTGATCATGTCGGCCATCGCCTGCCATTCCCGGTCGCGGCGAACGGCGATGTCGACCGCGACGGTGCGGTCGATGCGCTGCAAATCGTAAAACACCAATGTGGTGTGATGGATCGCCCATTTGCTCGCGGTGAAATAGCCGGCCACCAGCACCGCGCAAACCGTGACCACGATCATGATCGCGCGCTTCATCTTTAGGCCGCCTGGTCCTGCACCCGTTCACCCCTGAGCTTGCTGAACGCCGAGGATTTCAGCCGCTCGAGGTCGCGCTCTCCAGCTGCCGCCTGCGCCAGCAGATGCTCGGCGATTTCGAGCGCCGATGCGGAGGGGTTGCGATAGAAACGCGCGTCGAGCAGCACGTCGTCCAAGGCCCGGCGCAGCACAGCAATCGTTGTGGAGTCGTAGCTCATGCGCGGTGCTATATCCGGCCGAGTTAACAGCCACATGACCGGCCTGCCGGAAGGTATGATGGCACGCCCAAGGGCCGGTTTGGCGGTGGATATCTGTCTGACGGTTTACGGGTTGTTCATCTCCGTCAGTGGAAAGGCCACGCCGGGACGGTAGAGCCGCACCGGGCGGATCTCATAGATCGCGCTGGGGTTGACCCGGCGCAGGTCGCGCGCGGCCGCGATCGCGGCATCGCGATCGGCGCAGTCGAGCACGTAGAAGCCGAGCAGCTGCTCCTTGGATTCGGTGAAAGGGCCGTCAGTCACGGTGCCGGCGCCCGGACCGCGCAACACGCAGGCGCCTCCGGTGGCGCCGAGCCGCGCCGCGGGTCCGAGTCGCTTTTCCGCGGTCAGCCGATCATGGACCTTGTTGAGTTCGAGCATCAGCGCAGCGTCTTCGTCCGCGCTCCAGGAAGCGACTTCGTCTTCTCTGTGATAGGCCAGAATAGCGTAGAGCATGTTTTCCTCTCTGTTGTTCGCGCGGATACTCCGAGGACGTTTCGCGACTACCAACTCCGACATCTGGATGCCGTTTATTCCACGTCGCTCCCGGCATGGGAGCTGGGCAAAAACGCGCAGAGCAGGGCAGCGCGCGGCGGGGAATCCTGTGCTAGACAGCCCTCAAGCATGGCACAGGAAACGCTTGAGACGGCCCGCCCTCAGCCGGAATCCACCACGGGAGGGATGATCCGGATCGTCCCGTTTCTGTTCGTTCTGCTGTGGAGTTCCTCCTTCATCACCGCCAAGGTCGGCCTGCGGCATCTGTCGCCGCTGTTGTTCGTCGCGATCCGGCTGGTCGGCTGCGCCGTCGTGCTGACGGTGGCGATGCTGGTGTTGCGCCGGTCGTGGCGGCCGCTTGGCGATTGGCACTGGCTTCATTGCGCGGTGGCCGGCGCGTTGCTTAATGGCGTCGGCCTGATGGCGCCGCACATTGCACTGGTCGCGACGCCGGCCGCGCAGATCGCGCTGGTGCAATCGCTGACGCCGCTGCTGACGGCCGCGTTCGGCGTGCTGCTACTCAGCGAGCGG